>JGI20225J20221_1002279_pt1 | contig 14927 bp, 22 predicted proteins | sample BioMet4_FD_20221 | JGI IMG/M metagenome (IMG submission 20221) | reverse complement strand
AAACGGTTTGATTTTTCAATTTTTTTTCAAAGGGGCCTTTCTCTTCTGGTTGGAACTTTTGAAAATTGGGGGCCTGGGAACAAAAAAAAAAAAAGGGTTTCGGGCGGCGGGGCCCTTTTTTTCCTTTTTTTTCATTTTTTTCGCCTGGCGTTGGGGGCGGGGCGGGGGTTCGGTTTTTTTTTTTTTTGGCCCGGCAAAATTTTCCCGGGGAAAAAAAAATGGGGGAAAACGTTTTGGTTTGGGAGCCGGGGGGTTCCCTTTTTCTTTCTTTTCCCCGGAAAAAAAAAAAAAAAAACAATTTTTTTTTTTTTTCGTTTGGTTTTTTTTTTTTTTTCCCGGGCCCGTTTTTTTTTTAAAAAAAAAAAAAAAGCCCTTTTTTTTTTTTTTAAACCGGGGAAAAAAAAAAAACCCCCGCCGGGAACTTTTTCCCTTTTTCCGGTTTTTTTAAAAAAAAAAAAAAAAAAAAAAAAAAAAAAAAAAACAAAGAATTCGGGGGGGAAAAAAAAAAAAGCGTTTGGGTTTTTTTTTAAAAAAAAAAGGGGGGGCCAAAAAAAAAAAAAAAAACCAAAAAAAAAAAATTTTTTTCCGGAAAAATTTTTTTTTTTTTGGGCGGGGGGATTTTTTTTTGCCGCTTTCCCGTTTTTTAAATTTTTGGGAAACAAACTTTTGTTTTTTCTTTCTCCGCAAAATAAAAAAACCGGGTTTTTTTTTGTGCCGGGGCCCCCCGGCTGGGAATTTTCCAAAAAACCAGCCCAAAGAAAATCGGGAAAAACAAAAAAAAAACCGGGGGGGACGGGATTTTTTTTTTTGGGGATTCCCCACTTTTTTAAAAAAAAAAAAAAACAAAAAAAAAAAAAAAAAAAAAAACAAAAAACCAAAAAAGCGAACCCGGGGGAACGGGATCTTTGGAAAAATTGGGGGCCAAAAAAAAAAAAAAAAAAAATTTTCGGCGGGCGGGGCCCCAAAAAAAAAAACCCTTGGGGGGGGAAAAAAAAAAAACCGGGGGAACAACGGGCAACTAAATTTTGCTGTAAAAAAACAAAAAAAAAAAAATTTTTCAAATTGTTTTTTTTTTTTTTTTCTCCCCTTTTTTTTAAAAAATGCGGGAAAATTTAAAAGGCCCCCCCGCCGGGGAAAGGAAAACCCCCCACTATAAAAAAACAAAAAAAAAAGGGGGGGGAAAATTTTTTTTTTTTTTTTTTTCCCCTTTGGGGCGGCAAAAAAGAAAAAAAAAAAAAAGGGGAAAAAAAAAAATTTTTTTTTTTTTAAAAAACCCAAAATTAACCCCCCCGAAAATTTGGGGGTTTTAACCCTTCCCAAAAAAGAAAAAAAAAAAAAAAAAATTTGCCAAAAAAATTCCCCTTTTAAAAAACTTTTTTTTTTTTTTTTTTTTTTTTTTTTTAAACTTTTTTTCTTCTTTTTTTGCAAAAAAAAAAGAAATTTTTAAGGAGCCTTTTTTTTTTGAAAATTCGGGGAAAAAGGGGGATTTCCAAAAAAAAAAACAAAAAAATTTGTTTTTTTCAAAAAAAAATAAAAAAAAAAACAATTCCCCACCAATTAAAAAAAGAAAGGCGGGGGTCCGGTCCTTTTTCAAAAAAAAGGAAAAAAAAAAACCTTTTTGGAAAAGGATTTTTTTTTTCAAAAAAGAAACAAAAATTTTTTGGGGGCGTCAATTCATAGACCAAGATGTCGAAATCCTCCTTCATGCTAGCGAGGGGGAAAGTTTGGATGCGCCAAAAAAGCGAATTCTTCGCCCTCATGTCTTTCCACGCAATTTCGCCAAGTTGTTCAAAAATCAAAAAAGCGGATGGGCCGAGCCACCAAAGACTTCGGTCCGCAGGGCACTCTTTCGTTATTTTTTTATGGCAAGGGCAGGTCTTTCTGCGATTTCTTCCAGGAGGTTCGCCACATTTCTTCTAGACGGCTGCGATCCCGTTCACTGAGGGCTCATAAAGGAGGATTTCTCTCTTTCTTGATTTTGGGGAAGGAACGTTTTAGGCAGGTCGTCCTATCGGCTTTAAAGTGGTGTCGACATTTTTCCCCGAATGTTCTACTTTGAGGAAGACTCGCTTGAATTCCCTAAACGGAAGTAAACTGACAGTTTCTCGCCGGGCGACAATGACGGGAAGTCCACATCGCCTATTCGCGGTGGCGCTCACCCGCCGCAATAAGAACCAAAAAGGAAGATCGAACCGAATTTCGTCTTTGTAAAATCCTTGGGGCGAGTCTCCCAACGCAATTCCCGTTGATAAAGAGAGCCGAAAGAACGCATTTTGCTCCAATTCTTTTTTCGCGTGAACCGCCAAATTCAAGCGCCGAATCCGCCCGCGTATAGGCGATGTTGATGGAGATAAGACGAAAGAAACTGGAGAGCAGCTTCAAACCCATAGGCATCCGCCAATCGCTTCGGGGCTTTGGTTTTGGGTTTCGTGGCGATGTCCGGCAATATAAAAATCGCCCATCGTTCTTTCATCGGATTCACCTCCGCTAATAGAATAACATAAAATATACGTTGTATATACATTTTGGACCAAAAGAAAAGCCCCTACCCTAACGGATTAGAGCGAGCAGCATCAACAGAACGGCCAAACGAGTTTAGTCAAACCCACTTGACGAGTTCGACTTCGGCATTGGTTCGCCCTTGCGAGCGCCGAGCTTGGTAAACCGTGGTGTAGCCACCATTGCGTTTGCAAAACTTCGGGCACCGATTTTACTTTGCAAGCAGGCTTTAATCGAGCGCTCGGGCACACCATTGGCCGTCCACGATGCCTTACGGAGTATCGCAGCGGCCTCGCCGGCGAGCAAGCGGAACGGGTATTCTCTTTGGCCCCAGCCCCGACCAGCTTAGCGCTGAAGGGAGATTCAACTCCGGCGTGGACGCCCGAGCGCTGGACTTTGACGAACCATTTGACGATGGCTCGCTCACGACGTTGCCGGGAGCATGCTCTTGTTCTTCGAGGCGGTATAAGGCGCCTTGAAGCGAACCCGGCGCTTGCGTGAACGTTCTTTCTTCCTTGCATTTGCAGACATGTGTTTATTCTCCTACGCTAGTCGGCGCGAAGTGTAGCACCGAATCGCAGGCCAACTTTTCTTTGACTTCTTTGAAAGCGACTTCTTGCCCAGGCTTACGGACCTTCATTCAATCTCGTCCTCCTCTTGTGAGTGATGCTTCCATGACTTGCGGAGATGCCCGCGCCCGCTTAAAGGCAGGTTATTGCTCCGGACAGAAAGATCGAGTTCTCGATCATTTCATATTCCTGGTACTTATTCTTCTTCGTCTTGACTTCCCTCTGTTCACGAGCTTGAGCCTTCTTGCACGACGCGTCATCAAAGCTTCGTGAAAACCATTGAAGCTGAGCGGACGAGGAAGCCTGCAGCCGCCATGGCCACCGCTTCATGGGCGGTTTGACCGCAGCACTTGTTGTGACTCGAGAGTTCAATTTATCGCAATTTGGGCGCTATCGTGTTTCAACCCGGCGTGGGGCCCTCAAACGCTATAGGCGACTTTTGACGACCGGCGGCTGCTAGTTGCTATTCGGTCGGAGGATGACGCCGATCGGTGTTGAATCTTTGCGCTCCGATCTTGTTCGCTTCGCTCGTGACATAGCCACGACCATTGGCGGCATAGATCGTCATCTTGAGGTGGCCTTCCTTATTGAGGTGGGCGATCTCGAGATCTTTGTTGACGACGCTCACGAGAGCCGGTAAGACGAGGTCGGAGGCCTTGAGGGTGCCCGGGCCTTTGAAATCGACCTCTAAGCGTTTCACATCGTTCGTTTTGTCATCGATCTTCAGGACAAGGTCCTTCAGGTTCAGGATGATGGCGGTCACGTCCTCTTCGACGCCTTCGATGGCGCTGAATTCATGGCGGACCCCTTCAATCTCAACCGCGAAGACGCTGGCGCCGGGAAGGGCGCTCAGCAAGACGCGGCGGAGGGCGTTGCCGACGGTGAGGCCGAAGCCTCGCTCGAGCGGTTCGACGACGAAGCGGGCATAATGCTCCTTCTCGTCGTTCACATCGATCTTGAAGTTGATTGGTTGGAACGGATCAGGCAAGCGAAGTTCGTCCGTTTTGACATCATTCGTATTGGCCATTGATTAATTACCTCCTAAATGGTTTCCCTACTAGGCTCGGCTAAGCGGCTAGCCTCTCGGCCGTTTCGGAGGGCGGCAACCATTGTGCGGGATGGGGGTGGTGTCGGCGATCGAGAGGATTTGTAATCCCGTGGTCGCTAACGCCCGGACGGCGGATTCACGGCCCGGACCCGGGCCTTTGACATCAACATCAACCTGGCGTAAGCCTTGTTCAAAGGCGTTCTTGCCAGCGGCTTCAGCGCAAAGCTGAGCTGCGAACGGAGTCGACTTCTTTGCGCCTTTGTAACCGAGGGCGCCTGCGCTACTCCAGGCAATGACATTGCCCTTTTCGTCGGTGATGGTCACGATCGTGTTATTGAAGGTGCTGTGGATGTGGGCGACGCCCTTGGTGAAGTTACGCTTCACCTTTTTCTTACGGGCGCTAGTAGCCTTGGATTTGCCCTTGACGGGCGCGCCAGCAGCTGCGGTAGCAGGAGCAGCGACTTTATTTTCATCTGCCATGTTAATTAGCCTCCTATGGTCTAGCCTTTAGTGGCTTCCTTCTTGTTGGCGATCGTCTTGCGCTTGCCTTTGCGAGTGCGGGCGTTCGTCTTGGTCCGCTGTCCGCGAACCGGAAGGCCTTTCTTATGACGGATGCCACGGTAGCATCCGATTTCTTCAAGACGTTTGATGTTGAGCGCGACTTCCCGGCGTAAATCGCCTTCGGTCTTGTACTTGGCAACCTGGGCGCGAATCGCGACCAACTGCTCGTCAGTCAGATTCTTGACTCGGATGTCTTCTGAGACACCCGCATCTTTGCAGATCTTGCGCGCAAGCGAGGCGCCGATGCCATAGACATACGGAAGGGCGGCCACGATGCGTTTTTCATTGGGGATATCAACCCCGACAATACGTGCCATATCTTTTTGTTTTCTCCTCTAATTAATTAACCTTGTCTCTGCTTGTGCTTCGGATTCGGGCAGATGCACATAACGACACCATGCCGACGAATGATCTTGCACTTATCGCAGATCGGCTTGACGGACGGTCTAACTTTCATAAGTTTTTTCTCCTTTGGGGAACGTGAGTCCCGTTAGTTTTTGTAGCGGAAGGTAATACGCCCGCGTGTTAAATCGTAGGGTGAGAATTGCACGGTGACCCGATCGCCGGGAAGAATCCGGATGTAATGCATCCGTATTTTCCCCGAAACGCAGGCGAGGACCACCGCTCCATTGGACAACTTCACCTTAAACATGGCGTTGGGTAAACATTCCAACACCGTNGCTTCGACTTCGATGCAGTCTTCTTTACTCAATAGAGCTATCTCCTTTCATTGCGTCAAGATCTCGTACCCGTCTTTGGTGACGAGCAGAGTGTTTTCGTAGTGGGCTGAGCTCAGGCCGTCTTTGCTGACGGCGGTCCAACCATCCTTGAGCGTGCGAAGGGCATTTCTGCCCATCATGACCATCGGCTCAATCGCCAAGGTCATGCCCGCTTTGAGGATCGGCCCCGTCCCTTCCTCGCCGTAGTTCGGAATGTAGGGGTCTTCGTGCATGTCGCTCCCGATGCCATGTCCGGTATACTCTAAGGGAACGCTGTAGCCATTCGTTTTCGCGGTCACTTCGATCGCGTGAGAGACATCGCCAAGGTGCACGCCCTCTTTGACTTTGCTCACGCCGTTCCAGAAGCACTGTTCCGTCACACGGACGAGACGGAGCTTCGCTTCGGGACAGATTCCGACGGGGTAGGTGCGGCAGGCGTCGGCCATGTAGCCATTTAACTGGACCACAATGTCGAGCGAGACGACATCCCCATCGCTCAGGATCTTTTTCGGCGAAGGAATCCCGTGGACGAGCACCTCGTTGACCGAAGCGCAGATGGCGGCGGGGAAACCCCCGTAACCTTTCTCGGCGGGAATGCCCCCACCGTCACGAATCACCTTTTCGCAGATGTCATTGAGCTCCATCGTCGACACCCCGGGCTGAACCTGGGGGCCAACAACCTCATAGACGCGGGCGAGAAGATGTCCTGCTTGCTTCATTAACGCGATTTCGCGCGGGCTTTTGATGATGATCATCGATGAGCGGCGAGAAGAGCCTGTAACTCTTTTTTGAGCTTTGCAGCTCCAGCCATCCCATCGAAGGTATAGAGAACGCCACTGCTCTTGTAGAAATCGAGAAGCGGGGCGGTACTCTTGTAGTAATTGGCGAGCCGAATCTTTAAGCTCGCTTCGTTATCGTCTTTCCGCTGAATGAGAGCGGATCCGCAGACGTCGCAGATCCCTTCTTTCTTCGGCTTCATCGAGACGACGTTGTAGCTGGCGCCGCATTTGGGGCAGACCCGGCGGGTTGAAATCCGACGGACCAGTTCCTCATCGGGGCAGCTGATGTTGATGACGAGGTTGACCTCACGGACAATCTCTTTGCTGATCTTCGCCCACGCTTCCGCTTGGGGAATCGTCCGGGGGAAACCATCGAGAAGATAGCCTTTTTCGCAATCGGGACGGGCGAGCCGTTCCTTAACGAGAGCGCAGGTGAGCTCATCGCTCACAAGGTCGCCGCGGTTGACGATCGCTTTGATCTGGTTGCCCAGCTCCGAGCCGCTCGCCATCGCCTCACGGAACATATCGCCCGTCGAGATGTGGGGAATCTGATAATCGGCTGCGATCCACTGCGCGTGCGTGCCTTTGCCCGCACCCGGGGGACCCATTAAGATGATATTCAACATGGTTTACATGCCCTCTCTCACTTGATCGAAACTCTTGCCAGCCAATAAGCCGTCGATTTGAGCGTTCAATTCGAGCGCAACGCCCACGATGATGATTAAGCCTGTGCCGCCGATAGCGAGCGTGTTGTCGCCATCGAAAGCGTCGGCCCAGACCAGAATGATCGGCAAGGAGGCAATGAAGCCTAGTGCCATCGCGCCGATGAAGGTGACGCGGTTTAAGACCTTTCCGACATAGCGTTCGGTTTCTTTGCCTGGGCGAATGCCCGGGATGTAGGAACCGTTCTTCTGGAAGTTGTCCGCCAAGGTCTCCGGATCGATCTCCATCTCCGCATAGAAGAAGGTGAAGGCGATGATGAGCGCGAGGTANATGAGCCAACCCCAGTCCATTTTCCAATGGGTGCCGTTGAACCAGTCCATCGTAAACGTCTCGTTGTAGTTGAAGATATTGAGCCANCTTGCCTTAGCGGCATCGGCACTGATGAACGACGCGATGATCGAAGGCGCCGACATGATCGAAGCCGCGAAGATGACCGGAATGACTCCAGCCGAGTTGATTTTGATGGGGAGGAAGGATGCGCGCGCCATCGAGACGCTCGCGCCGCCTTTGCCGGCGTGTTGGACCGGGATCTTTCGTTTCGAGAGTTCCGTGAAGACCACGAAGCCCGTGATGAAGATCATNGCGAGGATATAGAGGGTGAATTGGAAGCTGCCTTTGACCATCTCGCTCGGCCCGTGGTTCACGTTGTTGGTGATCCACTTGCTCCAAGCGTTCGAGATCTGGGTCGGCAAGCTCCGAACGCAACCCGCGAAAATGATAACCGAGATGCCGTTTCCTAAGCCTTTCTCGGTGATCTGGTCGCCCAGCCACATGGTGAGGAGGGCGCCAGCGAGCAAGATCGTAACAATATAAGCGTAAGTGAAGAAATCGCTCTTCAAGGTCAAGGAGATGTAGCTTGAATTCTCCATCGTCTTGATGATGCCATATGCCTGAACCGCTCCTAAGAGCAAGGTCAGGTAACGAGTCGCCATCTCGGTCTTTTTCCGGCCGTACTCGCCTTGCTTACTCAGTTCGGTAAGGGCAGGGAGCACGTCTTTCGAAAGGAGCTGGATGATGATCTGGGCCGTGATGTAAGGCGAGACGCCTAGGGCAAACACGGAGAAGGAGCTTAGGGCTCCGCCGCCTAAGAGGTCCATAAGGGCCAGGGAGGAACCGGAGGAGATGAGTTCGTTCATCTTCGCCTGATCGACCTTGACACCCGGAACGGTGATGGCCGCCCCAATCCTCAGGACGAAAAGAACCATGATCGTAAAGAATATACGGTTGACGATTTCTTTGTTTTTGAAGATCGAGACGAACTTTTTCATTACTTGATGACCTCAGCGGTNCCACCNGNNTCNACAATGGCCTTTTGAGCCGACTTGACTATANGCGTGGACTTTGACGGCNANNTTCTTNGNGAGTTTGCCTTTGGAAAGGATTTTAACCCCATCNGNGGTATTTTTCACCAATCCGCTTTCNNGAAGNAGCGTTTCGCTGACTTCGGTGCCATCTTTGAAACGATTGAGCGACTCGAGGTTGACGACGGCATACTCAACGCGGCCAAGGTTCTTGAAACCGAACTTCGGTAAGCGACGAGCAAGCGGCATCTGGCCACCCTCGAAACCATGCTTCTTGGTGTGGGCGTGCGCGCCTTGGCCTTTTTGGCCTTTGCCGGCGGTCTTGCCGTTGCCTGAGCCTAAGCCCTGGCCCCGACGGAAGTGCTCTTTTTTCGAGCCTTCCACCACCACGAGATTATTTAATGAATCGGCCATAATTACTTGCCTCCCTCAGTCTTCGGGGCAACCGGCTTCACAAACGGTTTCTGGGCCGCCGGGGCTGCCGGATGCATCGCCTTGATCTCTTCCGGAGTCTTGAGACCGCGGAGGACCATGACTTTGTCGTATTCTTTCATACTCTGAAGTCCAGCGTGGGTGGCCCGAATCACGTTGATCGGGGTGCGCGAACCATAGACTTTGGAGAAGACATTTTTGATGCCCGCGAGTTCGAGGATCGCGCGGACGGCGCCGCCGGCGATGATGCCGGTGCCCGCCGGAGCGGGTTTGAGGAAGACGGTCGTATCAGCGAAGGTGCCCTTCACTTCATGGGCGATGGTGTTGCCCTTCGCGATGTGAAGCGGATAGAGCTTCTTCTTGGCGGCAGTCAGCGACTTTTTGATGGCATCTGGGACTTCGCCGGATTTGGCTAAGCCAAAGCCATAGTGTCCTTTGCCATCGCCGATGACGACAAGCGCGTCGAAGCGCATATGTTTGCCGCCCATCTCGACACGGCAGACTTTGTTGATATCAACAACGCGGTCCTGGTATTCATCTTCGTCGCGGCGGAAGCCACCGCGGCCACCTCTCCGCTCACCCGGCCGGCCTTTGTGGTCACCGAATTTGCGGTCGCCCGGCCGGCTAGACGATTTCGAGCCATGCGGCTCATAAACCGGATTGCCATTCGAGTGATTGGCATTCGTCGCGGGAGCGGCGGTCTCAGCTTTCGGAGCTTCGACAACTTTCTTTTCTTCTTCCATTGTGTTTTCTCCTTAGAAGAGGAGCCCTCCTTCACGCGCGGCATCGGCTAAGGCCTGGATCCGGCCATGGTAAGCGTAACCACCGCGATCGAAGACGACTTTGGTGATGCCTGCTTTCTTGGCTTTCTCCGCCAGATCCTTGCCGACTTCGGCGGCCGCTTCGCAGTTGCCACCGACTTTGATCTTCAGCGCGACCGAACTCGAGGCGGCGAGGGTGGTAGCCTTCACGTCATCGATGATCTGCGCTTCGATGTTCTTATTTGAACGGAAGACGACCAAACGGGGGCAACTTGCCGTCCCCGTGATTTTTTCGCGGACCCGCTCGTGGCGGCGTTCGCGGATGCTATTGCGCGATTCTTTCTGAATCATGGTTCATCCTCCTTATTTCTTCGGGGCAGCAGCGCCAGCTCCCGCAGTCGTCGCGGCAGCGCGCTTGCCAACCTTCTTAATCATCTTCTGGCCCTTGAAGTGGACGCCTTTGTTGCCATAGACATCCGGCCGATGGCTATCATAGATGAGCGCCGCGGTCTGGCCGACTTCTTGCTTATCCACGCCTTCGACCGTGACATGCGTTTCATCAGGAACGCTGATCTTGGTGTAAACGCCGATCGGGGCAATTTCGATTTCGTGGGAATAACCTAAGAACATGCTGACGGCTTTGCCCTTCATCTGGGCGCGATAGCCAGTGCCGGCAATCTCGAGTTCTTTCTTCCAACCGGCGGTGACGCCATGGATGGCGTTCTTCAGGTTGCTCGCGACGGTACCTTCATTCTCATTGCCCTGGCGCAGATTCTCTTGATCGAGGATCTTGACCTGAGCTTTTCCGTCTTTCACCTCGACGCTGACATCCTCAGGGATGAGGACGCTTACTTCGCCTTTGGCTCCTTTGACGGTAGCGGCGTTCCCGTTGATGGTAACGGTGACGCCACTCGGAAGAGAAATGGGTTTAAATCCAATTCGTGACATAAATTCTCTTCTCCTTTTCTTTACCAGACGTAGCAGATGACTTCACCGCCGAGGTGAGCTTTTCTCGCCTGGGCGTCACTCATCAAGCCATTGCTGGTCGAAATGATGGCGATGCCAAGTCCACGGAGGACTCGGGGCAAACTGTCGGCTTGGACGGTGACCCGTAAGCCCGGCTTGCTGATGCGCTTAAGGCCTGAGATAACGTGCTCGCCATTCGGGCCGTACTTCAGGGTGAGGCTAAGCGCTTTGGCGGCGCCGTCGCCTTCAATCGACATATCGACGAGGTAGCCTTGGTCCTTCAGGATCTTGGCGATGTCGTCTTTCATCTTGCTATAAGGCATGGAGACGGTGTCGTAATGGAGCGCATTGGCGTTCCGAATACGGGTCAGCATGTCTGCGATGGGATCTGCATTCATGTGTTTAAGTCTCCTTTCCTTACCACGAAGCCTTCTTCATCCCCGGGATTTCGCCTTTGTGGGCGAGCTCGCGGAGACAAATGCGGCAGAGTCCAAACTTGCGGATGACGCCATGGGGACGGCCGCAGCGCTGGCAGCGCGCGTATTCACGGGTGCTGAACTTTTGCGGACGGCTCTGTTTGATCTTTAAACTGGTTTTTGCCATTGATTTTCTCCTTCCGATTACTTACGGAACGGCATGCCCATCTCCTGTAAGAAGGCGAAGGCTTCCGCATCGCTCTGGGCCGTGGTGACAACCACGATGTCCATGCCGCGGATCTTGCTGACTTTATCGTAATCCGATCTCCGGGGAAGATCAATTGCTCTTTGACGCCGAGGGTGTAGTTTCCCGTGCCCATCGAAGGCGTTCTTGCTGATGCCGCGGAAGTCGCGGGGACACGCGGGGAGAGCGATCGAAACGAGCTTATCGAAGAATTCATACATCCGGAGTCCACGAAGCGTGACTTTGCAGCCAATAGCCTGTCCCTGGACGAACCTTGAAGGTCGCGATGGACTTTTTGGCTTGGGGTCGTCACCGGATGGCTGTCCAGTGATGGTCGCGAGTTCGTTGACGCTATCTTCGAAGCGCTTTCGCGTTGAGGGTGGCATCACCGACACCTGGTGTAGCCGAATTTTTTGATCAAGGCCGGCACCACGCTGTCGTGGTATTTCTTGATCAAACGGTTCTCGTACTTGTCGGGATTCTCGGCCTTGGCGGCCTTCTCCGCTTTCGGAGCTTTGGCTTTCGGAGCAGCCTTGGCTTCCGCCTTCGGGGCTTCGGCTTTGACAGCTTTTTCAGTCTTCGGAGCAGCCTTGACGGCCTTCTCCGCTTTCGGAGCCTTAGCGGCTACGGGTTTCTTTTCATCTGCCATAATCGCTATCCTCCTTACTTATCGAGGCTCTCGCCGGACTTGCCGACGCGAACCTTCTTGCCGGCGACCACTTTAATGTGGACCCGGGTCGCTTTCTTGCTCTTCGGATCGACGAGGGCGACTTTCGAGGCATCGAGCGGGACATAGATGTCGAGCACGCTGCCCTCGGGGGTTCCCTGAGTCGGTTTCTTATGTTTCTTATGGACGTTCACGCCTTCGACAACGACTTTGTTGAGCTCGGGGTAGACCTTTTGGACCACGCCGACCTTGCCTTTGTCATCGCCGGAGAGAACAATCACCTTATCGCCTTTTTTGATGTTCATGGTTATCTCCTTATAACACCTCGATGGCGAGCGAGATGATTTTCATATAACCCTTATCGCGAAGTTCGCGGGCCACCGGTCCGAAGACACGGGTTCCTAAGGGGTTGCCATCCGCGTCGATGAGGACGACGGCGTTGTCATCGAAGGCAATGCACGAGCCATCCTTGCGGAGGACCGGGTGCTTCACTCTGACGATGACGCCTTTGACGACCTGGCCTTTTTTGATTTTGCCATTCGGCATCGCGTCCTTGACGGCACACATCACGACGTCGCCTAACGTCGAGGTCTTGCAACGTCCGCCAGCATACTGACGGAAGATGCGGACAATGCGCGCGCCGGAGTTATCAGCGACGACGAGATTTGTTTCATTCTGGACCATTGCTGACGTTCTCCTTATTTCTTCTCGGTTTTCGGCGCGGCAGCTTCTTCAGCCTTCGACGCTTCAACCGGCTTCACGACTTCGGCAGAGCCTTCCTTGTTCTCAAGGGCCGCTTCCGCTTCCGCCGCCGCCTGGGCGGCAATCGCGTGCTTGTCAATCGAGACAAGCCGGAAACGCTTGGTCTTTGAAATCGGACGGCATGCCATGATGGTTACAACGTCGCCAACTTTGGCTTCGTTCTTCTCATCGTGGGCGTAGTACTTCTTGGAATAGCCGACCCGCTTCGCGTAAAGAGGATCGTTCCGTTTGGTCGAAACCGTCACCGCGATGGTTTTGTTCATCTTGATCGACGTCACAACCCCTTGGAAGGTTGTTCTGTTATTTCTTTCCATGGTGATTCTCCTTTCCTTACTTGGCGCTCGGGGCCTTGATTTGGAGCTCGCGCTCACGCTTCACGGTCTCGGCTTTGGCTAAATCCTTGCGGATGATCTTGATCTGATCGGGATGCTCCAATTGGCCGACGGCCTTTTGGCGCGATAATTCGAACATCTTTTGACGAAGCTCGGCGATTTTGGCGTCGAGATCTTTCGGGGAGAGATCCCGTAACTCTTTGATTTCCATAATTACTTCTTCTCTCCTTCTTTAGCCGATTTCGCAGCTTCAGCAGCCGGAGCCGCAGCGGCTGGGGTAGCGGCAGCGCCTTCAGCAGGGGCTGCGCCTTCAGCCGGCGTCTCATTGCCGGTGTCGGAGATCGTGGTCTTCTCAAGCGCATCCTCGGCCTTGATCGCGTCAAGCGAGGATTCATGTTGGGCTTCCATCTTCAGCTTTTCAGCCTCGGTCAGAGCCTTAGTCCGTTTCACCACTTTCGTGTTGACCGGGAGTTTGAAGCCCGCCTGATGAAGGGCTTCGATGCAGAGGTTATCGGCGATGCCGCCGATCTCGAAGAGCATGGTGCCCTCGTGAACGACTGCGACCCAACCCTCTGGATTGCCTTTGCCGGAGCCCATACGGACCTCAGCCGGTTTCTTCGTTTTGGCCATGTGCGGAAAGATTCGAATCCAAATCTTGCCAGCCCGGTCGGTGTAACGGGCGAGAACGATACGAGCGGCCTCGATCTGATGATCGGTGACGTAGTATCCTTCGGTCGCCTGAAGTCCGTATTCACCGAAGTCGACGTTGTTGCCTTTGTGGGCAGGACGATCGTACTTCAGTCCGTGCGGACGACGATATTTAACGCGCTTTGGTTGCAGCATTGTCGCTACCTCCTTGCTGAGCGTTCGAAGCCGAGGCAGCCCGTTCGGCCTTCTCGTCCTTCTTCACGCCATTTTTATTGGTTGAGCGGCAAATCCACACCTTGACGCCGATCCGACCATAAGCGGTGGCAGCATCAATGTGGGCGTAATCGATGTCGGCGCGAAGGGTCTCGAGAGGAACAACGCCCTCTTTATAACCTTCGCGGCGCGCGATTTCCGCTCCGCCTAAGCGTCCCTGGCACTGCGTACGGCAGCCAGCGGCGCCGGCTTTTCTCATCCGTTGGATGGCCTTTTTCTGGGTCGAACGGAACGACTGGCGGTTTTCAAGCTCGCTGGCGATCCATTTGCCGATTAAGGTGGCATCCAAATCCGGATTCTTCACTTCGACGATATCGATGCGAAGGGTACCGGTCTTGACGATCTTGCCCAGTTCTTTTTTGATCCGGGCGATATTGGCGCCATCTTGACCGATCACGACGCCCGGACGGGCGACGTAAGCGGTGATGACGACGTTGTTGTCTTTGTCGCTCTTTTCACGAGCGATGTCGATGTGCGAGACCATGGCTTCTTTCAGCTGGGGTTCAAGGTATTTGCGAATCTTGATATCCTCGCCGAGGAACGTCGCATAGTCTTTCTTGGAAGCGAACCAATTGGCTTCCCACCCGCGGTTCACGCCAATGCGGAATCCGACAGCATTAATCTTTTGTCCCATGAGTGACCTCCTTACGCCCTTTCCTTAACAGTGCAGGTGATGTTCGAGCACCGTTTGATGAGCGGCGAGGACGAACCTTTGCCTCTCGGCTCGAACCGCTTCATCCGGACGCCATCGGCGGCCTCGATGTCGGCGATATAGAGCTTGTTGCCATCAAGACCGAAGTTATTGGTGGCGTTGGCGGCAGCGGATTTGATCACTTTGATGACCGGAGCAGAAGCGGCACGATTGACCCGGGCGAGCATCGCTAGGGCTTCGTTGACGTTCTTGCCGCGGACTAAGTCGATCACCAAGCGCACTTTGCGCGGAGTGACGCGGACGTCACGGCTGAAGGCCATGGCTTCTTTGACTTGGACTTTTTCGGCTTTGACCGGCTCCGCATTCTTGGCGGGTTCGGCCTTTTTCGGCTCTTCTTTGACCGCCTCGACCTTGGGGGCTTTGACGGGTTTCTTAGCGGCGGTTTCGGGAGTCGCTTTCACGGTTTTCTTTTTAGTTTCTGCCATAAATTACTCCTTACTTCTTGGCTGCGGCCGCTGGGGCGGCTGCGCCTGCAGCGGCAGCTTGATCGCCAAGGTTGTTGCCATGGTGGCCGG
>JGI20225J20221_1000419_pt1 | contig 14943 bp, 15 predicted proteins | sample BioMet4_FD_20221 | JGI IMG/M metagenome (IMG submission 20221) | reverse complement strand
ATTTTGGAAGGGATTTATTTTGTCTTGAACTCCCTGTGGTCTTTTGGCTAGTTCCAAATTGCCGACTTGGCAGCGGTTTTTGATGAATTATCGTTCCTCATTTCGCAAAAATGTCAAATTCGGAACGCAAAATGAGTCTTTTTACTGAAAAAAGGTGTTCGTTTGGCGGCTGGCGCGTCCTGCCAATTTGAAAAGAGGCGATTCTGGTCGATTTGTTCCTGTCTTACTGAGACAGGAACCGAAAGGCAGTCATGAGCATCGTCGTCTTCCTTTTTAAGGGAAAAAGCTATTGCGGGCAAAGGCATTCACAAAAAAGATTGAAGCAACTAACATGCAGCTTTGTTTTCGAAAAAAGCGTGAACGATCCTTGGTGGCAATTTGACCGTTTGGGTCGCTTAACTGAAGCAGCGGAAGACACAATCGGTAATGGTCTCCCTCATTGCGTCATCGAGCAAAAAGCGACGGTTGATTCGCGTGCAGATGTCGAGGAGCTTCATAAATTGCTGAGCAGTCAGGCTCGGTCTGATAATCCCCGCCTTTTGACCATCGTCATAAAGTTTTTCCAAATAAGGGACCGTCATCGCGTATTGCGCCGTCACATACTTGTAAAGCGAAGAATCTTTGTCATGAAAAATGTAATTCATCAAAGGCTGAAACTGGGGCCGATCGACACTGTGCTGAAAAGAGACGGCGAAATAAAGGCGCAGTCGTTTCTGAACGGGAGAATCCGATTTCAGAACATCCAGAATCTCCTTGATGTCATGATCGGCGCATTCCTTTGCGGCCTCATCCAGCAGACTGGCTTTACTTCCGAAAAGGTTGTAGATCGTCACATGCGAGACATGGGCTCTTTTTGCGATATCCTGGATTGAGATATCCTGTATCGGCACCAAAGAAATTGTTTCGAAAGCCGCATTCAAAATATCATTTCGCTTTTGTTGGGTTCGCTTTTCGTAGCCATTCATAAATTCCAAATCCAGTCTTTATCATGCTTACTATACCAGTTTCTGAAGTGAATGCTCAGGGGAAACTCCGCTTTCTTTTTTCCTCGTTATAATTAAAAAAGCTCAGCGATAGAGTTATGAATGGCCATCGCTCTCTTTTATTAGGAAAGAGCGGGCTTGAACCGAGGAAATTCCAGTTGTTTTCGCGAAACGCGTTTCCGAAAACCATAGAATAATGTATACTTATTATATCAATTTAGTTCATAAGATAAATAAATATATCGATAAACGCGTCTACAACCCCCAAATCAGTTGGAGGCCATTTTGTTGATCTTTTTTGGTATGCTCTCCTCCGGTTTATAACGAGAAAAAAGCGCCTGAGCAAAAAAGTCTGTTTCTTTGCCTGATGAGTCTTCACGGCTCTCCCCCTGTCTCGCCTCAGATTTGGCCATCGTTTGAAAACGCTCTTTCATTTTGGATTTCATGCGGGTCTGGGGATCGTTTCATTTCTGAGAAAAAGGGAAAAAATGTTGGCTGGGTTTCTCTTTTTTGAGACAGGCGACCCAAATGGCCATTCTCGAGAGACAAACCCAGTCATTGTTGGCGAAAAGATCATCTTTTGATACGAGGGAAGCGAGATAAAACTTTAAAACCCTCGCCGATTTGTTATAGTGAAACCCAGAAGTCGATTTTTCGGAAGGAAACGCATGAAATACGGAAAGCATTATCGGATCGTTAACGCGCGGATTGTCAGCGTCGAAAAAGGAGTGATTCTGCCCCAATCGTTCGTCGAGATTAATGAAGGCCGAATCGTTCGAATTCAAGAAGGCGCCGCTCCGGCGGATGGCGTTCCTGCCTATGATGCGGCAGGTCAGTTTTTATCCCCGGGTCTCATCAACCTTCATACCCATCTCTTTGGCGATGGCGTTCCGAAAGCCTCGGTGGCCACCAAAGGGAAATCTCAGGCTTTCTTATTGGCTTTCGCCGCCTCTTCTTTGGGTCTTTTTTATTTACGAAAAACTGCGGAGAAGTGTTCTAAAACAGCCTTGCTGAGTGGCGTTACCACCCTGCGGAGCGTTGGCGATATGCGCTATGTGGACGTTTACGCTCGCGATCAAATAAACGCGGGGAAAGCCATCGGCCCCCGCCTCCTCGTTTCCGGCCCCGCTCTCACCTGCCCGAACGGCCATGGCGCGGGAACGATCGCCGTCAGCTGCGCCACGAAAGAAGAGTTTGTGAAAAAGGTTCAAGAGAACATCGCCCACCATGTCGATTTGATCAAGATCACGCTTACGAGCGGGGTGATGGATGCCCTCGATGCCGATCATCCTGGCGATGTGAGAATGAGTCAAGAGCAGGTCAATTGGGTGGTGGAAGAAGCCCATAAGAATCACTTGATGGTGGCTTCGCACACCGAATGTGCCGACGGGATGCGGATCGACCTCAAAGGCGGAGTCGACACGATTGAGCATGGCTCGTTCTTCGCTCCCGACATCGAAGAGCTCTTCATGACGAAGGGCGGCGTCCTCATTTGCACGATTTCCCCCGCCTTGCCGAGCGTGAGGCTGCCGAGCGCATATTCGCATTACACCCCGGTTCAGATAGCCTCGTGCAAAATCGTATGCGACGGCATCATCCAATCCGCGATTGCCGCCCGGAAGGCCGGTGTCACTATCGGTTTAGGCACCGATGGTGCTTGTCCCTTTGCCGCCCAAAGCGGAATGTGGCGCGAGGTCTGCTATTTCGCTAAGTATGCCGGTGCGAGTCCCGAAGAAGCTTTGCGGACCGCCACCTTGGTCAACGCCTCAATCGTTCATTTGGACAAGGAGACCGGCAGCATCGCCGTTGGCAAGAGCGCCGATTTGATTTTGCTCAAAGAGAACCCCTATCAGAATCTCAAGACTCTGCGCGAGCCTCAAGCCGTGGTGTGCCGCGGGAAGATGATCCTTCATCCCCATCCCAAGAAGAACGCCCAGATGGAAGCGATGCTCGACACCTTGATCTGATCGACGAAAACTCAGGCACATTGAGTTTAAATCGATGGAGTGTAACGTATGATGGCCCTCCCATTCAGCAAAACCGATGTCATTCCTTACAAGATAAAAACGAAATAGGCTAAATCGCTTTCTTCCTGTCCGATTAAGGGGTTCTGCTTTGTCGCGGCCGCTTTCGCAATCAAACCCTAAAGGATTTTTCTATCCCTTGACGCCTGATTAGTGAATAATAGAAAAGACAAAAAATGTCTAGAGGTTTGTCATGGAATTATTGCGGGTCGAACATCTCTATAAACATTATCCTTCCTTTGATTTGAGCGACGTCACCTTCGCTCTCGAAAGCGGCAAGATCATGGGGTTCATTGGCCGTAACGGCGCTGGTAAAACCACGACCCTCAAGTGCATCTACAATCTCGTCGCCCCAACTTCGGGCGAGATTTTCTATCGAGGCAAAAACATTGCAAGCCATGAGCAAGAGGCCAAAAGCGAAATCGGTTTGCTCTTCGGCGAAATCGACTATTATCCCAACAAGAAAGTTGGGGCGATGAGCAAGATCACCGCTTCTTTTTATTCCAATTGGAATCAATCGCTTTATCTCGAGTATCTCCATGATTTCGGCATCCGCGAGGATAAGAAAATCAAGGAGCTTTCGAGTGGCATGAAAGTCAAATATGGCTTGGCCCTCGCTTTGAGCCATGGCGCCAAGGTGCTGATTCTCGATGAACCGACCTCGGGCCTTGACCCCGTCTCGCGGGATGAACTCCTCGACATCTTCATGAAAATCGTTTCCGATGGCGAACACGCGATTCTTTTTTCGACCCACGTCATCTCCGATCTCGAAAAGTGCGCCGATAACATCACCTACATCCAAAAGGGCAGGATTCTGGTCAGCGAATCGGTCCAACGTTTTGAGAATGCTTACACGTATTTTAGTGGAGAAGATAAGGATTTGCCGTTTGATCATCCCTATTTTATCCATGTGCGGCAGCATAATGGCAAATTCGAGGCGGTCGCGAAAAGCGAAAGCCTCGTCTCTTTGCCCAACGTCATTTCGCGTCCGGCTGCCCTCGAAGAGATCATGGTCGCGTTGGAAAGAGGGGAACAAAAATGAAGAAACTCCTTAAAAAAGAGCTCTTGCTCTGCACCAATCCTCAACTGCTTATTTTTTGCTTGCTAGGCTCGATGGTTTGCATCCCCTCTTGGCCTGGCATGATTGCGATGATTTATGTGTTAAGCGGCCTCACCACGATTTTCCCCCGGGCTCTCGCCGATCAAGATACCCAATACACAGCGATGCTGCCGATTCGGAAAAAAGATGTGGTGCTTGGCAAGTCTTCTTTCATCATTTTTCTTGAAATCGTCTCGCTTCTTTTCTCGGTTCCCTTTGCCCTCCTCAAGATTTTTCTCATCGATCCAAATTCCATCGCCAGCGCGAGCGATGGCGCCAGTATCAGCTATACCCTCTCCGTCGAGCCGACTTTGGGGGCCTATGGTTATATCCTCTTGGCCTTCGGTGTCTATAATTTGGTTTTGCTCCCTTGGTACTATAAGAATCCCGCCAAAGTCAATTGGCCGCCCGTCATCAGTTTCTTCGTTGCCCTCTTCGTAATGGGATTAGGCATCGGAGCGGAAATGGGTTCCTATTTTATCTTCAATGGCGATCGCAGCCTCTGGTCTTATTGGCTTTATGAATCTTTGGTAGCGGCCATCGGGATAATCGTCTTTGTTCTCTTCAGTTTTATCGGGATCAAGAAAGCCGAAAAGAACTTCGCGAAAGTCGATTTATAAAGTCGGTATTTCTTGATATCGATATTTGTTTACCGAAAGTATTGCGTTTCTTCTTTTTTGTTGCTACACTACTCCCGGTAAAAAAATACCGAAAGGAGAGGACCTCATGAAAAGCTACAGTAAAAACCAACTCCAGCGCTACCCGATATACCTCAAGTACTTCAAGCAGCTCGCTGATGGGGGGGTGGAAGATATCTCTTCGCCGAAGATCGCCAAAGAGCTTGGCTATTCAGAAGAACAAATCCGCAAGGATCTCCAAGCCGTGAGCGATGAAGCGGGCCGGCCGAAAAAAGGACGCAATCTCCATCAGTTGATCGATACCCTTGAAAAGTTCTTGGGCTATCGCGACTCGACGAGCGCGGTGGTGGTGGGAACGGGCCATCTCGGCGGCGCCCTCCTCAACTATCCGAATTTCGAGGAGATGGGACTCACCATTTTGGCGGGTTTCGACGTCGATCCGAGCAAAATCGGCGCCAAGATCGGCGGCAAAGAGGTTTTTGCCCTTGATAAGCTTCCGAATCTCTTGCCCAGACTCAATGCCCACATCGCGATTATCACGGTGCCCGCCCAAGCTGCGCAAAGCGTGGTGGACCTCGCCATCAAAAGCGGCGCCCTCGCCATCTGGAATTTCGCTCCGACTCACATCAATGTGCCCGAGGGCATCGTCATTGAGACGGTCAACCTCGCCTCGTCGTTAGCCGTCTTGTCGCATCGTCTTAATTCGGAACTGTCCAAGGAGGACTGAAAAAATGGTCGAAAAGCACGAAGGGGCTTCTTTTAAGGCAACCCCAAAAAATGAAAAGCCGATGGTTTCTACAGAGATTTCGCCCGCGCAAGCGGAGGTGAACGCCCTCGTCGAGAAAGGTTTGAAAGCCTTGGCGAACTTCGCTACGTTCGATCAGGAGAAGATTGATTTCATCGTCGCGAAGATGTCGGTCGCTGGCCTTGATCACCATGGTGATTTGGCCCGCAAGGCCATCGCGGAGACTAAACGGGGCGTCTTTGAAGACAAAGCCACCAAAAACCTCTTCGCTTGCGAATACGTCGTCAACAATATGCGGCACACCAAGACGGTGGGCATCATCAAGGAAGACCCGGTCGAAGGCATCACCGAGATCGCCGAACCCGTCGGAGTTGTCTGCGGCATCACCCCGGTCACCAATCCAACGGCGACGGTCCTCTTCAAATCGCTTATCTGCATCAAAACCCGAAACCCCATCATCTTCGCTTTCCATCCGAAAGCCCAAGAGTCCTCGAAAGCGGCCGCGATTGTGATGCGCGATGCGGCGGTGGCCGCTGGCGCGCCGGAAAACTGCATCCAGTGGATTGACAATCCTTCGCTCGAAGCCACCAATGCTTTGATGAACCACCCGGGCGTCTCGACGATTCTCGCCACCGGCGGCAACGCGATGGTGAAGGCGGCATACAGCTGCGGAAAACCGGCGCTTGGCGTTGGGGCGGGCAATGTTCCGTGCTATATCCATTCTTCTTGCGACCAAGAGGAGAGCGTCAACGACGTCGTGCTCAGCAAGTCGTTTGATAACGGCATGATCTGCGCCAGCGAGTCGGCGGTCTTCATCGATGCGGCGATTTACGATGCGATGAAAGCGAAATTCGCTCATTTCCGCACCTATTTCGCTGACGAAAAAGAAAAGCATCTCCTCGAGAAGTTCATGTTCGGGGTCGAAAGCGGCAAGCCTGGGGTCGAAAATGGCAAGCTCAATGCCGATGTGGCTGGCATGTCGGCCAGCTGGATTGCCGAGAAGGCTGGCTTCAAAGTCCCCGAAGGCACCTCCGTCATCGCCGTTGAGCTCAAGGCGGTTGGTCCGGAAGAGCCTTTATCGCGTGAGAAACTCTGCCCGGTCCTTGGCTTCTATAAAGTTCAAGACGAAAAGGAAGGCTTTGCCTTAAGCGAGGCGATGCTGGAATTCGGCGGCTTGGGCCACAGCGCGGCAATCCACTGCAAGGAGCAATCGCTCGCCGATGCTTTCGGCGACAAAGTCAAAGCGCTCCGCATCATCTGGAATTCGCCGTCGACCTTCGGCGGCATCGGCAATGTCTATAACTCCTTTTTGCCTTCGCTCACCCTCGGCTGCGGCTCCTATGGCCACAACTCGGTTGGGGGCAATGTCAGCGCGGTCAATTTGCTCAACATCAAGAAAATCGGCAAAAGGAGAAACACGATGCAATGGTTCAAGGTTCCGCAGAAAATCTATTTCGAACGCAATTCGATCCAATACCTCCGTTCATGCAAGGACGTTGGCAAGGTCTTTATCGTCACCGACCATTCGATGGTCGAGTTGGGCTTCCTCAACAAAATCATCGATGAGCTCAATTTGCGCCGTAACCCCGTCACCTATCAGCTCTTTGCCGAAGTCGAACCCGATCCGGATATCACGACGGTTCGCAAAGGCGTCGAGATCATGAATCAGTTCAAACCTGACACCATCATCGCCCTTGGCGGCGGCTCTTCGATGGACGCGGCGAAAGGCATGTGGATCTTTTATGAGCATCCGGAAGTGAACTTCGACGATCTGAAGCAGAAGTTCATGGACATCCGCAAGCGGGCCTTCAAGTATCCGGAACTCGGGCGAAAGAGCAAACTCATCTGCATTCCGACCACTTCTGGCACGGGGAGCGAAGTCTCGCCTTTCGCGGTCATCAGCGACAAAGCGGCGGGCAAGAAGTATCCGCTGACTGACTACTCGCTCACGCCTTCGATTGCGATCGTCGATCCGGAATTCACCACCAATCTCCCCGCCAAAGCGACGGCTGAGACCGGCATGGATGTCTTAACCCATGCCATTGAGGCCTATACTTCCGTCATGGCGAGCGATTACACCGATGGCTTGGCCCTCGAGGCGATCAAACTTGTCTTCGCGTATCTTCCGCGCGCCGTCAAAAATGGGAAAAATGATCTCCAGGCCCGCGAGAAGATGCACAACGCCGCGACGATCGCCGGCATGGCCTTCGCTAACGCCTTCTTGGGGCTCGTCCATTCGTTAGCTCATAAGATCGGCGGCGAATACCACTTGGTCCACGGCCGTACCTGCGCGATTCTCCTTCCCCACGTGATTCGCTATAACGGCAGCGTTCCGACCAAACTCGCTGTCTGGCCGAAGTACGAAGAATATCAATGCGACAAGCGCTATCTCGATATCTGCCGGGTTGTCGGTCTGAAAGCCGCGACGCCCGCCGAAGCGACCGAAGCATTGGCCAACGCCGTCATGGCCTTGGGCAAAGAGATTGGAATCNATATGAACTTCGCCTCGCTCGTCCCCGACGAGAAACTCTGGGACGCGAATCTCGAGAAAGTCGCCTATTTGGCCTACGAAGACCAATGCACCCCAGCCAACCCGCGCGAACCATTAGTTAGTGAAATGGAACAGATTATGCGCGATGCTTATAAAGGGAATTAATCTATGGTAGAAATCGCACTCTGTGTCGGGAGCAGTTGTCACCTCAAAGGCTCCCATGACGTGATCGAGGCTTTTACGGAAGAAGTGAAGAAACGCCATCTCGAAGACAAAGTCGAACTGAAGGCCGCGTTTTGCCTTGGCAAATGCGGCTACGATGGTGTGTCGGTCAAGGTCAACGAGAAATTGCTCACGGGGGTTACCCCCGCGGGCGTTCCTTCGTTTTTCGATCATGAAGTGATGCCCCTTCTTCACTAAAGGGCGTCTTTCTTTTTGGAGGTCTTGCCATGAGCAACGCTTTGACGAGCAAAGTTAACGACTGCCGCAGCTGCTACAAATGCATCCGGAACTGCCCGACCAAGTCCATTTCTTTTCAGAATGGTCAGGCTTCGATCATCCCTGAGGAGTGCGTTTTGTGCGGCAAATGTTTCCTTGTTTGCCCTCAGGAATGCAAGATCATCCGCGATGATTTGCCCAAGGTGAAGAATTTATTCGTCCAGAATAAAGAAGTGATTGCCTCCTTGGCCCCTTCCTTTATGGCCGCCTTCCCTGGCACTTCCTTTCCGACGATGAAGAAAGCCTTGCTCGCGCTGGGCTTCAGCGATGTCGAAGAGACCGCCGTCGGGGCGACGATTGTGAAAAAACAATACGACGCCTTAGCCCAAGACGATGGGCGCGACGTCATTATTTCGACCTGCTGCCATTCGATCAACCTGCTGATCGAGAAACATTATCCCGACGCCGCGAAATATCTTGCCGACGTCCTTTCGCCGATGCTTGCCCACGGCCAAGATCTCAAGAGACGCCATCCGAAGGCCAAGGTTGTTTTCCTTGGGCCTTGCATCAGCAAAAAGAANGAAATCGAAATGTATCCGGGTTACGTCGATGCGGTCTTGACCTTCCTCGAGCTNCAGCGTTTCTTCGCGGAAAAAGGCATCGTCCCCGCTCAGGAAAGCAATCCGGCCGTCGTGGAGAAATCCTTGGCTCGGCTCTTCCCGATTGAAGGCGGAATCTTGGCCACGATGAAAAAAGACAATCCGCGCCGGGCTTATGTCGAAGTGGCGGGGATGGATGAAAGCATCGCTGCGATCAAGGATATTCTCTCTGGTCGAATCCATCATGTTTTTATCGAGATGTCCTCCTGCGCTGGCAGCTGCGTGAATGGCCCAGCCATCCCCGAGAGCTCGCGCTCGCTCCTTTCGAGTTTCTTGGCGGTCCACCATTCGGCGGGCCATCTCGATTACGATGTGGCGAATTATTCCTATCCGGAGTTAAAGAAGCGGATGCCCGGTTTCGCCAAAGCCAAAAAAGTCTTTAGCGAAGAAGAGATTGAAGGGGTGCTCCGCTCGATCGGCAAGAGCAGCAAAAAAGANGAGCTCAATTGCTCGAGTTGCGGCTATCCGAGCTGCCGCGAGAAGGCGGTGGCGGTCCTCGAGGGCAAAGCGAACCTCGAGATGTGCCTTCCGTTCTTGATGGAACGGGCCAAGAGTTTCTCAAACACGGTGGTCGATACGACGTACTATCCGATCGTCGTCGTCGATGAAGCCTTCACAATCGAACTTGCCAATCCGGCGATGCTGGCCCTCGTTGGAGTGAAAAACAGCAAGGATCTATTGGGGAAATCGATTGGATCTTTCCTTGATCCGTCTCTCTATTCCTTCGCTCTTTCGGGCACGCCGATCAAAGACAAGAAGATTTATGTCCCCGATTATGACAAATATCTTTCGGCGACCATCACTTACGATCCGCGTTTCCACATCATCATCGCCGCCTATCGCGACGTGACCTCGGAAGAGAAGAAACGGCAGAAGGATCAGGCGGTGGCGTTAGCGACCGCGAAGATCACCTCGGAAGTGATCGAGAAGAACATGCGGGCCGTTCAGGAGATTGCCTCGCTTTTGGGTGAGTCGACCGCCGAGACCAAAGTGGCTCTCACCAAACTGCAAGCGACGTTAAACAAAGAGGATAACGATGACTGAGCTACCGGGCGAGTGGGAGCTTGGCTACCTTTCCATGAACAAACATGGCGAGGAGCTCTGCGGCGACCATATCGAAACAATCAAAAAAGAGGACGGGAGTCTGACCCTGGTTTTGGCCGATGGGCTCGGAAGCGGGGTCAAGGCCAACATCCTTTCGACCTTAACCTCGACGATGCTTTCGACGATGATCGACGGTGGGCTCTCCTTAAAAGAAGCGGTGGCCTCCCTCGTGCGGACCCTCCCGATCGCCAAAGACCGCGGCAATGTCGCCTACAGCACTTTCACCGTTGTCCATGCCAATCCCGATTTTTCCCTCTCCCTCTATAACTACGATAACCCCGAACCGATTTTGCTTTCGAAAGGGAAAGAGGTGCCGCTCCATTGGGTGCAAACGACGCTTGAAGGAAAGAAAATCACCAGTTGCACCGTCAATTTCCAAGACTTTGATACCTTGATCCTGATGAGCGATGGCGTCGTCTATGCCGGGGTCGGGGAAACCTTGAACTTTGGCTGGACNAGACCGGAGATCGTTCATTATCTNGAAGGGGTCTATGCTCAAAGCATTTCGAGCAAATCCTTGTCGACGATTTTGCTCGATCGTTGCTCCAATCTCTATAATGGCCGTCCAGGCGATGACACGAGCGTGCTGACGCTCCGGCGCCGGCCCCGAGTTCAAATCTCCTATCTTGTGGGCCCCGCCACCCACAAAGAGGATGACGCCAAAGTGATGAAGCTCTTCTTCGCCAACGCGGGCAAACACCTCGTGAGCGGGGGCACGAGCGCTCATGTGGTGGCCAATTACCTGCACCAGGAGATCGAGACCACCTTAACCTACGAGGATCCTTCAATCCCGCCGATCTCTTCCATCAAAGGGGTCGATTTGGTGACCGAAGGCGTCATCACCCTCAACCGTTTGGTGCAGCTGGCTCAGGATTATCTCGGGCAAAACCAGGCCTATTTCACTTGGTCCTATAAACAAGATGGGGCTTCGTTATTGGCCCAAGTCCTCTTCGAGGAGGCGAGCGATATCGCCTTCTATGTCGGTTGCGCCGTCAATCCCGCCCATCAAGATCCGCGTCTCGATATCACGATTTCGACGAAGATGGGACTGGTGAGCGAACTCACCCATTCGTTGCAGAAGATGGGCAAGCACATCAAAGTCGCCTACTTCTAAGGAGGAACCCCGATGATCAAATTCGATACCCAAGTNCAAGANCTCAAATACCGCGTCCTCAAAGAGGTGGCCAAGTCTTATTTGAAAGGCACGCTTCAGCAAGATCTTCTTTCGATTCCCGAGATTATCTCGCCCGGTCCAAAACCGACGATGCGTTGCTGCATTTATAAAGAGAGAGCCATCGCGGCCGAACGGGTGAAACTCGCCTTAGGCGGCGGCAAAGGCAACCCGAACATCCTCGAGGTGATCGAGCCGGCTTGCGATCAATGCCCGATCGGCGGGATGGAAGTCACCGATGCCTGCCGCGGCTGCCTCGCCCACCGCTGCGTCGGGGCGTGCCATATGAAGGCCATCACTTTTGACGAGCACCTTCACGCCCACATCGATAAGGGCAAGTGCGTCAATTGCGGGCTTTGCGCCAAAGCCTGCCCCTTCGGTGCGATCATCAACCATCAAAGGCCCTGCGAATCCGCCTGCAAGATCAAAGCGATCCATAAGCGGGAAGACGGCATCTCGGCGATCGATGAAAGCAAGTGCACCCGCTGTGGCGCCTGCTCTTACGCCTGCCCCTTCGGTGCGATCATGGACAAGAGCTTCATTCTTCAATGCATCGACATCGCCGAGGCCGCGAAAGCGAAGAAAAACCATGCCTACATGGTGGTGGCTCCTTCGATCTCAAGCCAATTCCATTACGCGAAGCTCCCCCAAGTCATCACCGGGATCAAAGCCTTGGGTTTCCACGATGTCGTCGAAGCCGCTCTCGGCGCCGATATGGTGGCCTACGAAGAGGCGAAGGAACTCGCGGAAAAAGGCTCGCTCACTTCTTCGTGCTGTCCTGCCTTCAAACGCTACATCGAAACCTCGTTCCCTGAAATAAAAGACAAGATCTCCGGCAATCTTTCGCCGATGGCGACGATCGCCCGTTATCTGAAGAAACTCGAACCGGATTGTCGGGTCGTCTTCGTCGGCCCTTGCATCGCGAAGAAGATGGAGATGTTCCGCGAAGAGTCGAAGCCGTATGTCGACTGCGTCATCACCTTCGAAGAGCTCCAAGCGCTCTTCGATGCCGAAGGGATCGATTTGGCCTCGCTTGAGGAGAATCCGCTTGACAATGCCTCCTTCTATGGCCGCATTTTCGCCCGGAGCGGCGGTCTCACCGAAGCCGTCAAAGAAGCCCTCAAAGAGCAGGGTTCTTCTTTTGCCGCCATTCCAAAGACCGTCAGCGGGCTCGATCAATGCAAACTCGCGCTCAGCGCCTTCAAAGGCGAGAATCCGCCCTTCAACTTCATCGAAGGGATGGCCTGCAATGGAGGCTGCATCGGCGGCCCCTCTTGCCTGACCCACGAATTACGCGATGCCGCCGATGTCGACAAATATGGCCGCGAGTCGAAAGAGACGACGATCGAAGGGGCACTCTCGAATGCCCTTGTCCTCGACGAAAAGAAGTAATCAGCGGGGGATTTGCCGAAGATATTCCGATTAATCCAAAAAGGAGAAGATGGCGATTGAGACCGCGTTATCGAGGTTGAGTGAGTCGATGCTTGAGGACTGAGGGATGATGAGTGGAGTCCCGATGGTTAAGAAGCTTTGATCAAGGCCGGTTGCCTCATTGCCAAAAATGAGGGAATACGGCTTTTCTTTTTTGACGTCGCGGACNCTCATTTTGGCTTGGAGCATGAACGGATAGAGGTGGCGGTTTCCCGCAACCTTGAGATAATCCTCGAAACGGTCGAAATAGGAGAAAGGCAAAGAGAAGATCGCCCCCATCGAGGAACGAATCGTTTTCGGATCGAAGGCATCGGCGGCCGGACGGATGATCGCCAAACCCCCGAGATTGAAGGCGGCCGAGCTCCGCATGATGGTGCCGAGGTTCCCCATGTTGGAGGGGTGGACGAGGACCACATGGTTTTTCAAGGGATCGAGCGGGGTCTCAAATTTGGCGAACTCGGCGATTACCATCACGTTGTCCTTGTCGGCCGAAGCGAATATTTTTTCGTTGTTCTCAATGAGAGGAATGGCTAAGTTTTGGCAAAGCGCTTTGATTTTCTGGTAGGTTTCATCGCGGGTTTGCTTCGGCGAAACATAAACCCGACGCACCTTTTCGCCTTTCCGTAAAAGAGCTTCGAATGAGAGGGTGGTCCCTAAGGCAAACGAGGTTTCGTCTTTTTTATCGTAGTGAAGCATGGCATCAGTATAAAACTTGAAGGGCATTTTGACGATGTTTTTGTCTATTGATAAGCGGAGGATGTTTTATCAATGGAACATGAAAGCGTCAAACTCGGGCGGATCAACCGGGCGATCGAAAAAGCCCTCGGGGTCGATCTTGGTGAGAATGTCTGGATCTACATGGAACAGACCGATCTCGACCGGATGGCCTCGAAATGGCCGAGCGTCTATTTGTCGCGGCTAGAGGAGGCCTCGAAGATCATCAAGGCTCCCGACTACGCAAGCTATTGTGCGGCCCGCAAAGTGCTCTTTCTCATCAAAGAGTATCTGCGGGAGGGCGAGTTCACTAAGGTCGCCCTCGAGATCGAGCAGGACCGGGAATGGCATTTGAAACTGATCTATGTCTTAAGCGCCCTCAAAGCTCGCGAAATCGACGAAGAAGGCGGGATTAAGCGAATTGATAAGTGACGTTAAGGTGGGGAAACGTTATAATCCGGCTATGCTCCTCAACGCGAAAGAAATCAAGACAAGCCGGTTATTTCTCCGTCCGTTTGCCCCTGGCGATGCTTCAGGTATGTTTGCCTCGTATTGCCACGATGAGGAAGTGACCCGTTACCTCACCTGGAACCCCCATCCCGCTTTGGCGGATACCGAAGCGTTTTTGACGTTCAAACTCGCTGAGCAAATGGAGCCTTACCATTACGACTGGCTCATCACCCTTGGCGGCCGAATCATCGGCTCGATCAATGTGGTGAAACTCTATCCCGAAGGGGGATTTGAAGTCGGCTATTGCTTGGAAAGGGCTTCGTGGGGAAAAGGCTACATGAGCGAAGCCTTTCATGCCGTCTTGAGTTTTCTCTTCTTTAAAGCGGGCTATTCTTACGCGATCATGAAAGCCCAACTGGAGAACGAGCGGAGCCGCCATGTGATCGAAAAGCAGGGCTTTCACTATGACCACAACGATCAGGAAGAAGTCCCGTTAAAAAAGAAAACGGTCGTGGTGGCCGTTTATCAATTGAACAAAGACGAGTTTGTCAGATGACGTCGCTCGGGGTCCGCTTGCGATAAGCTTTAGCGAAAACGAAATTGAGGAAGACNANGAGATAGGCNAGGGCGATATAACCTGCCCAAGCCCCAAGGGAAGAAATGACGACGCCATTCCAACCTCCGTTGCCCGATAAAAAAACGTTGCTCGCGGCGAAGGTCGACGGGCGAAAGAAAGAGACGATGACGAACTGCTGACCGAAGATTTTCTGAACAAGCAAGATGAAGGCNAAATAGAAAAGGGGATAGAGGGACCAAAAAACCGGATGCTTCCATTTGACGGTCCCTTTTTCGCCGAAGAGGAGATAATCGAGAAGGACGAGGAAGGGGACGACGATCTTGCTGAGGATCATCACCGCATAGCTGCCATCTTTGTAGACGAAATACGAGGTGCCCGTCGCCAGGCAGACGATCGGGTAGGCGATGCTCTCAAAGAGA
>JGI20225J20221_1003752_pt1 | contig 14944 bp, 17 predicted proteins | sample BioMet4_FD_20221 | JGI IMG/M metagenome (IMG submission 20221) | reverse complement strand
GGGTTAAAGGACAAAACGTGTTGGTCAATCGTCGCATACTCCCTGGTAGACATATGCGAATTGGCCATTCAAGTTGGTGATGACCAACTACATGGATGGACAGAACGTGTTGGTGGATTCCCTCGTCACTGCAGCTAGACATTGCCAAAAGTGCCAAGTTAGTTGCTCGTCATCCCACGAGGAGAAACGAGCGGCTGATGGGCAGAGCCAGGTGCCCCGCGTGCGGGGCCACGATGACCAGGTACGGCAGGACCAAGTCGGGCTCCCAGAGGTGGAGGTGCCCGTCGTGCGGGGCCACCTCCACGAGGCCGATCGACCGCTCCGCCAAGGGGCTCGACGAGTTCCTGGCATGGCTGTTGTCGGGCGAGAGGCAGGCCGACCTTCCCGGCGGTGGGCGGACCTTCAGGCGCAGGACCTCGAGGTTCTGGGACATATGGCCGATGCCCCCGCTGGTCGACGAGGTCTTCCGCGTCGTTTACGTCGACGGCATATGGCTGGCCAGGAACGTAGTCGTGCTCATCGCCAGGAGTGACGGGCACGTCCTCGGATGGTACGTGGCCAGGAGCGAGAACTCGAGGTCCTGGGAGGCGCTGCTGTGCCGCATCGCCCCTCCCGACGTGGTGGTGAGCGACGGGGGCTCCGGGTTCGCCAAGGCCGTCAGGCACGCGTGGCCCGTGACGAGGGTGCAGCGCTGCACGTTCCATGCGTTCTGCCAGGTCAGGCGCTATACCACCTCGCGACCGAAGCTCGAGGCGGGCGTCGAGCTCTACGGCCTCGCATGCCGGCTCCTGCACGTCGCCGACTCGGGGCAGGCGGCGGCCTGGGTGGCCTCCTACGCGTCGTGGTGCTCGCGCTGGGACGCGTTCCTGGCGGAGCGCACCCGCGACGACCACGGCCACCTCGTATACACCCACGAGAGGCTCGTCAAGGCGAGGAACTCCCTCACGGAGCTCGTCAGGCGGGGAACGCTCTTTACCTACGTCGACCCCGACCTCACGGGCACGCTCGGACCTCTGCCCGCCACCAACAACTCGATAGAGGGCGGCGTCAACGCACGGCTCAGGGCCATGCTGCGCGACCATCGCGGCCTTTCCCTCATGCGCAGGGTGAAGGCCGTCTTCTGGTGGTGCTACCTGCACACGGAGTGTCCCCTCACATCGGCGGGCATACTCAGGGCCATGCCGACGGATGCCGAGATAGACCGGCTGTACCGCGACTATGCATACGGTGACCGCGAGCAGACGGGACCAAAGGAGTGGGGTGATGCCGTGGTCTGGTCGGAGCTCCACCAGTCGACGCCCTTCAGGACCGACTGGGACTAGGGCCGACCAACACGTTTTGTCCTATAACCCCCATTTCGCACCAAATCTCGCATCGAGACCTCTCGGAAAAGAATCTTTTTGGCTTCCCAAAAGTGTGGAAGTATACAGAGCGAGATAGAAATTATGCACCCATTCTCCAACCTTGCCAAAAGCGCCAAGTCCTGACCAGAGAGCCATGCAGCCTCTTTGAAGGCTTCTTCTGCCATCGGTCTCCAGGCTCGCCAACGACGTAAGTCATGGCCATTCGGTGGTGCGTGTCCCTAGGAGACCCTAGGAGACGCTGACCCCCTCCCGACGGCGGCGCCGGCCATCCGACTGTCCTAATCTGCCCTTCGCACCGAACCGAAGACGACACGAGGTGGGACGAGAGATGACGACGGATCACATGACCGAGCACCGCGAAGACGCCACGCCCCGCAGGCGAAGGCCCGAGCTCATCGACGTGAGGGAGGCGGCCGACATCCTCAACGTCTCCGTGAGGACGGTCACGAGGCTCTGCATCCTCAACAAGATCAGGTGCGTGAAGGTCGGCTACCAGTGGCGCATCAACCGCGCCGCCCTCATCCGCTACGCCGGGCTCGAGGAGGTCTGTGACCATGGGAGCCTGTGAGGGGCTGCCCGCCGGGGAACGGCCGTCCACGCCGGACGTCCCCATCCCGGAGAGACGGTAGTGTCTTGGTACCCATGGCCGGCATAGACGAGGCCGGAGCACACGACACGCACCGGCCCATGAGGCGGGTCCCCATGCCTGCGTGCCGGCCATCCACCCCTCCGATTGGAGATGATCAGTCATGACTGGAAGGCAGATTGAGGGCGACGTCGAGTATCTGCTTGTCGACACAACAAGCGTGAACGATGATGCTGTGGCTGCGGGTGTTGCATGGCTTCGTGACCATGACGGGGGATGCATTCTTACTCCCGAGCGGCAAGTTATGTGGAACGTGCTGCAGGTTAGAACGGATGGTGAGTTCAAGAAAAAAGAAGATGCGCTTTCGCGATCCGGTATCTCTCTTGCCTGGAAGCGCCGGGGCGTGCCGCGTGGAGCACGAAGCCTTGTGGCGGTATACATGGACAAGACGGTTGATGAGGAGATTAGGTATGGTGACTTCGAGCGAGTCTTCTTGATCCCCTGGACAGAGGGTGAGTCTAATTGGTTCAAGACTGCCTACAACCCCATCATTGTCACGGTCGATGAAAACGGTGAGCTCGCACAAGATGATTGCCAACCTGTCTATGCGAGCGTGAAGGATGAAGTTCCAGAATCACAGGACGGGATCCTACAATTTCTTGCGCAGGAGGCCGCCGTCTACGATAACCAAATGCAATGGCGAGAGTACGAGCGGTTTAAGGCGGACCTCATGAACTATCGGTCGGAATGGATACAAGTTGACCCGGAATCGGTGTTCCATCGTTGTGTCGAACTGGGAATGTCTGCAAAAGATGCCGACAAAATCAGCGGAATGGTTAAGCTGCTTAGAGAAGGGCATAGATTCCGCCCCAAAGGTGGATTTGAAGAGGGATTTCGTCATTAGCCAACAGTACCAGGAGAGTTTACTCAAGCCTGTTGTCACCCCGAGCCCAATGCTTGTGTATGATAAAGAAGCAATCAACAAAACGACAGGCAGAAAGCTTCGCTATTCCGCAGCTTATTAACTGCCAAACAGCCTGCAAAGGATTGACTTACAAAGCGCAATGTGGTATATTTATATCATAAAGAGCGAAATATACCACGTTTTGAAGGAGGATGATGTTCTGTGAAGAAGAAAATCAATATCATCGGCTTCTTATCTATTTTATCGTTAATGGCCATTTTGGGGAAAACAACAGGCAATAGCGGTTGGTATGGCTTCTTGGGCTTCTTGTATTATCTCCGATATTTTTGGGTTATTCCCGACGAGGCATTCATCGCTAATATCCAAAAAGCCGCAACCACAGCGTTCCTTTTGGAAATGATCGCCCTTATCCCGTCTACGTTTATTTGTTCTTTGTTGCTTGAAAGAAATAGAATTATTCCAACTGCGTTTGGAATCAGCTTTGCAGTTGCTATATTTTCTTTCACTATCATTTTGGTGGTTTTAGAATGGAAAGAGCAGCAAGGTGTCAGCAATGATTAAGAACAGAATTAAGGAATATCGTGCGAAGTTTGATATGAAACAGGAAGAACTTGCCGAGAAGGTCGGTGTGCGGCGCGAGACTATAGGAAATCTTGAGAAAGGCCGATATAATCCATCTCTTGTTCTCGCTTGGAAAATTGCCAAAGTTTTTAATACTTCCATTGAAGATGTTTTCACAGTAGAAGAATAAATGAAAAAACATCCGAGCCAGGCAGCGGTATAGACAATCCAAAGTACAGGAGACTCCATAGCAGCCAACGCCTAAGCGTGTTCCAATACTATTATTTTAGTACGGAGAATATCGGGCATTTCTCGTAAAACTCGGCTACAATTCGTGTCGTAGGAGGTAATGTTATGCAGATGATTAAAGCATTCAACGAAACCATCCGCTATATTGAAAGCGAATTGGATGGCGAGATTGATGAAAGCCGAGTTGCCGTGCTGTCAAGTTATTCCTACGCCATGTTCAGCAGATTGTTTTCCATTCTGACGAACATGACGCTGTCGGAATATATCCGGCTCAGGAAACTGACGAAAGCCGCCATGGAGATCAATGAAACAGGCGCCAAAATCATTGACATTGCCATGAGGTACGGTTACGAATCGCCGGATTCCTTCACGAATGCCTTTAAGAGTTTTCATCGCGTTACGCCTACGGAAGTACGAAATGGAGAAGCATACCGGGTCGTTTCTCCCATTCAACTAACGCTCAGCGTAAAAGGAGGAAAACACATGGACGTGAAGATTCAGAAGAAACACGGATTTGCTGTAGCCGGGGTCAAACTGGACAATATTGAGTCATCGTCTTGCCCGGAGGTTTGGAATCAGCTTTTTGAAAAGTACGATCACGACACCCTTTCCCGTTTGGGAAACGGTCAAAGCTACGGGATGTGCTTTGATGTAGAAAATCCAAGCAGGATCAACTATATGGCATGCTACCATGTCAACGACGTTTCCAAGGCAAAGGAAATGGGGCTTGAGGTCAGGGAGATCAAGGATGCAGAGTATGCTATTCTGTCGCTAAAGGGGCCTGTTCCCACATGCATTCACGAGGGCTGGAAATACGCTATGGAAGTGTTNTTGCCGGAGCAGGGNTATATGCACGCNGGAACNCCTGACTTTGANGTCTATTCCGAGGGNGATATGTANAGNCCCGATTANAAGATGGAGCTTTGGATTCCGCTCTCCAAGAAAGAATAAGCAGCAATCAAGAGGGCGACAGTCAAGAGTGCTGCCGCCCTCTCCCCATGAAAACTGAATAACCGCCGCCTATTCCAGCGGCACATGAAGCAGTAAGTCTTGAAAAAGATTTGCTGCTTTTTTGTTGCCCGTTTAGCAAAACGGAATCCTCCCACCGTAGTAGTGGTGAAGGAGAAAATGAAAAAGTTGGCCGGAAGTGAGCAAACGGGATCGCCGCCGGTGTGGTACTGGTGAAAGGAAAAAGTTTTCGAAAAAGTGAGCACGGGGCGGCGTCGCAACTGTTGTATTAGCAGAAGGAGAAAAGTTTTGCAAAACCGCCTTTTTCCTACCCTGCTGATTGTACTGATAGCGAAAGAAACCGTAGGGGACAGTATGCGGAAGTCACAGAGCAAGATTCTACCACGGTGCCAAAATTCGCTTTTCGCTCATTTTTCCCCCGCGGGAATCTTGTTGGGGAGTGCCTTCCCCAAACCCTGCTTATACGCCCCATCCGGGGCAGAAAGGAGGCGATCGCCTTTGAAGAAAATCTACAACACGCCGCACCGCAGCCGTGTGGTAAAAACCCGCATGACCGAGGACGAGTATGCGGACTTCTCCAGGCAGCTTTCCCTTTACGGGATCAGCCAGGCCGAGTTTATCCGGCGGGCGATCCGGGGGCTGCCTATCCATCCCATTATCAAGGTCTCCCCGGTTAATGACGAGCTGCTTTCCGCCATCGGGAAGCTGACCGCCGAATACGGAAAGATCGGTGGCAACCTCAATCAGATCGCCCGAAGCCTGAACGAGTACGGCGCTCCCTACCGGGAACTGTCCGCCGATGTTCGGGCGGCCATCGGGGAGCTGCACGACCTCAAATATGATCTTCTGCGAAAGGTAGGTGACGCGATTGGCGACGTTCAAGCATATCAGCTCTAAAAACGCGGACTATGGAGCCGCCGAACAGTACCTGACCTTTGAGCATGACGAGTTTTCCATGAAGCCCGTCCTTGACGAGCGGGGGCACCTGATTGAGCGGGAGGATTACCGCATTTCCTCCCTCAACTGTGACGGCGAGGACTTCGCTATTTCCTGTATGCGGGCAAACCTGCGTTACGGCAAAAATCAGAAAAAGGAAGACGTGAAAAGCCATCACTACATCATTTCCTTTGACCCACGCGACGGGCCGGACAACGGCCTGACCGTGGATCGGGCGCAAGAGCTGGGCGAGCAGTTTTGCAAAGATCACTTTCCCGGCCATCAAGCCCTTGTCTGCACCCACCCGGACGGCCACAACAAAAGTGGCAACATCCATGTGCATATCGTTATCAATTCTCTGCGGATCGAGGAAGTCCCCATGCTGCCCTACATGGACAGACCGGCAGACACGCGGGCGGGCTGCAAGCACCGCTGTACCGACGCCGCTATGGAGTATTTCCGGGCGGAAGTCATGCAGATGTGCCAGCGAGAAAACCTGTATCAGATCGACCTTCTCCACGGCAGCAAAAACCGGATCACCGAGCGGGAGTATTGGGCGAAGAAGAAGGGCCAGCGGGCGATCGATCTTGAAAACGAAACCCGCAGGGCCGAGGTGTGTTCCGTCAAGCCTTTCTGAGCCATCAACGTCATCTTTTTCTGAGCCACGGCGTCACGGCATCTGCGCCGCCTTCTTATCCTGTTGCATGAGCGCATGTCGCATGCGCCAGGACTCGCCGTGGAACTGCACGAGCCTACCGTGGTGCACGATGCGGTCGATCACCGCGGCAGCCATCTGGTCGTCACCGAAGACGGTTCCCCACCTCGAGAACTCGAGGTTGGTGGTGATCACGAGCGACTGCCTCTCGTAGGCGTCCGAGATGACCTGGAACAGCAGNGCCGCACCCAGCTGCGGAGAGCTCGCGTTCCAAGGCCGGCCTCCCCCTTTGGCCACGGCCGCAGGGCCGCATGACGGCGACGGAGAGGCGGTTGAGGACCCCTGGCTTCCTGACGAGGTGCGCAGGGAGTGCCGCACAAGCGCACAGGCCCAAGGTGGGTCTTGCCCGTACCGGAGGCCCCCCAGAGCCACGGAGGTCCCCTCGTGCCGCCGCCGACGAAAGAATGAGGGACTTCCCAGGTCGGCGCGACCACCCCTCGGGGAACGACCCACCGACGCCAGTCTAAGCCCTCGAGCTCTTGGGGCATAAGGGGCGGCACAGCGGCGAAGGAGCTGCTTCATCTTCCGAGGGCATCCTCGAAGCTGGGCCTCGGCCTCGAGGTAGCCCAGCAGGTACTCGCGCTGTCGCGGCGTTGCCCCCACCCCGCCGCCCTTCGAGCCACCGGACCTGGTGAGTTGAGCAGCGCGACCCCGCGGACGAGGGGGCGCGCCCGACGACGGTCTGTCCACGATGCAATGAACCTCCCTCAGGAACCCGTCGCTAGACGGTTGAGGTCGGTGACGGCCGCGTCCGAGCGACCGGCCGCCATCCCTCCTGGCCACCCATGCGACGGACCCGCGGCATCGGGGAGGGCGCCGCGCACACAGGACCTCGGCCCGCGGCTCCGGACCGGGCGGGACGTCGAACCCGAAGGGGTCGCTGGGGTGCCGACACGGACGCAGGACCTGCCGCCTTGCCGGCCACGTCGGCCCCTGGTCCAGGCGACCGGTCGCGTAGCCACTGGCGGACATCGCCCTCAACGGTGACTCAGACCAGGGGGCACCCCGCGGGCGCTGCTGTGAAGCGCCTGGATGAGCGGGCGGGTCACGTTACCGTGCCCACCGGCGTCCGGTGACCAGGCCCTGGAACGTCGCGGCTGCCCGCTCCGCGGCTCGTCGGAGGGCCTCGACGCGTCCGCGCGCGCATACCCACGAGGCATCCACCTGTCGTGCCCAGTAGGGGGACCCGCGCAGTAGCGGACGCTGCCCAACGTGAGCCCCACCCCTGCCTGTGGCCTCTCCTGCGCCTCCCAGCGCACGGCGTCGAAGCCGACGCGGGGAGTGCCGACAACGCATGACGGTCCTCCGCGAAGGGACCTCGGAGATCACCGACGTGGGCCGCGGGTTAATGCTCCTTCGCCAACAGCTGTCGCACCCGGCACAACGAGATTGAGGCGGAGCACGGCGAGCGACTGCTTGGCCGCTGGGCGGCGGTGAACATGGAGGTTGCGCCCCGGGAACCCAAACGGCATTCTCCACGGAGCCCTTTCTCGTTGCCGGAGTAGGGGGTCGCGGTACGTCGAGCGGCGCCGTAATGCGCACGGAACTGCGAGAAGAGGGGGCTGACTCCGTGTCACACCGCACATGCGTCTGCCAGCCTCGGGTGGCGTTGGTCGAGCACGAGCTCGGTCGGCGCCCCCTCCACCGTGCCTCGAACAGGGTGCGGAGTCCCGCACCCCACAGGCCAACTCGGCCGGCCTCGGACCACGGGCGGGACCGCAGAAGCCGCGCGTTGGAGTGCGGGAAACGACCATCACAAGCAGGTGGGAGCTCAGGTGCGTTCCGCCGCCCGAAGCCAAGGCCGCCGCCATGGACGAAAGTCGACCTGGTTGCGATCCGGCCGGCCAGTCGAGTTCGAAGGTATCCCATCCCCCGCCAGGTGTCGTGTCCTCCGGATCCTTCTCACAAATGGACGTTCCACGAGAAGCGCGAGGCCGACGATCCGGGTCATGCACCAGGGTCATCGTAGATTCTTGCGTGCGGTCCTGCGCTGCCTTTCTCGGTACCGCGAGCGTTCGGTCGCGATAAGCCACGCCATGACCAAGACGCGCCCATCGGGTCCGTGGCCGGATGCGGGCGCGTTTGCCGCCCAGCATGGGTGTGACCGGTGGGGACATGTCTGTCATTCCGCCCACGTACCTCCGCACCGGTGTTCCTACTGATCCCCGCCTTGGCGGCGATGCGCTCCTGTCCGGGAGTCGCCCGGGGCATGCATCCACCCCCTGATATCCTTTGAGTTGGGCCTGGCATTTCCATTCCCTCTCCATCCTTTCCCGGCGGGGGTCTCATTGTGGAAAAGGTCCGCCGGAAAGGGTATACGCGAGCCACGATGCCCGGGCCGCCCCATGCGGCCGGCACATCCACGAGTGGCCCGGTTTGTCTGACGCGGGTGGCTCACATCCCGGTGACGGCGATGGCCCAGTTTTCGGTGACGTTGTGGCTCAGTTCACATTGAAGCAAAACAGGAAGAGCAACGTTGAAAAGCCCAGGGCAGGGGAGAGGCGTGGAGATGGACAGTTGGAGACAGCTCCGTCCCAACCCAGCACATCGTTTCGTATCACTATCGGGGCTACATTAGGCTGTCTCTTGGTGGAGTCGCATTCCAACAATTATTGAGATGTCGGAGGAGATATTGAATAAGTCTCATAATCGACTGTGGGCAACTGCTGAGTTGCAGAGAACGCATCTGATCCGTTGAGAAAAGCAGTTACAGAAGACTGTGTCGGCATTGCCAGCTTATGTAGCCTTTGAAATGAGTCGACAATGTACCAATCATAATTACTGATATCATTAAGATTAAATACCACATCATCAGACACCATGTACCAATATGATATATGTTCACCGGGCTCAAGTATTTTTAGATCCATCGCAGTTGTGTCATTTGGGAATTCTGATGAGCTGCTATATGACTGGTTTGGACAGAAAGAAGCCTTTTCGGTATCTGCACCGTGCTCTTTTATTGCTATTCGTGAGAGCTCAAACGCCGCGTGACCCGTATTTGTTATATCGAAGGTGAGATACTTCACCGTTTTGCCTGTTCCAGCCGACGTCGATACGGCACAACCTACCCCAACGGTAACTTGCGTTTGATAAGGCACACGTGCCATTTCTTCCTGTGTTGTAACGGAGAAATAAATCGATAGGCCCGACACCAAAAGAGCTAATGCTGAAAAGAGGAGGGTCCATCTTTGATATTCTTTACCTGCGGTTTCACTCATGTATTATCCCTCCTACTCAGGTGTTGTTCTTATCAAACTGATTCGATATGGTTGCATCTTGTTTTACTCCATCTGCTTCATGCCATTTGATATGAATCATCTCCGAATCAACCATTGATTCGGAGGAAAAAGAACAATTTGAACACTTATCAGCATCATAATCAGACCGGTTTCTTGGTTATAGCATATGAGCCTTGACTAAATGAGCCCGCTCATATGCGCGTACATGATCACGGCAATGTCTAGGATGATAAAAAGCGGTAGCCCTAGGACGAAGTACCATTTTCTGGTCTTGTGACGAACAATGTACATGGCAAGAAGTCCGCCAATGGAACCGCCGATAAGGCAGAGTCCGAGCAGACGGGCCTCCGGAGCACGCTTCCCATGGTCGTTGCCGCTCTCTGCCACATGCTTATCCCAGGCAAACGCAATGAAAGTGACAATGTTGATCACGGCCAGGTAAATGCCCATAATCTTAAGCTTGTCCAAATTCCAACCTGAGAAGATGCCGCCAACGCTCGCATCAAGCGTTACGATGCCGAATTCCGCAGCAACGACAAGACCCCATACGGCAAGGCAAACAATGGCAAGAAACCACCATGCGATGTTGTCCTTGTTCATGCGATGCCCTCGGTGCAGACCGCCCCAGACAAACAGGGCAACCAGCATGCCAACAGCACCTCCCGCAATCGGGAACACGTCAAGGATCAGCGAGTTCGCCGCCGAATCATCGAGGGTGGGGTTCTTCATGCATAGGAAGAAGTCAACGGTGAACACCAGAAGCGTCACCACGTTGATTACAAGCAGGTAGAGAAGGAATGGGTCCAAGGTCGCCCCTTTGTGTCGGTGACTTGCTGTTCTCTGCTCGCTCCATTATAACTGCATGTATTGTCACCCCTGCGTTCATCAGCAGTATGAACGAACGCAGGTGAAAAGGTACAATCGGCGTCTAGGTCTATCTCTGTAACTGCACTTTTGCCTTGTTGTCATCGGCTTCTTCGAGCCGAAAGATCCTGGCATTTTCGGGCATTTCGCGGATGGCGCTCGCGACGGCGCGACGCGCCTCGGGATTGTCGCTCGCGTAGATGTCCATGGTCGTTTTGATGCTTGCATGGCCAAGGTTCATCTGAATGCTCTTGAGGTCGGTGCCGGGGATGTGCGCGGCCACGGTGGCATAGGTGTGCCGCAGGCCGTGGAACGTGGGGACCTTATCTTGTGTGCCCTTGAGGCCGAGCGACTTGGCGACGGCCTTCCAATCTTGCCAGAGACGGTGCGGGTTCATCCACTTGCCGGCGCCGTCGGCGACTGTCCCGACGACATACATGTTCGGCTTAAGTTCTATGCCGACTTCCTTGTATTTTTTCTCAGCGTCGCTCAGGCGGAATTGGATCGTGCGGGCGAGGTCGTTGGTTATGGGGATGTCACGCCGGCCGTTCTTGGTTTTGGGCTCCTTTTCGTAGCACGTGGGGCCATCGTGGACGATGACGTTGCGGACGTGGATGATGCCTGCATCGAGGTCGACGTCGCGCCAGCGCAATCCGCAGATCTCACCTTCGCGCATACCGGTGTAGAGGGCGAGGGCATACCCCACATTGGCCGCTGTGGGGCCGGCACCGTCAAGGTAGGAGACGAGCTTGGCCTGCATGGGGGCATCGAGAGAGTTGGGCTCCTTGTTCTCGAGCTTGGGTGTTTTAATGCAACCGAGGGGATCGGCATGGAGGCGTTTCGATGAAACGGCATGCTTGACAGCCGCGTGGAGTACGTTGAACGACTTGCGTATGGAGGAGCGGGCGCGATTGTCTGCGAGGAGTTGGGAGATCCATGTCTCTGCATCCTCCGCAGAAAGGTCGTTCAGCTTGATCGAGCCGATATCGTAGCGTTCGATGGTCTTGAGCATCTCGCGATAGCAGCCGAGCGTCGACGCCTCGACGATTTTATTGGCCTCAAGGACACTGATGTAGTGCTTGACGTATTTGGCGATCGTAGTGCTGTCGCTGCTCATGCGTTTGGGGGAACCGATGAGCTCGTTGCGCCATTCCCTGAGCGCTTTTTTAGCGTTGTCCTTCATCATCTTGGAGATACGTCCTGTGGGGGCGGGGAGGGGCACCTCGCGCATGTGTTAACGTCGGGAGAAATTGACCACCGATTAGTCGGGCAAGAATCGCCAATCCCAGCCGGAATATAATCGCCGATACGCCAGCGGATGATTGTCTCTCTTATTTGTTGTCCCTATCGCTTCAGTTTCGTCACCGACGGCACCGTCTCCACCGAGAAGGTGTCGCATTCGACGTCGCGGAAGCTCGATCCGCGCATGACGAACACCGAAGCCTTGTCGAATATCCTGTCCAGCGCGCACAGCAGCGTGTCGTCGCCGACGAAGAACCCGTCCCAGTTGTTGGCCGGCGTGTTGCTGGTGAGGACGAGGGTGTTCGGCCCCTCCTTCTCGTATCGTCTGTCGATGACGTCAAAGAACAGATCGGTGCACGCCTTGTCGAAGACGCACCTGCCGATCTCGTCGATGATGAGGCACGACGGCTTCGCCAGCGAGCAGACGGCCCTGGCCGGGTCGCCGGCCGCGGCGGCCCACTTCAGCTTGTCACGCAGCTCGCTTGCCTTCAGGTAATACGTCTTGTAGCCCTTGAGGCAGCACTCGCGACCGCATGCCTGGGCCAGATGGGTCTTTCCGATGCCGCCCGGGCCTATGAATGCCAGGTCCCTGCGCGCATGCAGGTTCGACAGCGACGGCAGCTTCTCAAGCGCCCCGGCGTCACGTCCCTGGATCCTGGTGAAGTCGAAGCCCTCGAAGGTCTTGGGGGCCTTCCGCGGCAGCCTGCTCTGCTTCAGCAGCGTGTCGATGACGGCGTCGTGGTGTTTGCCGGCCAGGTAGGAAAAGACCTCGCGCACGGCTTCCAGCTCCTCGTCGCCGAAGTCGTGGGTGCACGCCAGCGCCGCCAGCTCCTCGAGGGCGATGTTCACCTTGAAGGAACCGGCGTCCGCGCTGATGGCGCCGTAGACGTCGCCGGAGGCGGGAGCCTCGCCCGCCATCAGAGTCTCCCCTCGAAGTCGAACTTCGAGAAGGCGATGTTTCCCGACGGCGGCTCCGTCTGCGCTATCGTCGTCGCGACCGGTACGGACGGCAGCTCGCACGGCTGGACGTCGGCGTACTGGTCCTCGCAGAAGCTGTCCTTCCTTCCCCAGATGACCGAGTGCGCGGCCGTCTCGCGGGCCAGGTCCTCCGAATAGATGTGGAGCACGTCGCCCTCGCGGCTCACGCGGCAGTCGCGGCTTGCGTACCAGTAGGGGACGCCGAACCTCCTGCCCTCGTAGCTGACGAACCCGTCAAAGCCGATCCTCCTTCTGGGGCACAGATAGAGGGCCACCTCGTCGTCGACGGCGAGGGCGCTTGTCTGCGGGAGGCACTTCTCGCCATGCTCTTCGGCGGGGACGCACCCCAGGGCCCGCCGGTAGCGGCCGGCCTGCTTCGCGCACCAGGCGAGGGCCTCGGCGTTCAGCTGGGTGACATCCTCGAAGCTCCTCCCCGCCAGGAAGTTGCCCTTCACGAACCTGACGAGCCGTTCGACTTTGCCTTTGGTGAAGGGATGCCGCGGCTTGCACAGCCTCGTCTTGAAGCTGACGCATGCCATGAAAGAGGCGTAGTCGACCTGCCAGACGGGCCTGCCTTCGGCGTCCCTCCTGACGACGACGCTCTTCATGTTGTCGGTCAGGACGTAGGCGGGGACGCCCATGGCCATGAAGGCGTGCACCATGCCGATGAAGAGGTTCTCCTGGCGGGCGTTGGGGAAGAACTCGATGTAGCAGGTCCCGCAGTGGTGGCAGACCATCGCGAAGCACGCGATCCTGTACCGGAAGCCGAGCCAGTCCTCGACCTCGGTAAAGCCCCAGTCCATCTGGTAGGCCTCTCCAGGGTCGGTCCGGTAGCGCTGCCCGGAGCTACCGTGGGTCGCGACCGTCATGCGCTTGGCGGGCACCAGGCGCATGTGGTCCCTGATGTAGCCCTTCACGGTGGTGAGGCCGCCCTCGAGCCGTCCTCCTTGAGCCTGTCGAAGCAGACCGACGAGTTGGTGACGCCGCGGCGCAGCAGATCGTCGATGACGCCAGTGTGCCCGGTGAGCACGGTAACGTCGGCCTTCATGCCGCATCTCCCGTGCCGCATGGCTTTGGATCCCTTCTGTTTCAGGGTCCTGGCCCTCGACCTCGAAAGCCCGGTCCTCCTGGAGAATTCGGCGAGGTTCACGCTGCCCGGATCGAGCGCGCCGCCGGCTTCCCGGGCCATCCCGTCGAGGGCCTTGTCTATAATTTCCTGCAGGTCATTGCGTTCGTTGGTTTTGCTGTCCATAGTCCTCCTAACACTGGCGTACCGGCACAGGCCAGTGTAGGTTGCCCGACGGCGCAATGGCCGTTTTGGCTTGACTTGGATTGGCTAGTTTAGTTCGGCTATTCGTGGCGATTTTCGCCCGACGCTAACATTCGTTAAGACTTCCGTGTTGTTACAAGACTAAGGTGCCTAAGACGGTTTTGACTGAACGGCAGGATACGGTGGCATCGATAGCCGTCTGGGTCTGCTCGCGTACAACGTCCAACTGTTTGGCGGTGATGCCGCGCTTATTGAGGTATTCGTTCAAATCGGCCGTTGTTTCCCCCTGGCTTTGCAATATGCAAATGTCAATCATTTTTCCCTCGAGGTAAATTCACCCTATCGTCTACAGAAATATGTTCTCGATAAAGCTCTTCGGCCTTGGGGGTAGCTTCCTTGTACCACTCCGACCATTTCGCCTTTCCGTTCTTGCCTTTCGACTTGTCTCCGGCAAGAAGCATTACCGCATCACGCTTCGGGTCGAATCATGTGGCCGGAATCTTCGGTTTTTAAATTACCGCCTACAATGGGTCAAGGAAGGTAAGCACGATTCAGATGAGGGATCACATATGGAATTAGGATGGATAGATTATTCAGAGCAGGACCGACAGCGAACCATGGACGTTTTGGCGGCTCTTCACGAGCCGACCGCCGTCGACGAGCTCGGAATAGGTATCATCCGCGATGCTTTTGCCAACGCCTTCTTCCCTGCAACGTCTACGCTTTTGACTCGCGCCAAGTATTTCTTTCTTGTTCCCTATGCCCTAAGAGACTTGGAGCGACGAGACAACCGCAGGTTCTCGGCTGATGCTTTACGGAAGAGCTACGACGATACCGAGAAAGAGCTTGCGATAGAACTCCTGAGGGGAGCAAGGAACACTCAGGGCATCACGGGGGCGCGTTCTTTGCGTAGTGACTTTTCCGGTTCTTGGGTGAAGCGAGGGCCTGGGGTTGTGTACTGGTCTCCTCTGAGGCAACTGGGAATCCTAAAGCACCCTTCAATGGGATACACAGACTATTTTCGCGCTATCGCCAATAGCGAT
>JGI20225J20221_1003444_pt1 | contig 14983 bp, 12 predicted proteins | sample BioMet4_FD_20221 | JGI IMG/M metagenome (IMG submission 20221) | reverse complement strand
GGATGCAATGAATGTGAAGTAAATAAGCGATGCCCATTTCTTCTTCTGATTTCTGGAAATAACCCATGCCGCCATGGCGCCGAAAAGATTCAGCAGCAGAATGGAGATAACGGTTATCGTAACCGAGCTGGCAAATGCCTGCCAGAAAAGGAAATGAGTATTGTTGACAACGTCTACGATATTTGAAATCAACTGACTGAAACTTGCCCCTGCCAGTGTGACAGGATCATTTCCGATGGCCGTCGTCGTCTTTGAAGAGTTGACAACTACCATGTAGAAAGGAAAGAGGATGTAAACGGCAAGAATAATCGCAATCACGGACTCGATGACCAGCACCGATTTCTTTGGTGTCCTATTCATTACAGCGACACCTCCTTCTTATTCGACGTCCTGACCTGAATGATGGAGACAACGGCAAGGATAATGAAGAACAGCACTGCCTTTGCCTGCGATACGGCGTAATTATTCTCTGCGATAGCCGTACTGTAGATGTTCAGAGCCAGCATTTCGGTTCCGTTCGTAATATAGGCTCCGAGGAAGTTCGCAACGGATCCTGTACCGTTTGTCAATGCCAGGTTGACATCGAATTGTTTGAAGGCGCTTGTAAGAGTAAGGAACGTGCAGATCGTAATCGTGGGTGCGATCATGGGCAGTTTGATCTTGATCAGAGTCTTCCATGCATTGGCTCCGTCGATGGCTGCCGCCTCAAGAGTATCAGCCGGAACGCCTGTCAGTCCGGTGATATAGATCAGCATGATGTAGCCGCCGTACTGCCAGATGTAGACGATGATAATTGCCATAATCGATGTGTTCGTTGCATTCAAAAGCGTTACCTGCCCTGTGATTCTGGTCAGGACTTCATTGAATACGAACTGCCAGATATAACCAAGAACGATTCCGCCGATCAGATTCGGCAGGAAGTAGGATGCCCTGAAGAATCCGAGAGCCTTGATCTTTGTCGTGCAGAGCAGTGCCAGCATGAACCCGATCAGGTTGACGAGAATGACATTCATGAAAACAAAGATAAACGTAATCAGGATCGACCAGATAAAACTGGGCTGTCCGAACATCTTTGAATAGTTTGCAAAACCTACAAAGCCTGTAACCGTAATTCCGTCCCAGTCGGTAAAGGAATAGCAGATACCTTCAATCATGGGAATGATGACCGTGATAAAGAATGTGAAAAGCAGCGGGAACAGGAAAATGATATATACCAGTACCCGGTGATACTTAAGCGTCGGGAAAAGATAAATTCCGGCGATAATCCCCACCATGCCCATGACCAGCAGGGGGCCTCTTAACGCACTTCCGCTTCCGCTCATATCCATGATAAGAGCCACTACCATCAGTATGACTCCGGCCGCGAGAACGGCATATGCACCAAACCTGCGCCCGACTGAAAATTCTTTCATACAGCGATTCCCCTCCTTTCATAAAAGGACTTGATCCATTTACTGCCCTGAAAGCATTGAGGGCAGCGGCCTGACCCGCCGCCGCTCTCAATTGATTCAACCTGATTCTTCAATTCATCTTTCCTTATGAAGCGTAATAGCTCTTAATGACCTGTTCTATCGTAGTTACGAACTTCGCTGCGTCAAGGTTGCCCTTTGCAAAGTCTTCGAAGACCTGGCCTGTTTCATTCTGAAGGCCGTCCTTCTTCATGAATGTATTCATGTTCGAGAACTTGCCGTTGTCCATGTAAGACTTGATGGATGATGCAAACGGATCGGACGGAACATCTGTAACGGTCTTGTACGGAGAAACAAATCCGCAGTCATTGACGAAGATCTTCTGAGCATCAGCTTCTGAGCACCACTGAAGGAATGCTTTTGCTGCATCTACATTGCCGTCGCCGTATACAGCCCAGTAAGAGGTAGCGCCGCCGCAGATGGTATCGATTCCGTCTTCAAATGCGAACGGAGCGATGCCGCATTTGAATTTGCTGTAATCCGTAGAAGCGGTAAGGTTTGCGCCGAACCAGGAACCCTGTGTAACGAAAGCAGCCTTGCCCTGTGCGAAGAGAGCTGTTTCCTGATCGTAAGTTCCGTTGGTAGCGATGTCTTTGTCGCAGTGCTGCTGGATAAGATCGATGAAGTTGGCAAAATCTGTCATTCTGGTTTCGTCGATCTGTCCGCCGTCCTGAAGCATATCGAAATACTTGGAGTCTTCTCCGGACTTGATGCCTGCATCAAGATACTGGCCGAAGATATGAGTACCGGTTGACCATCCGAGGTTCTTGTTGTTTGCGCCGTAGTCTACGACTGCCGTAAGGCCAAGCTCGCTCTTCTTGGATTCAAGGGTCTCGAATGCCGTCTTGTAAGCTGCCGGGCTTGTAAGCTTGGTTGCATCGATTCCGGCTTTCTCAAGAATATCAGCGTTATAAGCTAAGCCCCAGCCTTCCACCATGTACGGGAAGCCGTAAACCTTGCTGTCTTCCTTGTAGGCAAGATCTGTGTTGCTGACCCATTTCTCACTTGTAAGATCTGCAAGTTTTCCCTTCCAGTTAGCAAACTGGTTGGCTTCTGATACGAAGATATCCGGCATTGTTCCAGCCTGATAATCCTTCTTCAGGGTATCGCTTGCTGTTGCCTGATTGGATCCGCCGACCGTTACGACGGTAACCGTCACACCGCTCTTCTCCTGATAAGTCTTTGCAAGACTCTGGAGCTGCGTGTCGATTTCCGGCTTGCCGTTCAGAAGCGTAATGCCTTTTCCTGAAGCTGCCGTACTGCTGCCGCTTGCTGCCGTGCTTGCTGTTGCGCTGCCGCCGCAGGCTGCCAGCCCCAGTGCCATTGCTCCAGCTAAAACAACTGCCATAACTCTGTTCATCTTCATCTTTTTACATCCTCCTTACTTATTTTTCCCTTTGAAATACTTTCCCTTTAAAACTTTGTAAATGTGATCCTGCATCGAATCATTAACCGGCCGTATCACAGTAACCGGTTACTTGACTTCAGTTTAGTTTAAACCCTCCTCCATGTCAACACTATTTTTAGATTCGTGTATTTTAGCCAATTTTCAGCCTTTCGTTTTGTACAGGTTTCCTCTTGATTTTATATGTAACCGGTTATTTAATTATTATATTAGTATGAAAATGTCCGTCATACTGACTTTGGCACCGTTTCCAGAATCACGGCACGGGGAAACATCAGGTTTACAGCACAGCATCGAAGGAGATCCGATATGGCCAGAGAAAAGGACGTTACATTTCAGGATATTGCCAATTACACTCAGTTCTCAAAGACCACGATTTCCAGGTACTTTAACTGCCCGGAATCTCTGTCGCCTGCCAACCGGAACAAGATAGAAGCTGCGCTCAAGGCTCTGCATTATAATGAAAACAAAGTGGCCCGGATTCTTGCGAACGGGCGCACGGAGTTTATCGGTCTCATTATTCCGAATATCTACAACAGCTTCTATTCATCAATCACGGAAAAAATTCTTGCTTCCTATGAGCGCTACGGCTACAAGTTCCTGGTCTTTATCGGCAGCCCGACCGAAGGGAATGAACGCCGGTACATCCGGGAGCTGCTGGCTTATAAAGTGGAAGGACTGATTGTCCTTTCTCATACCATTCCTTCCATGGAGCTGGCCTCCTACGGGATTCCCCTCGTCTCCATCGAACGGGAGGACCGCTACATTTCATCGGTCAACACCGACAACTACATGGGCGGAATCCAGGCAGCAAGCCTGCTCTATAAAAACAACTGCGACATTTTCATTCTGCTCAACTCCCCGACAGCAGTGGATGTTCCGAGCTACGGCCGGGTCCGCGGATTCCTGGACACCTGTTCCGAGCATCACCTTGATTACAGGATGTATGAATACCCGATAGGCGCAACCTACAATGAAACCGCACGTGCGGTTGAAAATGTCCTTGAGTCGAACATTCTCGATGCCTTCCCCTGCAAGAAAAAAGGCATCTTCTGTCTGTCGGATTTTTCAGCCATCATCGTGCTGAACTATCTCTTCCGCAAATACGGCTGCCTGCCGGATGATTACCGCATTATCGGTTTCGACAACATTCCGCCGGCACGCGAAGCGGTCCTGCCGCTGTCAACAATCGGACAGCAGGCAGACGCCCTTGTCGATACGGCAATGGAACTGCTCACTGACCAGATCCGCAGTCACAAGAAAAACTCCGGCGAACCTTTAAAACCGGTTCACAAGCTGATTCCGCCCCGTCTCATCAACAGGCGCACAACGGACTAGTGATTATTTCATGTCATCGGAAGTTTCCGCTTCCCCGGTTGGATCAGGCGGTTCCATCCCCTTGAATACAGGGCTGTATAGCCAGGCTTTGCCCCAGGCGGGCAGTGAGAAGCCGAAGAGGATCAGCCAGACAATGGATCTGTAAGGCTGCATATAGACAAAGATCAGAGGAACAGCCGTAATGACCACCATGGCTGCCGTCCGGGGCAGATGTCCGACGGCCAGCAGGGAAGCGTTCCTGATATAGGACCGGGTGCCTGCATATTCAAAATGGCAGAGCAGCGGAAATACCCACACGATCACAAATAAAATCAGCAGAAAAATCACGCCGAAGGCGATTTTTGCCGCCGGCGGGAAAACATCGGGATTCTTCCTGATGAGCCATGCATCCGCAAACACGGCTGCCAGGAATACGAGAACAGGGATCCACAGGATCGTACCGCGTTTGAAATTCTCCTTAAAAGATTTGAAAAAATTTCTGACAATATAATCGTCCGTATCCCGGACCATGTGCAGTACCGAATAATGCAGTGCCGCAATCGCTGCCCCTCCCGTGATAACCGGGATGCAGAGCAACATGGTCAGCAGATTCAGTATGACAAGGTTGGCAAATACCTCGAGAAAATGAAAGACCGGCCCGTCGAAATTGAATATTCTTCCCATAGCTATCCCCGTCAGTCCTTCCTGTTCAGCAGCGTCCGCTCTCTTTCGTCATGGCTGCAATCTCCTCCCACACAGGATCCGCAGACAGATCCGGCAGGAATCTCCATGTCCAGTTGCTCCCGAGCGTTGAAGGCGTATTAATCCGGGCTTCTTTTGTAAGCCGGCAGTAATCGTGCATCGGAATAATGGCCGTATTGGCAACGGAAGTCATCGCCATCCGGATGAAGTCATAGACATAGTCTCCCTTCAGGATGTCTTCCACGGAACGTTTCATATAAGCAGCGGCCATCTTCCGGTCATCTTCGGAAATTTCTCGGAACCAGCTGGCCAGCGTCTGATTGTCATGCGTGCCCGTATAGGCTGCGCAGTTCGGGATCCACGTGTTCGGACGGTAATCCGCTTCCTCGCGGGAATCAAAACCGAATTCCAGCACTTTCATTCCCGGATACCCGGTATCCTTTACCAGCTTCTGTACGGACGCCGTGATATATCCCAGGTCTTCCGCGATGATCGGCTTGTTTCCGAGTTCCTTCTGCAGGACATGGAACAGCTTCATGCCCGGGCCTTTTTTCCAGCTGCCGCCGGAGGCATCGGCATCGCCGTACGGTATCGAATAGTATTCATCAAATCCCCGGAAATGATCCACGCGTACAATGTCATACATGCGGAAGCAGTGGCGCAGGCGTCTGACCCACCAGGCATATCCCGTTTTTTCATGATAGTCCCAGTCATACAGAGGATTGCCCCAGAGCTGTCCCTTCGCGGAAAAACTGTCCGGCGGACATCCGGCTACGGCTGTCGGCCTTCCGTCCGCATCGAACTGGAACATTTTCCGGTTCGAAAGAATATCCGCGGAATCCATTGCCACGTAGATGGGAATATCGCCGATGATCTGAATGCCGAGGCGGTTGACGTATTCCTTCAGCTGAAACCACTGACGGAAAAATTCGTACTGCACAAAGCAGTAATACTCTTTCGTCCTGCCTTCTTTTCCGACCATAAAATCAGCATAGCCGTCAAGCCACTCTCCCTCGGTCTGAAGGAAGGCTTCGTAGTCCTTACCCTTCGAAAACCTCTGATAGGCCTTCTCCAGGACCGTCGCACGGTTCTGATAAAGCACCGCATAGTCCACCCGGTGAGGATCGCTTCCCCAGGAAACCGAATCAATCTCTTCTTGGGTCAGCAGTCCCTCTTCTTTCAGGGTGTCAAGATCTACGAAATAAGGATTGCCCGCAAAAGTTGAAAAGCTCTGATAAGGCGAATCGCCATACCCCGTCGGACCGATCGGCAGAATCTGCCAATAGGCCTGTCCTGCCTTTTTCAGGCAGTCGGCAAAAGCATAGGCTTCTTTGCCGAAAGTACCGATTCCGTAAGGTGAAGGAAGTGAAAAAATCGGAAACAGAATTCCTGCTTTTCTATCGTTCAGAGACATAAAAACCGCCCTCTCTCAAGGTCTTTTAGCCGTATTCCGGCTTGTCTTCATCATACTCCCGGGAGTGGTTCAATACAATCCTTTTCCGCGAAAACACACCAAGGCCGGACAGTGACAAAGGGAATCTGCCTCGGCGGCAGATTCCCTCTGAAGGAAAAAAAGAAGGAGAAAAATTTTTATTTTTTCTTTGCCCGTACTGCTGCAAAAATACTCTGGACTACGATGAATAAGAACAGCAGGGCTGCCGTCAGGATGTTCGGCCAGGAACTTGCCAGTTTCCCGTTGGTCTTGACAATGGAAGAAATTGTTCCGTTGATCAGCACGCCGAAAAGCGATCCGATGACATTGCCGACGCCGCCGGTCAGCAGCGTTCCTCCGATGACGGCCGAAGAAATGGCATCCATTTCCAGACCGAGTGCCTGCTGGACGGATCCCGACATCGTGTTCAGGCAGTAGCAGATTCCGCCAATGGAACAGAGGATGGAGGAAAGCATATATGCTCTCATCTTGATCCATTTCACGTTGAGGCCCATCATGATGGCGCTCTGTTCATTTCCGCCGACCGCGTAAAGACTGCGGCCGAATTTCGTGTAACGAAGCATCAGGAAAATGAGGATGAGAACGACAATGGCGATGATGACTCCGACACGGATATAAGGTGCCATATATTTTCCGCTGCCTTTCGTGTACCCACCGAAAGGAAGGAGGATTTTTGCATTCGCCCATGCATAGAACATCGGATTCATGTCTTCCGTAATGGAGACCTGATCCGTGCAGACGACTGCCGTCATGCCGCGGCAGAAAAACATTCCTGCCATCGTGACGATGAAAGGCTGAATCTGCAGGTATCCGACCAGAAATCCCTGAGCAGAGCCGAATACAACACCGAGAAGAAGCACAAGCAGGCACATTGGCACAGCGCCGATTCCTGCTCTCATGCCGACTGCAAGCAGCATGCAGTCCAGGGCAATCAGCGCGCCGACCGAAATGTCGATTCCGGCAGTCAGCATCACGACGGTAAGTCCGCAGGTAACGCAAATCAGTCCGGCATTCGTAATCAGGATATTCAGGAATGTCTGCAGATGGATAAAACCTTTTGACCCGTAAGCGATACATCCGCCGGCATACAGAATGACAAACAGGGCAATCGTGATAAACAGAAGAATCGTGTTATTGTTCAGCCTGTTCCCGGATTTCCTTACGGGAGTTTTTGCTGTCTTTGCATTTCCGCTCATGCCCTGCTCACCTCCTTCACCGAATTTGCTCTCAAGGCAGCCCGCTTGCGGAAGAAAGCGCGGATAGGAGGTGCCTGGATGGCAACGATGATGATGACAATGACAGCCTTGAAGACAGGTGCCTGATCCGTCGAAACACCGAGCGCGTAGAGCGTCGTCGTAATCGCCTGAATCGTATAGGCGCCGATAATGGAGCCGGCCAGGGAGAATTTGCCGCCGCCCAAACTGTTTCCGCCGAGGGCAACTGCCAGGATGGCATCAAGTTCCATGTAAAGACCGATGTTGTTTGAATCCGCTGAAGTAATTCTGGAGGACTGAACGATACCGGCGACTGCCGCGAAGATTCCGCACAGCAGATAAGTCATGAAGATAATCTTTGTGGAATTAAGACCCGCAATCCGGCTGGCCTTGTCGTTGATGCCGACTGACTGGATATAGGTTCCCATCGCCGTTTTCCTGAGGAAAATGCTCATGACTGCAATGCAGACAAACGTAATGACAATCGGTGTCGGAATGATTCCGAGATAACTGCCGAAGATTCCGTAAGAACTGTTGCGTACATAGACGATCATGTCGTTGCACAGCAGCAGACCGACCGCACGGGCTGCCGAATACAGGATCAGCGTTGCGACCATCGGCTGGATTTTCAGGTTGGCAACCAGAGCGCCGTTGAAGGCCCCGCACAGAGCTCCCATGACAAGTGCCGCCAGGATGCCGACGATCAGCGGGACAGCCAGTTCAGTGGTCGATGTGACACCGTATCCTGCCAGCAGCATGCAGCAGAAGCTGGCGCAGAGGCTCATGACTGATCCGACGGAAATATCGGTTCCGGCAGAAGATGAAACACAGAGCGTCATGCCGATTGCCAGGATGGCCGCTTCTGATCCGCGGTTCAGGATATCAATAATACGTCCGTATAAAATGACTCCGTTGCTGCTTGTGTTCTGCAGTGTAATCTGGAAGAAGGAAAATGGATTGCTCCCGGTTGCGGCACTGTAGAGGATATTAGCCGCCATGACCAGCAGCATGCATACGACCGGGAGAAGCAGATTCCAGTGACGGAGCCGGTATCCGAAAGAACGGCTGGTCTTCATCTCTTTTTTATCCATTGTCTGCTTCACCTCCCGCTATGGCCTGCATAACTTTTTCCTGCGTCATTTCGCCGCTCAGTTCATTGACCTTTGCACCGTCGCGCATAATCACCATGCGGTTGCAGGTACGCAGCATTTCGGAAATTTCCGAGGAAATGAAGAGGATGCTTCTGCCCTGCTGCGCAAGATCGATAATCAGTTTCTGTATCTCTGCCTTCGTACCGATATCAATGCCTCTGGTCGGCTCGTCAAGGATCAGGAATTCCGGATCCGTTGCCAGCCACCGGGCAAGGATGACCTTCTGCTGATTCCCTCCGGAAAGCTGCCGTACCGGCGTTTCCATGGATGGAGTCTTGATCTGAAGCAGGTCGATATAGCGTTCTGCAATTTCTTCCTGTTTTGCCTTCGGCAGCTGGCGGAACATTCCGCCCTTTGCCTGAAGCGCCAGGATGATATTTTCACGTACGCTGAGATCATCGATGATTCCTTCTGCCTTGCGGTCATCCGGAAGCATGCCCATGCCCAGATTCATGGCATCGATCGGCTGACTGATCTTCACATCTTTTCCGCCGACCTTCAGCGTACCGGTCTGTGCTCTGTCCGCTCCGTAAATTGCCCGGGCCAGTTCACTGCGGCCGGATCCCAGAAGGCCGCCGACGCCGACAACTTCTCCCTTGTAAATATCAAGGTCAAACGGCTTGACCGTTCCCGCATGGCTGAGACCGCGGGCACTGATTTCCATTTCCGCCTTATCGACATCGATTTTTTCGCTCTGGATGTCCGCAAGATCANCATCGCCGCAACCAGCTTGACCCTCGGGAGTTCCGAAATCGGGTATTCCCCGACCAGGGCTCCGTTCCGGAGAACCGTAATGCGGTCGCAGACCGCATAGACCTGTTCAAGGAAATGCGTGACAAAGACAATCCCTACGCCTTTTTCTTTCAGGGTCCGCATCAGGCGGAAGAGCTTTTCCACTTCGTCCTCATCGAGCGAAGAAGTCGGTTCATCCAGAATCAAGACTTTGCAGTCCTGATCGACTGCTCTGGCAATTGCGACCATCTGCTGAATAGCCAGGGAATAATTTTCAAGATTCTGCGTAACATCAATAGAAATGCCCAGATCATCCATGATTTTCTGTGAACGGGCATTATAGGAATTTCTGTCTACCGTGTGGAGTTTTGTCAGCGGTTCGCGGCCGATGAAAAGATTCTCCGCTACCGAAAGGTTCGGGCAGAGGTTGACTTCCTGGTATACCGTGGAAATCCCCACCCGCTGGGCATCGCGTGTCGAATGGTTCCTGACCGGTCCTTCGATGCCTTCCATATGAATTTCGCCTTCTTCAAAATCATTGATTCCGGTCAGGCATTTGATCAGCGTGGATTTGCCTGCCCCGTTCTCGCCCATCAGCGCATGAATTTCACCTCTGCGCAGGGTAAAATCGACTTTATCCAAAGCCTTGACGCCCGGAAATGTCATCGAGATGCCGCGCGCTGTCAGTACGACTCCGTTCTCCATGCGATTGCTCCTTTCAAATCTTTTCTTGAAACGAGGCCCCTCCGTACGAGGGGCCTCGTCTGATTGCTTTTTCAGAAGCAGCTTTGCTTCTTCTTGTGTTTCAATTAATACTGAGCAGAAATGACATCATCCGTGACTTCCGTCATTTCCTGCGCTTCTCCGTCAACGGAGAACGGAAGGATCTGATCTTTCAGTGCGAACCAATGCTCTGTCATGTAGACTTTCTGTTCCGGTGTCTTTCCGGCTACCAGATCCTGGATGACTCCTTCAACTGTCGGAGCTGCCAGCGGATTGCATTCGAAGTCTGCATTGAACTTGCCTGCTTTAACCTGTTCCAGACCTGCCGTGCATGCATCGAAGGAAATAAGGATGATGTCGGTGCCCGGGCCATAGCTTAATCCTGCATTGTCCATTGCTGTCTCAGCGCCGAATGCTTCATTATCATTCTGGCAGACGACGACGTTGAACTTGCCTTCGTATGTCTTGCAGTAAGATTCCATGACTTCCTGGCCGCCTTCTTCTGTGAAGTCGCCTGTCTGTTCATCAAGAATCGTCCATCCGTACTTGTCTGCGATTTCCTTGAAGCCGTCGGAACGTCCGATCTGAGCGGAAGCACCTGTCGTGCCGGAAATAACCAGTGCATTGATGGCGGATACGCCCTGTTTGTCGGCGTAAGCCTTCAGCCATTCGCCTGCCGCAAGACCCTCTTTCTTGAAGTCGGAGCCGACCCATGCGGTATAGTTATCGGAATCATCGATGGTACGGTCAATGACGATGACCGGGATGCCTGCATCGGAGCACTCGCCGAGGACGGTGTCCCATCCTGTTGAAACGATCGGGTCGATGATGATGTAATCAACATCCTGTTCAATGAAGGAACGGACTGCTTCAAGCTGAGCTGCAGAATCATTGTCGCAGTCAACAAAGCTTAAATTGTATCCGTTTGCTTCCGAGAAAACATCCTGGCAGGATTTTGTGGAAGCCGTGCGCCAGTCAGATTCATGTCCGACCTGTGCAAAACCTACATTAATCAGATCGCCGGAAGCCTTGCTGGAAGCTTTGGACTCAATAACGGATGCCGCTTCGGAAGCTGTGGATACCGCCGTGGACTCTGCCTTGGAAGCTGCCGTGGATGCCGCCGTGGAAGCTGCCTTGGATGCTGCTGCCGAAGCCGCCGTAGAAGCTGTTGAACTGCCGCCGCAGCCTGCAAGCATACCGATTGCCAGTACGCTGGAAAGAAGTATTCCGATCACTCTCTTTTTCATTAAACTATCCTCCTTAGTTTTCACAGTTGGAACAACCCGTTCCGCTTTTTCTGTTGTACCCATTATAAAATGAGCCCATGGAGGACTCCATGAGCTTGCTTACTGAATAAGTTCTGTTTTTTACCCGGCAGAAAAAGTAGAATTTTTTACGACAGCAGATTTTTTATCCGAGAAGTGGATTATTTTACTGCTCTGCAATTCTCTTCGGGATCAGGACGCGGACCGTCGTTCCTTTTCCGTATTCGCTTTCAATCGTAAGGCCATAGTTTTNCCCGTAATTCAGTTTCAGGCGTTCCGCGACATTGGCCATGCCGAAGCCCGTATTATTTTCACCGGCACGGATTTCTCCCGAAATCAGCTGCCGGAGTTTTTCAAGTTCTTCACCGGTCATTCCGATTCCGTCATCTGCAACCGTAATTCGGATTCCGTCATCCATCTCTTCCGCCGCAATTCGGATTTTTCCGATTTCCCTGCGGTTTTTCAGCCCGTGATAGAGAGCATTCTCAACAATCGGCTGCAGCGTCATTTTCACGATAGAATAATTTCCGAGCTCCTCCGGCATGCTGATTTCATAAGAAAGCACATCGCTGTACCGGAATTTCTGTATCTGCAGATACGATTCAATGTGGGATATTTCTTCCTTCAGGCGGATAAAATCACGTCCCCCTGAAAGCGTCGTCCGAAAGAACTGCGAAAGCGACGTAACAAGCGATTCGACTTCTTCTTTCTTTCCGTCTTCTGTCAGCCATACGATGTTGTCGAGAGTATTGTACAGGAAATGAGGATTGATCTGCGCCTGCAGAAGCTTCAGTTCCAATTCTCTCGATCTCTCCTGCTCCTTCCGGTTGTTTTCCACCAGCGTGCCGATACGCTCCACCATACTGTTGAAATTGCGGTTGAGGGCGGCAAGATCATCGCCTTCATTAACTTCTGAACGCGTGCTGAAGTCTCCTTTTCCGACCTGTTTCGTCACAGCCGTCAGTCTTTTGATCGGTTCCGTAATGCTCCGGGAAATAAAGATGGAAAGAAGGATGACCAAAGCAAGCGTCGTACCGATCGTCATAAAAGAAAACCTCGTAAGGATATTGCGGCTTTCGGACATGTTCTGGCGGACCGTCTCCATGCTCTCCGATTCATGATAGATATACTCCGAAATGCGCTCCTGTATCAGTTCCGTAATGATCCGGATATCCGAATCCAGACTTGTCATGTTTTCATCATAATAGCCGGAGATTTTTACTTTGCTGTCGATATCGTTGACGCGTTTCCGCAGAGTGATCAGAAGCTTGATGACCGAGCTTAAGCGGTCCTGTGCATCCGGCGAAAAGGAATTCTGCTTCAGGGATTCGAAAGTCTGTTCCGCATCCGTGATCATCCTGTCCGGATTCTTCATGTTCAGCTGGGATTCCACTTCATATTTGCTCATGGAACGGGCAATCATCTGATAGACGACCTCGTCCATGTCTTCCTTGAAAGCGACATTGTATTCATTCGCCTGCGTGATATTGCGGACGATGCTGTCGTAAGAAGAACAGTACTGGTTCAGATTATAAAGGAGGTAGAAAATAATGATGCTGAAGGGAATGATTAAAAAAGCGCACAGTATGAACAGCTTTTCTTTCAGGGAAATGTGTCCGATGTGCAGCTTCCTATTCTTCGTTCCCATCCTTGCCTCTCATGCGGAATTCCTTCGGGGACATGCCCTGCGTCTTCTTGAAAGTATGGCTGAAATAATGCGGATCCTTGTACCCCACTTCATAAGCGATTTCCGAACTTCGTATATCCGTCGTCATCAGAAGGCTTTTCGCCTTCTCCATCCTCTTCCCGATCAGGTATTCGATGAAAGTGATCTTCATTTCCTGAGAAAAAATCGCCGAGAAATGATTCGGGCTTAAGTTTGCTACGGACGCTACCGTGTTCAGGGAAATGTCCGGATCCGTGTAATGGCTGTCGATGTAGTTCAGTGTCGTACCCAGGATTTTCCCGTATTTCCGGGCAGATCCGCTGTCACGCAGCCGGATGACATGCCGCAGGTAATCCGTCAGGTATTTCTTCGAATCTTCCCATTCACCGAGATGGCTCAGTGTCGAATTGAGATCCCCGCACACCTCATCCACCTGCTTCTGGTTCTCTCCCATCTGCTGCAGAAACCGGACCATCAGGAGGTAGGCGTCAACGGTCAGATACTGCAGGAAAATCGTCGATTTGACGTTCATTTCTCCGGCGGAAATAAAAAACCTGTCCATGAACGGTTCAGCTTCGTCATAAGTTCCCGTATTCAGGAAATTCTCCAGGGCCTTATGGGAACTTTCCTTGGCAACTGCCTGACTGATGTCGATGACAGAATCGTCGCCGCGGAGATTTTCTTTAAATTCTCCGCTGTACATCACTTTATTCGGTCCGGTCAGGAAACGGTTTGAGAATGCCCGGTTTGCCGTCTCATAGCTGTGCCGCACTTCTCTCAGCCGGTTGACGAGGCTGCCGATTCCCATATAGTAATTGGCACGGTCATATTCCCGGATCATTTCCTGAATGCTGCCGACCGTTTCCTCTGTCACCTTCTTCATTTCCTCCGGATTATTTCCCGTCTGGAAAATGAAGAAGCCGTCAACTCCCCGGTCTACGACGGACAGTCCGTTCTTTCCATTCGCGAGTTCATACAGCTTCATCCTGAAGGCATTCCTTGTTTCGGAAAAAGCATCGCGCTCTTCGCCCTTGATTCGGAAATCCAGAAGCATGATCCGGAAATAAAGCATCGTCAGATCAATGCCGAGTTCTTTGCCGGAAGCAATCAGTTCCGGAACAGACCCGGTCGTCATGATCATGGCATTAAAGAGNCGGTTCTTGGAAAGTTCTTCCTTTTCTTCCAGTTCTTCCTGTGTCCAGTCCGTCTGTCCCTTCGGGTGTTCCGCCTGTATCGCAGCCGCAACTTTCCGCACTGTTTCCAGAAGCTTCGACGGTGAAATCGGCTTCAGCAGGTATTCCGATGCTCCGAGGGTTATGGCCTTTTGCGCATATGAAAAATCATCGTAGCCGGAAAGAATAATCACATGAAGATCCGGCAGCTCCTTTTTAACGAGCTCAATCAGCTGCAGTCCGTCCATAAAGGGCATCTTGATATCCGTGATCAGGATATCCGGTTTCAGATTGAGGATCATCGGATAGGCGATTTCGCCGTCACCGGCTTCGCCTGCAAATTCGATGCCTTCCTTTTCCCAGTCAATATGCTTTTTAATTCCTTCGCGCATGACGGTTTCATCTTCCGCCAGAAACAGTTTAATCATTTTTACGCCGCTTTCAGTATTTTCGATTGTCCAGAACTGCCTGTGTCAGGTTTATTACCGGATAGGTAACTCCGCCTGCCATGACTTCCGCAATATCCGGCAGTGCACTGAACTGATCCTCATCAATAAAAGTTTCATGCGTGAGCTCTTCGCCTTTTTCAAGCTTCTGCACCATCTGCGTCAGAATCGGCCCGTAGAGGGGATTGCATTCCGTATTGACGGAAATGAGACCGTTCAGCGTATCCGTCATGCCTTCTTTCGTCGAGTCAAAGGAAAGAATCATGAT
>JGI20225J20221_1002271_pt1 | contig 14987 bp, 11 predicted proteins | sample BioMet4_FD_20221 | JGI IMG/M metagenome (IMG submission 20221) | reverse complement strand
GTGACTTTGTCTCACTCTCTTTGCAGTGGTATCTCCATCATTTGATCCAGCAATAGCGAATTAACAAGCTCCTTCCTTAACGGGAAAGGAGCTTTTTATGCATTAAAAAGAGCAATGCCGAGACGGGACGGGAAGACAAAAAACAAGCCTTAAAGGCTGAAAGGAATTAACGACTATGACACACTTTTTTGACCAAATGGATGAGCAAACCATCAAAACGGAGGCCACCCATAAAATTTACTTCGAAGTCCCGACGGATCTCAAAGCGCTGGGCGATGACAACTTTTACCGAAACGTGAAGCGGATGTACCGGAAACGGAACGGGCGCGTCGATTACGCGAGGATCTACAAGGATTTCCCGGACTTCCTCGTGCTGGTCCGCCTGGACTTCCCCGAGCCGATCGACGAGGCCCAAGAGCAAGCGCTGCATCAAATCTGGAATGCGATCCAGAAATACGCTGGCTTCAAAACCATGAAAGCCAAGAACATTTGGCCGGAAGCGGAACCCCGGTACAAAAAACACTATGAGCAATGAAACCAAATTAGCCGAGAATGCCCCGACGGAAAGCGACGAGGAAAATCTTGGCGGCCCTGAGGGCAAGCGCCCGGACCGACAAGATGACGAGGCGCCCGAAGGGGCCTCGGCTGGGGGGTGCAGTAACACCCCCCATAGGCAACTGTCTTTCAACACGTGCATCGATTACTTGAAGTTCCGCTTCAATCATTCTTATGAGAGCGAGCCGAGCTTCTTCGAAAATCTGCTCAAGATCCTGAAGGTGGATCTCACCGAGTCGGCCCAACTCCCTGGCATTAACGGCTACACCGTCAAACTGGAACTCGGACCGGGATTGTCGCTCTGGTATGGCGGAACGATCACGCACAACTCCTTCGGGCAGGCCACCACCATTCTTGAATTGAAGGGTGAGGCTTGCCGCGATTACGAAGAGCGTTGCTACTTCAAAGGCGAGACGAAAAGCGAGGAAAAAGGATGGGACGCCGTCATCCGCCAAGGCTGGCTCGATCTTCTGACTGAGGCCCGGCGCTTGAGCGGCGTTTGCACCCGGGTCGACCTTCCGACGGATGACCTCTCGGGGACCATCACGACGGACTTGATCAAGGCCAAGGTTCAGAACCGCGAATACACGACGAAAATGCGACGGCTTGAAGTCACGGACGAAACGGACATGAACCTCTTCAACGGAGCCTCGGAATCGCTTCCGGGGTATGCTTCCGTCCTCGACTCCAAGCTTCGGGGCTACAGCGCGACGTTCGGCTCCCGGGATTCGATGCAGCTCTGTATCTACGACAAAGCCGCCGAAAGAACAGTTCGAGGCTTCGTCGTGGACGTCAAAAGCTGGATTCGCTTCGAGGTTCGCTATTACCACAAGAACGCCGAAGCCGAGATCCCCTTCCTCATCACGGCGCTGGAGAATGGGACCGAGTCCGAGCATATCGTCGGCTGCCTTGCCACCGCCATCGAATTCAAAGAGCCGAACAATTGCGATCAGGACCACCGGAGCGAGGCGAAGAGCTGGGGCAAATGGGATGACTTCCTCCAAGGCGTCCGGAAGAACGAGCCCTTCGCCCACGAAGAGCCCGTCTACGCCATCGAGACCAACGCCAAATGGCTGGTGAAGGAAGCAGCCAAAGCCATTGCCCGGCTCTCCTTGGCCACCAACTTCCGGCCGGAGCTCATCGCCAAGGCGCTTTGCATTAAAGGCTGCCAGCGGATCAACAAGACGGACTTCCAGAGCATCAACCGCTACCGACGGGAAAGGGGCAAACAACCCATCCATTCCGTCGATGCTCTTGTCGCGGCTCTCTTCGGCGAGGAAGGCGAAGCATCCTTCCCGAAGGAATTGGAGGGACTTCTGAAGACAAAATGACATTTTGCAAAGCAAGCCGATATTTCTTGTGTCTATTTTGTATCGTTTGTTGTAACATTTTAAAAGGAGGATGTATCAATCAATGAGCGTTTTTAAAATCAAAGACCACGGGACGAGCGAGACCCTGTGGGTTGTCCAAGTCTACAATCGCGGCAAGCGGGTCCGGCTTTATAGCGACCCCAAGACGAAGAAGAGATTCAAGACCAGGGCTCAGGCCTTGGAGAAGGAAGCCGAGCTCCGGGGGCGCTTCGAGATGGAAAGCAAGCCCGAGCAGCCCAAAATCCTGTGCAAAGACCTCGCGGATCTCTTTTTCGCCTCGCTTCAGAAAAAGTTGAAGCCGTCTTCCATCTACACGCGCTCGTCGTTCTACAAGAACTACGTCGAGCCGAACTTCGGCGGCTACTACGTGCAGGATCTGACGAACGATGATCTGGACCGCTTCAACGAGAAGCTGAACAAGGCGCCCCGTGGGAGTATGTGCAACGTCGTTTCGACGGTCCGGACTTACGTGAAGTTCCTCCGCAAGTGGAATCCGAACCTCTTGCCCGAGCGGATCTTCGAGTACCTCAGTTCCACGCCGGACGATCATATCTATCATTTCTACACGCTGGAGCAGGAAAAGAAGTTCCTCTCGGTCATCACCGACCCACGGGACAAGCTTCTCTTCACCATCTTCTGCTACTACGGGATGCGGATGACGGAATGCATCGCCCTCAAACGTGGGGACATCAGCCTCGAAGAGGGGACGATCTCGGTGCGGCGGATCGTCCTCACGAAGTCGCTCTACAAAAAGCAGGTCTTCACGACGCCCAAGACGAAGCGCTCCGTTCGCACGCTCACGCTCATCAAAGACGTCGCGGACCTCCTCAAGCCGGATCAAGACCCGGAGGCATATCTTTTCCCAGGAAAATATGGGGCCATCGTCATCAACGAAGGGCACGTCCGCAGGTTGGCCAAGGAATACGCCAAAAAAGCCGGGCTTCCCTCCATCAAGATCCACGAGTTCCGCCATAGCTGCGCCTCAAACCTCATTCGGGCGAACTTCCCCGTTCGCATTGTGGCTCAGTGACTCGGGGACACCGAAAGCACGATCCTGGACTACTACTCCCATATGTTCCCGGATGAAGCCAACTCGATCGGCCGCTTCTTCGACGGCCATTCGCTCCTCGATTACCGAGGGAGGGAAAGCCTGCCACCGAAGCCCTTCGCCCAGCGGACTTCTTCCCTGGGCTCGCTTAGTTCGCTCAAGAGCTGAAAACCGGAGTCGAAAAACGCGTCCGCCAACAACGGATGCGTTTTAAAATTGGGGAAAACGGGCTTTGTCCGCGAATTTGTTGCGGTTTCATTTTCGGAAAATGTATACAAAAAGCAGAGTTTAGTCACCGTGACTTGATTCTGCTAACTCGCTTTTTCTTGAAACAGAGGAAACGCGCCCCGATAATAAATTGACAATGAACAAACCCAACAAGCGACTTCTCTTCGCCCTAACCGCAGTCGGAGTCCTGGCCATCGGCGCTTTTGCGATGACGGACAAAACTTGGCTCGGAGTCAGGGCGGAAGCGACCTCCTACTACATCGAACTGAGATCTAACACAGAATCTTACATTGCTGTGGACGGAACGATAACGGCGAAAACCCATCCACTCGGAAACACAGTTCGCTTATCCTCCACAAACCTGAGCTATCCCGCTCCGTCGACTTCTTATGCTTTATATATGGGACAAGCGGGCTCCTCATTGCAGAACAAGGACCCCATCACGGGATTAACCCAAGTCTGTATCTATGGTTTCGCTAAAGACGGAGACGGCGTAGAAACCGACTTCGCACGGCCGACCCTGACCCTCTCGGCCGCCGCCGATTTCTCAAGCCAGACCACAACTTCTTTGGATTTTGAGAAAAACGATAATACTTATACGTATGACGGAAATACCATTCACCTATACGGGGTCTATTATCAAGTTACAGATGTGTCGGCAAGATATGTGAAGCTTAACTTCCAAGACAGCCGCGTTTGGGTCATTGACTACATCATATTTAGTTATACCTGCGCGGTCCAAGCAACCGTGAACAGCGCCTCTTCCGGCGGCGCCGAACAAACCACGAGCCATATCTCGGGACAGCCGCTTTCGTTGCCGTGAGGCAGACAGTCCAAAGAGAAAAAGAAACGAAGTGGGATCACGAGTCCCACTTTTTTCTTGCTTGGCACTACTGGCTTTTCAAAAAGAGGAGTCGGAAAAAACGCGTCCGCCAGCAACGGATGCGTTTTAAAATTCGGAAAAAACGGGTTGCGGATTGGTGTGCGGAATCGTTACGTTTATATAAAAAATCCGATATTGTCGGAGTTATTTTTAGTCAGTGGTCGGGATGGCGGGGAGCCTCGGGAGGAAGGAAGCCTCGTTCTTATACTACTTTGTAGTATAAAACCTCGCCTTTTCGAGGGGCCAAAAGCCCGAAACAAAGCATCTACCCCACCGTACCGCACTGAAAACCGCTATACCAAAAAATCACAAAACGATTTGTCTAAAAGTGAATGAGAGGTGATCGAAATCGTCCGATTGTTCAAAGACTGAAAATCCTTTTTGTTTTGCAATCGAGAGGACTAAATCACGATTATTAGAATCCTTGGCAACGGACTTTCCAAGATAAACCGCCTTGATAGGAGGCGCCACGACTTTTGGAAGCGGAGAATCAACCAATAGAATTCGCCATTCCCGTTCGAAGGACCATTCGGAATTTTTCTCGAAGAAGACGTGGAGAAAAGAAAACAAATAGGAATAATCCATTTTCCCCTGTGCTGATAGCAAAATAGACTTGACCATGCTTACCAATAGGGACTCCAGCAAATCATTACTCCTCTTTTTTGTGTATAAAACCGGAAGCGCCATCACTCCAAAAGGCTTCGTTAGTGTGGTCGGACTTAGACGAGAAAAATCATATTCAATGCAGCAGCCATTGTAATGGTTCGCATAGTAATCCCACATCACCTGGCTCCCATTAGTTTCTGAGAGAGAACAGATCCCAATGTGTTTTCTCTTTTCGGGCAATTCATCTATGGCTTCAACAATGGGTTTTGTAAAATCCTCATTTTGAAAATAGGACTCCTCTTTTGACAAGCATTGATGTATTACAGGAAGTGCTTTTTGGCACTCTTTGGGGTAATTCGAAGATAAATAGGAAGAAACCTCTTGCTCGTCAATCTCTCCGTTTTTGACTACTTTGCGAACAATGTCTTCCAAGACTGGCCGGGTTAAGCCCGGAACGTTTTCTAGCAATGTATTAATCACGGCCTTTCGGTAAAGCCGAAACATCTTCGCCTCGCTCAAAGAAGCTATTTTTTCTTTATTCAAAGAAACAAGGCATTCGAATTGATCATTCTGCTTTTCGGCACCCGAGAAATATAAATAGCCTTGCTCGAGCATTTCAAAAACATGCCCTTCATTAGAAAAGTTTTTGTATTTAAATAGTGAGGAAGGAAGGCCATCAAAATATTGTCCAGCCAAAGAAGAATAAGCCAGCAAGGCATCGTTTGTTTTAAGATCATCTGGTCGAATTGCTTGCAGGTAGAACCCGTTAAGAAGAAACCGCTGCTTTTCTTTTTGATTCATGAAACGCTATTGTGCTCGGACAACATTAAGAGGCTGATTGAAAACTCCGATAATGCCTTTAATCCGGCTCAAGTCGTAATTGAATAATTCCGGAATCTTGGCTTCGCAGAAAGGCTCGTTGTTAATTAAATCCTGATTTGTGATGTTCCCATTTTTAACAGCGTAGTCCAAAATCATGTTGATGAAATCCCTTTGCTCAGGGGTATAGTTTGCCCCATTGATGAATTCGCCGCATTTCTTATCGATGGTATCAACGTCGAGACCGACAATCTGGCGAATGAAAATAATCAGGTCAGCATTCGTTTTAAGGCCTAAGTCGTCGCTGGAGTCTTTTTTGATAGAATTGAAAACTTTTTGCAGTTCTTGGAGATCCGCTTCGTCTATCGGCTCAAGTTCTTTGATTTTTTGAACGGACTTCAATTCGCCGAAATGCTTCTTCAAATAATCTGCCAAGCGGTCCTTATAGCCGCGGAAACTCTCGAAATCATACCAAGAGGCATGTTCTTTCGATTCGATGATCGCGTCGTTGAAATTAGAGATCTTCGCCCCTTCATCTTCTTGACGGAGGTATTGAACCAGGCCGCGCACTTCTTTTCTGACTTCCTCAAGTTTTAAATAATCCAAATGCTTGTAGAATCCTTCATCAAGCAGGGATTTCAAAACCTCTTTCTTGGCCATGATCTCGGCAATGGAACTCTTTTTCAGGAGGGCCACCGCAACATCGTAGAGGTCTTTTTGCTGTTTCGTTGAGTTAACCGTCGAATCCAATAAGGAAAGCTCGATCGACATCACCTTGAAATCAAAAGATTTCGCGTAAGTATCATCCATCGTATCTTGATCTATGAGGGAAACCAAATAACGATTGATATCGGCAATGTCTTTAATGGTAATGGCCGCCCAGTGGGCCGCATCTGAATACTTGTCAACGTAAGGAAGCTGTTTGTGAACATCGACCCGGCTCTGATCGAGATTCTTGATTTTGGCAATCGCATCGGACTTGAGGGCGTCATAAATCGCCTTCATCGCCGGATTTTCTTGATATTTGATGTCCTGAAGATCCCGGATCAACTGGAGTTTTAGTGAATAAAGTTTTTGGTTGATATTCAATCCGGTTGAGGGATCGGTGCCTTCCGGATGCTCATCGAACCACAGAAAATTCCCGCACCAATCGAAAATGAAGAACCCCTGCTTGTCCTCCTGTTCGGGACGCGAATCGTCCTTTGAACGGTTCTCGAAATAATCGCGGGAAGGTGAAAGAACGCGGAGGCCTTTGCAAGTCCGGGTCCCGCGCCCGATCATCTGATCGAACTTGATTCGGGAAAGTATTGTCTTGAAGAAAACGAGATTAACAATTTCAACGATATCGACACCTGTGTCCATCATATCGACGGATACAACGATTTGCGGATTGGAATCCTTTTTAGCGAAGTTATCCTGCCGAGTTTTGTTTTTGGTAATCCGGTTGTCAATCAACTGGCAAAAATCGTCGCCTAATTGACCATACTTTTTCTTGAATCGCTTGACGATTTCCTCGCCGGCATCGTGATTGGTAGCAAAGATAAGTGTCTTCCCAATCTTGGTCCCCCCGTCAACCCGAAGGCCGTTTTTCATAAGATCGTCCAGCATCAAGTCGATGGAATTGTCATTGATAACGAAATTCTTGAACTTAGACCCTTGGACCGATTCGGGGACATTTCCATCCTCATCGGCAAAATAGCGGTCATATTCCTCCCGCTGCTCCTCGGTCAGGTCCTTGCGTCTAACGCCGTCCTTGTAGACGTCCAACGTCTTATCAAAAGCCTTATAGGCGACGAGATAATGGAGATTCACGGCTTCTTCGAGACGCAATTCATAAATAGCGGTTTTATCTTTTTTATCAAGACCGAGAATGTCAAAGGTAGACATGTCGAGCTGGTCTCTCGGCGTGGCAGTCAATCCGATCACGAATGAATCGAAATAATCGAAGATGGCCCTATAAATATTGAAAATGGAACGATGGGCTTCATCGACGAAAATCAAATCAAAATGGCCAGTCGTGAATTGCTTTTCCGGCTGATTGATGTACCCGATCATCGTCTGATAAGTGCAAACACAAATACGGGCATCTAGGTTCCGCTTTGGGTTCTCGGCCGAAATGTCACTCACCGTCGTGTTGGACATGTATTTTTCAAAAGGAGCAAGCGCATTGCTGACAAGATTGTCGCGGTCGGCGAGGAACAAAACGTTTTTCACCCACTCGTTCTTCATCAGGATTTGAGTCAGGGCAACCGCTGCCCGCGTTTTGCCGACGCCACAGGGGAGAACGATCAAGCCTTTTCTCCGGAAATACGGGGCGACATCAAAACTCTCAACCATGGTGTTGATAGCATCGATGATTTTCTCTCGATTCACGACCGAGGAATCCACAGTCTTGTAAGAAAGGGGATAGCGACTATCGATGGTCCCCGGCTTTTGCCGAGAGATCAGAAGTTCTAAATCCTCCATTGATGCGAAATTTCCGACTTCCCTTGCCGGATAGCCAAGCCTGTCCTGAATCTTGATAGTGTATCCATTCGTATAATAAATGACAGGACGGTAAGAAAGGCTGAGGTCTTTCACTAAGGCATCAGCATAATCCCGGGCCTGTTGAGCCCCGATTTCCTCATCTTTCGATGTCCGTTTGGCCTCAATAACCGCCAGCGGATCGCCAGCCTTGCTATAAATTACGTAATCGACGTATCCAACATCCTGATTCGGAAGGTGATGTACCTCTATCTCGATGCAGACTTTGCCGGGGATGATTTTCCCTTTTTCATGGCAGATATCATAATAGGCATCCCGCAAATTCGCATCGATATAAAGTTCGCGGGTCTTTTCCTCTGAGATTCCCGTACTCGGTTTGAAATATTGAAAAGTCTGTTTTTGAGCGTCCGTGAATTGCATCAACTTAGAAAAGATGACGTAAGTGACTTCCTTTAGGTTCTCAAAAGCCAGCTTGGCAGTGTCTTCGTCAATTGGCCATCCTTGGGAAGCCCCATTTCCAGCCAAAATGATGAAATTAATTTCGTTAAAATATTCGCTTTTCCCCAAGAAATCACGGAATTGACGATCATTGATTAGACGTATGATTGGTAGATCATTTTTCGTTTTTGGGAAACGGTGAGAAAAAACATATCGGACGAGCAATTCAACTTGTTCCCGGTAGCCAACACAAAGCTGGACAGGCGAGCAACAAGGGCGTTTTTCGCCTCCCTTACCGGCTTCTTCGGCGCTTACTCCCTGATAAAGAGTGGAAAGACCTGAAAGATTCTTAAGATAATCAAATTTCATTGTTGCCTTTGTTAAGTATAACGCTAAGCAAAAAACGAAACTATAAAACTCCAAAATATAATTGCATCTTTGAGTCAAACAATTCTTGATAATCTCTTATTTCTTTTTCAATAATTACCACTGACTTATTTGCCGCTTCTGCAAAAGAAAGAAATTTATCTTGTAGTTCTTTTGAGGGGACCTTTATTGGCATTTTTGCCAGTTGTTTTGCCCCAAAATTCTGTTGGGCAACACCAACTTGATTTTTCTTTACATATTCTTTCCCCAATGGTGAATTAATGAAATGACAAAGAAAACCCGGAGTAACTGGGGCATCGCTTTTTAGCCTGCAAATTAAAGTAGTGAATGTTTGGCAATTCTCAAATTTTTCCGGAACGAGGCACGCAATTCCAGGATAGCCAGTCCTTGTTATTAAGATATCATTGTGTTTTAACTTTTTAGATGCGTACTTCTCAGCAAATTTTTCGTCAATAAAAACTAGGTCGCCATCATCAAGGCGGTTTTCCCTGATATTTTGATTTCTTAACATGGGCACCCCCGATTCTCTGTATGCCTGTGTCGCTGAGTTTGCAATTCCAACAGTCACGAATTCCGTTAGATCTTCAAGGCAAATTGAGGGGGATGATTTCTCCGAAAACTGAAACATCTCCATAAAACGCGATTTAACCAAAGAATCTAGCAGCGCCATTTCTTCTTTTTCCCTTCGAATCGCCTCGCTCAAAGAATCGAGGCAAAAAATAACCGTTTGTTGGCTAGAGAGCGCGGGACACGGGACGTTTACGTCTCGCAAAATTGAAAGATTAATATTATGTTGTGCAACGCCTTGCCCGGCACTAACAATCTTGTTTTTAATGCTTTTTAAGAAATATAAAAGATATTTTGCAAGTATCGATTGGTCTTTAATCGTGATGCCAGCGATAGCTTGATTTGTTGCTGCATCGATTCCCAAAATGCTCGTTTCCCCGAGAGTAGCAAATATCGTATATAGAATAGTCCCCTTTTTGAAAATTTTAGCAGAGGAATTTTTTAAACCATCTTCAGTAATTGTTTCATCGTATTCGCATGTTAAATCGGATGTGATATTTGAAATTTTGATCCACGGAATATTACCGCCCCAAAATGTAGGAATTCTTCTCGATGGAGTCCCACCGGATTCTACATCTGCTAACTCAACAAGTTTTTTATAAGTCATCTATCTACCCTTCCTTTTTAAGAAAAATCATTGCTCCCGATAATCATTTCCTGTTTTCAACTGTCCGGCCGAGGCCAAGAAGTTTCGCGTTGAATCATTCACAGCACATTGACCTTTTCTAAAATCGTTGAAAAAGCGATATCTCTAAAACCTAAAAGCCACTTTAATCATCAACCATTTTTTTAATCGATTCTTTCAAAACTGCTAATTCCTTATCATTTTTTTCAATATCGGCCAGTATTTCTCTCGAAGAGCGATAAACCAACGCTTTTTTTATGGTTTGCTTGTAGGTCGAAAAACGAAGTGAGTATTTATTCTCAATGATTTCGGCTCTACTGACCATAAACGATTGCTCAGTTCGAGCACGACTATTTTCTTTGTCCAAATTTCTAAATCGTTCAATCAAATCCGGAAAATCATTTTCTTTAATTTTGTTTTGTTTCTGGTCAAGGGATACACCGATGTTGTGAACATCATAGAACCAGACTTGGTCTGTTCCTCCTGCACCACCAGTTTTATCAAAAATCAAAATGCCGGTTGAAACACCTGAATAGGGATAGAAAACCCCAGCAGGAAGTGAGATGACAGCAATAAGTTTTTCTTTTTCGACAAGCTCTTTTTTGATTTGGAGGTATGGAGACCCGGAGCGGAACAGTACGCCTTCAGGAACGACTGAGGCACATCGACCACCAATTTTGAGAATACGCATAAATAAGGCGAGGAAAAGCAATTCGGTTGCTTTAGTGCTGACGGCATCCGTCAGACTCTTCGAGATATCGTTCGCGTTGATGTTCCCAGTAAAAGGGGGGTTGGCCAAAACGAGATCGTAGATTGCCGAATCCGGATTTTCGTCGTTTAAGGAATTCCGGTACCGGATTTGGGGCTGAGAAACCTCATGCAGGGTCATGTTCATCGTGCCGATACGGAGCATGTTCCGGTCGGTATCGTTACCGTAGAAAGTCTCTTTGTTGAAGAAATCCAAATTTTCTTTTTGATGGAGTTCGGATTTGTATTTTTCTTTGATGAATTTTGCGGATTCAACGAGGAATCCAGCCGAACCCATTGCGGGGTCGCAGATTTTCTCGCCCAATTTAGGCTGCATGAGTTGGACCATCATGGCGATGATATTGCGGGGTGTCCTGAATTGGCCGTTATCACCATTGATCGCGAGTTTGGCAAGCAGATATTCATAGACATCACCCATGATTTCCTTGTTGTCCAAATTGAGTTGGGGATCGCTCAGTCCTCTCACCACCATCTCAAGAATTTTTCCATTGGGGATTTCGAGTTTGGCGTCAGACATGAAATCTGAGAAAGCGTCCCCTTGCCCTCCGTGAAGTTCGCGGATGAACTTGAAAACATAGTTGTTGACCACGTCAAACATCCGATCAGTTTCAAAATTCTGGAAATTGTGCCAACGAAGATCGGCATAAGTAACCGTTTTGGTCACATTCCCATTTGCGTCTTTTTCCTGAGCATAGACGCCATCTTTAAAAGTGGGATTCTCGATTTTCCCATCAAGCATTTTGGCGGTCGCTTCTTTTTTTATCTGGGCGTCATCGAGCATCTTGATGAAAAGAAGATAGGTGATTTGCGTGATATTCGTCTTGGGATCGGCCATCTGGTTGTTCCACATCCCGTCCCAAATCGCATCGATTTTTTGTCTAGTTTGTTGATCCACTGTTTTTACCCCCCACCCTAATAGGTGAATTTTACCATAGCCGTCTTAGAAACGCTCACAACGATTCAAACAAGCGACTTCGTTTTATGCAGGACCGGAAACTTGAAATGCTGATTTTTAGTTCTCCATTCGAAGTTGCTTCCAGAATCCGAGGGAAACGATCCGGATGGTTTTTCATTTCAGCCAACATGCTGCTCGTGTCTCCCATGTTCATTTGTTTATGGGGCGTAGGGCCCCAAATGACATCGGAGTATTTCATCGAACTCTCCAATTCGGCCGTGTTGAAATGTTTCAGTTTATCGTAATCGTCCTCGAATTCTAGAGAGTCTTCTGGAATACCGATTTTCTTCGCCGTCATCTGATAATCCTTGAGCTTTCCCGCCAAAGCTCCAACAACCAGGATTTTCGATTGCCTCGGGTTTACTGGCATAGCATCTTCTTCCATAACTACGCCATACTCTTCAAGAATGTCTTCGATGCAATCGTTGTCCTGGGCCACTTCGATTTCGTGTCTGGCTTTGGCGATGATTTTCTGCATTAGTTTTGAGATTTGAGATTGTGAATACTGCACGTTCAGTCTTCCTTTCCCGCTTCTTCGTAAAAATTAGCGAGCTGTTCTTCTATCGAGTGCATCTCTTTTTTGATTCCATCGTAGGTGGATAAAAGGGATGCATAGCGCTTCGACATCTGTTTTTGAATTTCGATTTTCGGGCAATCAATGGTGATCTTGGACAAATCAGATCCGGTGATCGTCACGATGAAAGCGCCTTTTTGTATGGTCTTCAAAATCGCGCGGCCAAGCTTCGAATCTAAGAACATTTTTAGATAAGCAGCATCGAGTTCGCTCGAATTCGGGCGAATAATTAACATTCCGCCTGTGACAATAATCTTCGCGTTGTTTGTCACCTCGGCAATCGCGGTTTTCACCTTCGAGCTTTTCGAGGTTAGGACAAGGTCACCGTTTCTCAAAGCAAATTTGTCATATTTGGAATCCGGAACGATGTTCTTCAGTCCCGAATAATCAATAATCCCATCTTCGATATCGCTTGAAGTCAAAATCGAATATCCGGTCTTTTCAGCGACTATTTGGCTCTCGAAATTATGGAGAGTATATTGGCACCCTCTAATAATTTCGGCTTTTTCACCGAGGATGGCCGGATTCTCGATTTTTTCTTGAGGATCTCCGTTTACCAAACGGTCTACCGTAAGGATATACCCGCTGGATTCGATTTCTTTTTCACTTCGTTTCGGGCATTCGTCACTTGAATATCCGCGGAAGACTTCATCAACCGGAATGACGATATCGTTGAAACGAGCCGGTTTATCCCCCATCAGCGTTTTTGTGTCGAAGACCTTGACTCCATCGGATCCTTTTTGGAAAACGAGAAGCTCCATTTGAACTCCGCTATAACCCAGAACGCCCGAAGGAAGTTCGATAATCCCTTCAAGTAGGTGATTTTGGACAAGATATTTCCGAATCGCAGAGCCAGATTCTCTAAAAAGAACGCCGGCAGGAAGAAGCGCCACCACCCTATTGGCCTCCTTCAAATTCTCGATCGCTCGAAATACAAACATCCATTCCGAAGAAGACCGTGAGGAAAATAAGGTCTGGCCTTTTTTGTTAAATGAGGGGAAAGCGTCATCTCCGTAGCGATAGCCGAGGACGGGAAACACGAAGGCTTTCGTAAAACCCGGTACCTCGGAGTTGTGAATGACATCTGTTTTAAAGATTTCGAATGGCACTTTCATCAACTTGAGCCGAATTTCTGAAAGGGCGATGAATTCGGGGTTGATTTCTTGGCCAATAGCATGTGGACAAGAGCCGTATTGTTTCCAGCAAGTGTAAGCGGCATGGCCTAAGAAAGTGCCCTTCCCAGATCCGATATCAAGAACCGTATCCTCCGGGGCAATTCGAAGCAAGCGACACGCCAATTCCGTCACTTGAATAGGGGTCGAGACGCAATCCATATTGAGACCGTCACAATATTGAACTAAGTCGAAAACCTCTTCGCTGGAAATGAGCGATAGTTTTTGAGAAAACGAAAGCATCAATTCCGCGGAGGCCTTTTCTCCAAGATGATCGCGAAGAAAGGAAATTGAAAACAGCAATGATTTGTCATCAAACGTTGATTGTTTGATTAGCGAAGGTATTTTTTCCCGAACTGAAAGTTCTTTGCCGTACGTGACCGCTACATAAAGTAGGCAAAGAAAGACGTCGCCGTTTCTTTCGCCTCCACCGCGTTTCCGAATTTCGTCAGCCAAACCGATCATTTCTTTTTGTTCCATAATTGCCTCCTAGGTTTGCCCAAACTTAAGCATAATCATATTAATCCAATTTTTGCGTTTGTCAACAAGAGTTTGCCCAAACCTATTTTTAAAGATACAAGAGAACGAAGAAGAAAAAAGCCCGTTTCATAATGAGAAAAGTGGCTTTTGAAAACTCAAAGGGCAAAAAGGCTCTTTTATTGCCTATATATAAGTGGAGGGCCACAATGACAAAAACACAAATCCAGACTTCGGCTTGCCTAATTGCCGAGCTTATCAAAGAACATTATTACTTTCCGAAAAACTGGACAGAGATCTCGGAACTCATTGATTTTGCAGAAGTTTATATCGGTATAAACGAATCTGACGATAGATATTACTTTGAACATCAAATCGAATCCCTACTAAGGTAATTTCGAAATTAACAGCATTTTTCCCAAACCGTTTTGCCAACGGCTATTTTTTCCATACATTTTCGAAGATTTTTTTGTAAATTTTTTTAAAGCAAAAAAAACATTGAAAAATCCCTTGGCCTCGCGCGCGAATTACTAGTTGTAGTGTTACTGAAAATTTTCGGAGCCAACTTTTGGATAAAAATCCAAAAACAGGTTAGAACTCAACCTTATTTTACATTTACATTGCTATCGTAGAATCGACGGTTTCACGTTTTTGACAGGCTTGAAAACTTCCCTATAATGGGTTCACATAACAATTGGGGGAAACCTACTAAAAAAGTAGCCAAGAAGAGACGACCGCGATCAACAACAACTAGATGCTCAGGGGCCAGCGAAAGGGAGAACTGGCAAGGACGGGGCATCGCCAATATGAAGTCCAAGGACGAACCACTAAGAAGCGTTCACCCCTAGACGTGGGTAACTTATCCGAGAGGCTGTGGGATGCCTCCGACATCAAGAAAAGGTGAAACAGGATAAGGGAGGTGGCGCACATTGCGCCAGTCACCCCTCCCGCTCTATCGCAGCGGGATACCCGCCTGACGCTAAGAAAGAACACAGGAAATCAAGATGGACACAACTATTTTTGAAGCGCCT
>JGI20225J20221_1003351_pt1 | contig 15006 bp, 8 predicted proteins | sample BioMet4_FD_20221 | JGI IMG/M metagenome (IMG submission 20221) | reverse complement strand
AAGGATCGCAAACCTGGCAGATTGCATCTTACAATAATAACTGGGTATACTTTGCTAATAAAAATGGATTATTGCAATTTGATGGCAGTAGTTGGGGAATATTTCCTTTAAATAATGGTTCTGATGTACGATCGGTTTTACCCTCTTCCTCTAAAAAACGAATCTATGTTGGAGGAATTAACGAATTTGGCTATTTTGAACCTGATGAACGAGGCAAACTAGTATATCATTGTATGGCCGACTCGGTAAAGAAGCCTATTCGATCTATTGGAAACATCTGGAGAATTTATGAGAATGATAATATTCTTTATTGGCAGGCAGATGGAGTTGTGCTAAAATGTTTGAATGGAATGTATACATTAATATCTGCAGATAGTAAGATAGATTGTTCAAATCTGGTTAATGGGATTCTATATATTGGTACTAATAAGGGAGTACGTATTCTTATTGGAAATACGTTTTTCCCTTTACCTGGTGCCAAAGCGCTTGATACAAAAAGAATTCGTGGAATTGTTCCTTATAAAAAGGGTGTTATAATTGCTACGGCTTATGATGGCTTGTATTATTGGGACGGTAAAGTTCTTGTTCCATTTATTACAGGAATAGAAGCGTTTATGTCACAGAATGAGATTTTCTCCATTGCATCTTCAAAGAATTTAATTGCATTGGGTACTGTGCACATGGGGCTTATTATGATTAACACTAGTACAATGCAAATTAAGTATTTCAATGAGAATAATGGCTTGCAGAATAATACAGTTTTATCTTTAGGTTTTGATTGTCGTGAAAATCTTTGGGCAGGACTTGATAATGGTATCGATTATATATGTATGAATTCTCCTTTATCTAATCTTTATTCTTATCCATATTCTTATGGTGCAGGATATTCGGCTATTCTTTCGAATAATTATCTTTATCTGGGCACAAACCGCGGTCTTTATTACACCCATTATCCGGTATCGTTAAGTGATAAGGTTATCAATATAAGTCAGGTTCCTCAATCGAGCGGTCAAGTATGGGATCTTTCGAAAGTGGGGAATGATGTTTTTTGTTTGCACGATAGAGGAATCTTTTTGGTAAAGGGAGAAACAATGGAACGCATCGGAACGATATCTGGTGTGTGGAATTGTAAGGCGATGATAAACAATCCGGAAAAAGTGTTGCTGGGTATGTATGACGGAATTTATCTGATGCAAAAAGAACAGGGANAATGGAAGCCGAAAAAAGAAACTTGAAGGAATGAATGAATCTGCAGAAAACTTTGAAATTGAATCTGATCATGTTTTATGGCTCCATAATAATGATAATGGATTGCTCCGCATAGATTTTGATTTAGCAAACTTTCGTGTAAAGCAGATAAAATATTACGGTAAAGAAAAAGGTTTACCTTCTAATAAAAATGTATATGTAAACAAGATTGCTAATAAGATATACTTTACCACTCCGAAAGGAATTTATAAATATAACGCTGCAAGTGATGTTGTTGAATTATCTCCGGAAATGAGTAATTTATTACCTGGCACGAAGTCTTATTTAAAACTATATCAGTATGGAAATTCCATATTAAGCTTAAGTAAAGGTGAAGTGGATATTGCTAGCCTGGATAAATATAAACACCGCAAAGGAAAAACTTTTTTTTCAATAGAACATCCTTCTATTGAGCTGGTTAGTGGATTTGAAAAGTTAGTCCCTTTATCAGAGTCAGAAGTGATTATTCCTAACGATTACGGTTTTGCTCTCTTAAAAGTACCATCAAAAAATACTCCATTGCTTCGTCCGGCAGTTCATATTCGGGCAGTTTATCTAACTTATCCAAGCGATAGTCTCATCTATTCTGATAATTTCCTTGGCAAGAATTATGTACCCGAAATCCCTTATTACCGTAATTCTATCCGATTTGACTATAATCTGTTTTCGTTTACACATGGGGAAGAGGCAAGTTTCCGTTATAGATTTAAAGATCAGAAAGATTGGTCTGATTATACATCTTCTTTGACCAAAGAATTTAGTAATCTTGCTGAAGGTGAATATACATTTCAGGTTGAGGCTGTTTTCGCTGATGGAACTTCCACTATTGATGAATTTAAATTTGTTATATTGCCTCCGTGGTACAGATCGTCGGTAGCTTATTTGTTCTATTTCATTCTTTTCTTGTTCTTCCTTTGGTATTTGTACAGATGGGACGATTTAAGAGTAAAACGTAAAAAACAACAGGCTGTTCTTGAAAAAGATCGGGAGTTATTCCAGAAAGAAAAAGAGTTTGAAAAGGAAAATGCCCGTAAAGAGCACCAGATTATGGAACTTGAAAAAGAAAAACTGGAGTACGACCTTCAGCATAAGAGTCAGGAAATGGCAAATCTGATGATTAACTTTGTTAGAAAGAATGAGATGCTTACTGAAATAAAACATGAATTATTTAAAGTAATATCTACTCTGAAAGGAGAGAACACTAAACAGCCAAAGCAGATGCTGATGGTTGTTAGTAGTAAAATTGATTCAAATATTCAATCGGACGAAGTGCTGAAACGTATTGAAGAACAGTTTGACCTTATACATAATAATTTTATGAAGCGGTTGAGTGAAAAGCATCCCGACCTTTCTACAAACGAAAGNATGATGTGTGCGTACCTGAAAATGAATCTTTCCTCGAAAGAGATAGCTCCTCTTTTAAATATCTCTTTAAGAGGAGTAGAGACTATTCGTTATCGTTTAAGGAAGAAGTTTGAACTNGAAAGAGATGAAAGTTTAATTGATTATTTAACCAACAAGCTCTGATTAGATTTTTNAAAAATCACAGCATCGGCCCGACTGTACAATCGGGCCGATGCTGTTTTACGTTATTTAATATACCTGACGAAATATATCTGCGTATAATTATNTNNTTGATTATCAATATAATATTTATTTTTGACGAGTTGATGACGTATTTATTNTTTTTAATTGACGTAATCGTGAATAGGTGAAAATAATATAAAATAAACGCTTGTTAACTATGTTTGCATCGTTCAAATAGTTAATCTTAATTATAATACTTATGAAAAAGTTATTATCATTTCTATTTTTATTTTGCTTTACCCTTACTGTATTTTCCCAGAATGTACAGATTAAAGGTGTAGTCCTGGCAGGTGAAGATAATTCGCCCTTGCTAGGGGTTAATGTGGCGGTAAAAGGTACCACTATTGGTGTAATAACAGATCTGGACGGACAGTTTACACTTTCGGTACCTCTTAAAAGTACTTTAATTATTTCGTATGTTGGTTATAAATCACAGCAAGTTGTGGTTTCTGATACCAAACCTTTACGGATTATTTTGACAGAAGATTCAAAAACACTGGATGAAGTAGTCGTTGTTGGATATGGTGTCCAGAAAAAAAGTGTGGTAACAGCTTCAATCAGTCGTGTAACCTCTGAAGAACTGAAGACAGCTAATCCTTCTCGTGTTGAAGATGTGTTGAAAGGTAAGGTTTCTGGTGTACAAATTACTCAAATATCAGGTCAACCAGGTGCCGATTCTCATGTTCGTATTCGTGGTATTGGTACTATTAACAATAGTAATCCTCTTTATATTGTTGATGGTATGGCAGTTGAAGGTGGTATTAATTATCTTAACCCTGCTGATATTCAATCAGTGGAAATTTTGAAAGATGCTGCATCAGCAGCTATTTATGGTGCACGTGCAGCTAATGGTGTTGTATTGGTTACTACTAAGAATGGTAGTGTTGGCAAAGCAACAATAAACTATAATGTTAGTTATGGCTGGCAGAATCCATGGAAAAAGAAGTCAGTGCTTAATGCAAAGGAATATATGGTGATAATGAATGAGTCACAAATTAATGATGGCTATGCACCTTATTATACTCAGGACGAAATCAATGCTGCAGGAAAAGGAACTGATTGGCAAGAAGAAACATTCTATAAAAATGCACCGATACAGAATCATCAGGTAAATGTTAGTGGAGGTACTGAAAAGGCTTCATATTTCCTTTCATTAGGTTATTATGATCAGGCTGGTATTGTTGGAGGTAATTACGATAAATCTAACTACAACCGTTGGAGCGTACGTACTAATGGTACATATAATGTTTTTGAAGATAAAAGTCGTAGCTTCCTGAATAATGTAAAAGTTGGAATGAACGTAGGTTATTCAAGAAGCAAATCCACAGGTATTGAAACAAACTCTGAATATGGATCTATTCTTGGTAGTGCTCTAACGTTTGATCCAACAGTTCCCGTTTATGCAGATGAAGCATACTGTGCTTACAATTCTTGGCACAATATCCAAATGCCGTTAAAAGAAAGAATGGCCAATGTATTTTCTATTCCCTTCCCACCAGGTTTCCAGGAAATTGGCTAATCCTGTAAGCTATGCTCCAACCAACAACTGCTAAGGAATTAATAATTCCTGATAAGATAGTTGCAACATTCTGGGGCGAAATTGATATTAGTGAAAGGGACTGAAGTTCAGAGTAGTTAGGTGGCGCCCGATCCTGGCTTTTTGGGGATATGATTCATATACATATCCGTATATTTTCCTCCGCTGTTTCAGGGAAACATCTGGTTAGATTATAGTACATGTTCAAGTGAACGATGAATCGGGGATATAGATGGCAGGTTGAAAATGTTTTATCTCTACAAGAAAACGCAGTTTGGCACGGAAAGCACTACATGCTTTCTTTCTCAGTTTCTTGGGTCAGTCTGCACAGAAATATACTTATCGTTAATTTTAGGTGGGCTCTCTAAACGAACCCGGCGGGGACTTACTTGAAACAGATCCTAAGGTAAAGAAAAATATTAATGTTCCTGCAATAGCAGATTGCTAGGTTAGGAAGTATGGTGGTGGGAACAGGGTTGGTTATTACAGCTTATAACATTTATAGCTTTCTTGTACGTTTGTACCCGATTGTTATTCACCTTCTATGTGTCTGTTGAATATTAACTACAAAGACGTATACTTTTGGCTTCAAAGAAAGATTGAGTTAATTATAGTCTGGTTACCCGGATCACATCTATATCTGCGATCTTTTACGTGAAATCTGCTCTATCATGAAAGCTGTGATATAGCTTGCGTCTGTCCCCCAGTTTTGATAATAACAAGTGAGGCAACCAGTATTCCCTGACATGTTTATATTTATAGGTCGAAATTCGGGAATAGAATTACCGGTAATAGAGATTTCGATGGGTTTACAATACTCTATTTCTTTTTNGCTGCAATCGCTAATCCTGATATCAAGTGGGAAGAATCAGAACAAACTGATTTTGGTTTTGATACACGTTTCTTTAACCAGGCTTTGACTTTCAGTTTTGACTATTTCAAAAAGAAAACCAATGGTATGTTGATGGAATTGCCAATTCCTTCTTATGTTGGTCAAAGTGCTCCAACTGGTAACGTTGGTGATATGGAAAATAGTGGATTTGAGTTTGAACTTGGATGGAAAAATAAAGTTGGTGATTTTAATTATTCAATATCGGCTAATGCTTCTTATCTTAAAAACAAGCTGATAAAATTAGGAAATGCTTCAGGAGAAGCAATCTACCAATCTAATTCAACCGCAGGTGTTGGTTCTTTCGTTAAAGGTAAAAATGGTGATGTATTCCCTTACTTTTATGGATTCCATACAGATGGAATAATTCAGAATCAGGCTGAAGCTGATGCTTACAATTCTCAGTATGGACAAGCTGCTCAACCAGGTGATGTTCGTTTCCGCGATATTGCAGGTGCTGTTGATGAAAAAGGAAATGCTATTGGTGATGGAAAAATTACAGATGATGATAGAACTAAAATAGGTAAGGGTATGCCCGACTGGACATATGGTTTTACTCTTGCTGCCGATTGGAAAGGATTTGATATAAATCTATTCTTTCAGGGAACTATTGGTAATGACATTTTTGACTTTGCCCAACGTACTGATATTCCAAAGAATAATCGTCCATCCTGGATTCTTGGTCGCTGGATTGGTGAAGGTACTTCAAATAAAATACCTCGCGTAACAGCTGCTAACCCAAATGGAAACTGGCGTTCTTCAGATCTTTATATAAAAGATGGTTCATACCTTCGTCTCAAAACAGCTCAGTTTGGTTATACTTTGCCTAGCCGGATTACAAAAAAGGCATCTATTCAAATGTTGAGACTATATGTATCTGCAGAGAATTTGTTAACCTTTACAGGATATGATGGCTTTGACCCTGAAGTTGCTGCGTCTAATTATACCAATATTGGTGTGGATCGTGGTATTTATCCACAAGCCAGAACAATTTCTTTAGGTGCTAATATTACATTTTAACCTTCGAAAAACTATATATAATTATGAAAAAGTATAAATTGTCATCATTATTACTCATCCTTGGAGTTTTTATTCTAACCTCTTGTGGTGATGACTTCTTAACTGTTTATCCAACAGAATCTCAACAAGCTGGTGGTGCAGCTACTGAAGGGGCTATAAAATCAAATCTGGCATCTTGTTACCAAATACTATTGTTTGATAGTTATGCAAATAACAATTATAACAGTATTCCATTAATGTCTGATTTACGCTCAGACGATATTTATAAAGGTGGTGGTGATGCAAGTGATCAACATCAATTGTATTTGCTCTCTTTATTTACTTCTACACCAGCAGAAGATCTTGATGGACTTTGGTCTATATTTTATAGTGGCCTTGCCCGTTGTAATAATGCTATTATTGCATGTGAAAATGCAGTAAGTGTACCTGAAGCCAACTTGAATCAATACAAAGCCGAAGCTCATTTCCTTCGTGCTTATTATATGCATTGGCTTTGGAAGTTCTGGGGAAACATTCCTTATTTTGAACAACCGCTCGAAGCTCCTTATATGGCAAAGCAATATTCAGCAAATGAAATTTACAATAAAATAATTGCTGATTTAGATTTTGCAATCGCTGATAATAAACTTCCAATGGCTGTTTCCGGTGCAAATCTGGGACGTGTTACAAAGGCTGCTGCAATGATGTTGAAAGCTCGTGTAGTAATGTATCAAAAGGATACATCACGTTATGGAGATGTAACTAAAGATATGGCAGAGATTATCAATAGTGGTAAATACGATTTGATGACAGATTTTGCATCAATGTGGTTAGATGAAAATGAATTCTGTAAAGAGTCTATTTTTGAAAGTAATCAGTTGCCGGAAGGTAAAACCTGGAGTAGTGGCTGGAGTGGTTATGGAACTAATCTACCAGCTTTTATATCTCCTAACAATTTATCTGCAGGTTCAAAAACTGGTGATTTTAAAGGTGGTTGGGGATTTGGTCCTGTTCGTCAGGCTGCATGGAACATGTATGAAGATGGCGATACTCGTCGCGAAGGTTCTATTAATAAATGGGAATCTGATAAATATTCTGCTCGTTTCCAAAATACAGGTCTATTCCAGGCAAAATATGCAGCTCGCGTAGGATATAATCCACAAGGTGATACTGACTTGAACTATTGTAATAACTTCCGCATTTTCCGTTATTCAGAAGCACTTCTAAACTATGCGGAAATGATTGTAATGAATGGCCAGGCTGCTGTGGGTGGAGTTACGGCTCAATCTTGTCTTGATAAGATAAGAAAACGTGCATTTGGGAAAGATAGTTCAATACCTGCTACAGCTGCAAATATTAAGTTAGAACGTCGTCGTGAATTCTTGGGCGAAGGACTTCGTTTCTGGGATATTGTTCGTTGGGGCGATACAAGCTTGCTGACAGAATCAACAGCGCTTAGTACACGTACATGGAATGATAACAAGAAATACCTGCCTATTCCTCAAGCTGAAATGGATAAAACTGCAGGAAGCGATTTTGCTTTGGTACAGAATCCCGGATATTAATTTTAATCATTTAGAGATATGAAAAATATAATTAAATATAGTTTATGGGCAATAGTGACAGTTTTTGCTCTTACTTCTTGCGATCCTCAGGAAAGCACCGATTATGCTTTGGGAGAAACTCCTACAGAAAATCAGCTGTCATTTACGGCAACTCCTTCTACTTCAAATTCTAATATAATAGACTTTGCAAATACTTCAGAAATCAACGGTGTTGCAGTCTGGAATTTAGGCAACGGAAGTAACGCGAAGGGAGAAGCTGCTTCTTCTAANTATCCTATGGCCGGAACTTATACAGTAACAATGACANTATATACAAGTGGTGGGTCGGCTACGATTTCTAAAGCAATTACAATTGCGAAAAATGATTTCTCATTATTAAATACTCCAATGTATAATGCGCTAACAGGTGGAGCAAGTAACCTTCAGGGAAAGACGTGGGTATTTGACCAATATAATGATGGACACTTTGGTGTAGGNCCTGCCGGTGGTGATAGTCCTTCCTGGTGGANTTGTCCTGCAGGTGGAAAAGATGGTTCAAGNCTTTATACTCAGGAATTTACTTTTACTCAGGTTGGTGTTAAGATGACCTGGAAAAACAATGGCTCGGTATATACTAATGCTAATGGTGCTGCCGGACTNAAAGCTTTAGGATATGGTAATGCTGTTTTAAATCCAACTGTAGGTNATTATGATGTAGNATACCAGCCAAAAGCAAGTTATACATTTAANTTGAACGAAGCTGATAAGACAATAACATTGAGTGATGGTGCTTTCTTTGGCCATTACGCCGGAACTTCTACTTATAANATTATAACTCTNACAGATGATGTGATGTATATAAAATGTGTTAGTACTGTTGAGTCTGGCAATGGATGGTGGTATCGTTTGGTNCCTAAAGAAAAAAATGTAAAACCTGTAGTTCCATTAAAGGCAATAGCATTGAACGATAATTTCGAATCAGCTACAAATACGCTTGCTTTTGTACCTCAGGATATGGGAACACATACCTCTGCCAATTATTCAAATCCTTCACCTATGGGACTAAATACATCTTCTAAAGTATATTTGTACGAAAAGAGTAGCGCATTTTACTCAAATCTTTCATATACTGTATCAGGATATAAGTTTGATCTGTCAAAGGTTAATAAAGTTCGGATGAAAGTATTTATTCCTTCTTATAATAATTATGATGATACTTTTGCTACAGCCGGAGATTGGGTGACGATAAATCAGTTGCAATCACAGGTTGCCGTTAAACTTCAGAATAATGGATTGGGAGGTAATGCATATACCACTCAGACAGAAATTGTGAAAGCAAATCTGGCAAAAGATAAATGGCTGAGCCTTGAGTTTGATTTTAGCACAGTGAAGGACAGAACTGATTACGATAAGATTGTAATCCAGTTTGGCGCTGAAGGACATGCTGCTCCTGGTATATTCTTCTTTGATGACTTTTCATTTAGTGAATAATAATCCGTTGTTTTAGTATGAATAGGGGCGAGCTTTATTGCTGCCCCTATTTAATTCTTCAATTTATGAATAAAAGAATAAAGTATTATTTGTTTTCCTTATTTTACGGTTTCTGCCTGTTAAATACTTTGGCTCAGGTTCCTAGCGGATATAATATTGTATGGGCCGATGAATTTAATGATCCTGCGGTTGATGGCAAACCAATCGTTAGGGCCAATAATGATTCGTGGTGGTACGAAACCGGAAATGGTGGTTGGGGAAATAATGAATTGCAATATTATGTTGCGGGTATAAATGGCAGCGATACATTGGCTGCTATTAGTAACGGAACTCTAAAAATAAAAGCTATTCAAAAAAATATTGGTACCTCACAATATGCATCTATTCGTATGAATACTGCACAAAGCTGGAAATATGGTTATTTTGAGATGCGAGCTAAAATGCCTTCAGGAAAAGGAACTTGGCCTGCTTTCTGGATGTTGCCCAAGAATTTTCAAAGCTGGCCTCTTGATGGAGAAATAGACATCATGGAATATGTGGGATATGATCCTAACAGAGTGCACGGCTCCATACATACCATGAGCTATAATCATAGTATTGGAACACAGCGTACTAGCAATAAAATAATTCAAAATGCAGAAACAGAATTTCATACCTATGCATTGCTTTGGACTGAAGAAAAAATCCGCATTTATGTAGATGGATATAACTATTTTACATTTAGTAATGATGGTACGAATAATAAAGACACCTGGCCGTTTAACGTTCCTTTCTATCTAAAACTTAATCTTGCCGTAGGTGGAAATTGGGGTGGATCGATGGGGGTTGACACTAATATATTTCCTGCAACTTACGAAATAGATTATGTGAGAGTATACCAAAATACAACAGCCATAAATGATACCAAAGAAGAAANNTTAATCGATTCAAATTTTAATAACGTCAGTAACCTGCTGCAGGTAAACTTTAAAGAAGAAGGTATTCATCGTTTATCGGTTACTGATATAAAAGGCAGAATAATAAAGAAAATAGAAACTACAGATCTTGTATCTGAAATTGATTGTTCAGGTTGGCCGAAAGGTTTCTATCTGGTTTCTGCAAACAGTGGGAAAAGCTTGTTTACCCAGAAATTTCTAAAATATTAAAGCATGACATTATGAAAAGAATATTAGTGTTTTCTATTTGCCTGTTTTTTATCTCTTCAGTAGGTTGTACTGATGCGAAAAATCTGAAAGGCGGGCAAATAGAAAAAAAGGTAGAAGATTTGTTATCAAAAATGACGCTTGAGGAAAAGATTGGGCAGATGAATCAAATCAGTTCATCCGGTAATCTTGAAGAAATGAGTAGGTCGATAAAGAAAGGAGAGGTTGGCTCAATATTAAATGAAATAGATCCCGTTCGTGTGAATGCATTGCAACGGTTGGCTGTGGAGGAATCGAGATTGGGCATTCCTTTACTGATAGCCCGCGATGTGATTCATGGTTTTAAGACTATTTTCCCTATTCCTCTAGGACAGGCAGCTTCTTTTAATCCACAGATTGTAGAAGATGGTGCACGGGTTGCGGCTAAAGAAGCTTCATCAGTGGGTATCCGATGGACATTTGCTCCAATGATTGATATTTCACGTGATGCACGATGGGGAAGAATTGCCGAAAGTTGTGGAGAAGATACTTATCTTACTTCTGTAATGGGGTGGCTGCCATTGTTTAAAAGGCTTTCAGGGAAATTCCCTTAAATGATCCAACTTTCCATTCTTGCTTGTTGCAAACACATTTTGATAGGTTATGGAGCTGTTGAAAGGAGGCGAGATTATAACTCGACACATCTTACTGAACGTCCAACTCAGGAAATGATTATTTTACCTCCTTTTGAAGCTACGACAAGCCAAAGGGCGCTGCTACATTTATGAGTTCATTCAATGATAAATGATGGCGTTCCTTCTTACTGCAAATCCGTTTATACTGAAAACTGTTTACGAAATGAATGGGGTTTTGATGGATTTGTTGTTTCTGACTGGGCTTCACATCAAGGGAATGGTAAATCACGGAATTTGCGCAAACGATAAAAGGAGCGTGCAATGAAAGCTGTAAATGCTGGCGTTGACATGGAAATGGGTGAGGCTATAACATATAATGAAACACCTGAAAGAACTGATTAAAGAGAATAAAGTGACAGAAAAAACAATTGATGCGACAGCTGTTCGTAATATTCTCCGCATAAAATTTACGTATGGGAATTGTTTGATAATCCTACTTATATTAATGGAAAAGCTCCTTCTGTAATGTATTCCTACAGAGAATTTGGCTGGCAGCAAAAAGCTTGCCGCTACCTCAGTCGGCTATATTACTGAAAAATGAATAATACATTGCCAATTATTCATCTGTAAAAAACAATAGCTGGTTGGTAGGCCCTATGGCTGACTGCCTCCATACGAACAGATGGGAACATGGGCTTTTGATGGAGAAAGGCAAAAAACGCAGACCTCCACTGTATGCCTTTGAAACAATTGTATGGAAGACAAAAGTGCCAGATACTATTTCTGAACCTGCCTTTAGCATATACTCGTGATTAAAAATACAGAAAACATTTGCAAAACCGTCAATGCAGCTAAAAAAGCCGATATAGTACTTAGCCTTTGTTGCGGAAGAAGCATACTTTCCCGGTGAGGCCCATTATTTGGCGATCTTCACCTTCTAGGTGCTCAGAGTGCTTTGATTAAAGCTTTGGCTGAAACAGGCAAACCGTTGGTTACTGTTCTGTAATGCCTGGAAGGCCTCTTTACTATTGGAAAAGAAGTTGAAATGTCTAATTCCTGTTGCTTTATTCTTCCACCCGGGAACAATGGGCGGACGGCTATTGCTGATCTTCTTTTCGGTCAAACTGTTCTCAGTGGAAAAACTCCTGTAACCTTTACCTTAAAGAAGTGGAGAACAAATACCCTGCAACAAAAAAAGAAACATTACTTGATAATATTGAAGTTGGAGCCGGACAGACATCTTTGGGCTGTACATCTTTTTACATGGATGCAGGTTTCGATCCTTTATTCCTATTCGGATATGGTCTTTCATATACGACTTTTCAGTATAATAATCTAAAACTTTCTGCAACAGAATTTACTCCTAAAGGTCAGATAGAGGTCACTTTCGATTTAAAGAATACGGGGAAATATGAAGGAACAGAAGTGGCTCAACTTTATGTTCGGGATAAAGTGGGTTCGGTAACTCGTCCGGTGAAGGAATTAAAGCGTTTTACCCGTGTTACACTTAAACCAGGAGAGACAAAGAATATCTCTTTTACACTTCCGGTTGAGGAACTTGCTTTTTGGAATATAGATATGAAAAAGGTAGTTGAACCCGGTGATTTTACTCTTTGGGTGGGAACAAATAGTCAGGAAGGTATTTCTGCTGATTTTAAAGTAGTAGAATAAAATGAAAAATATAGTTTCTTTTTTCTTTTTGTTGTTTGTATTGGTTGGTTGTCAACCTAAAACAATGCATGATCTTTCTTCTAATTCTTTTATTAAAGTTGATGGACAGAATCTAAAGAAACCAAATGGAGATAAATTTCTTATTAAGGGAATAAACCTTGGTAATTGGTTGAATCCCGAAGGATATATGTTTTCCTTTAAAGAAGTTAGCTCTGCAAGGTTAATTGATCAGGCTCTTCGTGAAATGGTAGGGCCGGATGTTGTTAATCAATTCTGGAAAGATTTTAAAGACAATTATGTAACCCGGGAGGATATTAATTATATCAAGGAAACCGGAATGAATTCTATCCGTTTACCGTTCCATTATAAGTTGTTTACTGATGAAGATTATATGGGATTAAGTAAAAATCAGGATGGATTTGCCAGAATAGATTCCTTGATAAGTTGGTGCAGAGATGCCGGTTTATATATTATTCTTGATATGCATGATGCTCCGGGCGGACAAACGGGTGATAATATTGATGATAGTTATGGCTATCCATGGCTTTTCTCCAGCAAAGAAAGTCAGCAACTGTTTTGTGAAATATGGAAAAAGATTGCTGCCAGATATAAAAATGAACCGGTAATCTTAGGCTATGATTTGTTGAATGAACCGCTTGCTCCTTATTTTAATAATATGGACGAGTTAAATGCGCAACTAGAACCTCTCTATAAACTAGCAGTAAAGGCAATACGCGAAGTTGATAAAAATCATGTTGTGTTATTGGGTGGTGCACAGTGGAACGGAAACTTTAAAGTATTTAATGACTCAAAGTTTGATTCGAATATGATGTATACCTGTCACCGTTACTGGTGTGATACTCTTCAAACGAATCTGCAGGATTTAATTGATTTTCGAAATAAGGTAAATCTTCCGCTTTATATGGGAGAGACAGGAGAAAATACTGATGCTTGGGTTAATGCTTTTCGTAGTTTAATGGAAAAGAACAACATGGGATGGCATTTCTGGCCTTACAAAAAACTAAAAACCAGCAGTTGTATGGTGAAGATTAAAGAACCAGAAAACTGGGATATGATTATTAAATATACAGAGCTACCTCGTGGAAACTTTAAACAGATAAGAGAAGCCCGGCCTGATCAGGAATTAGTAAAGAAAGCCTTAGCTCAATTTATTGAAAACTGTAAGTTCAAGTCTTGTATAAAGAATGAAGGTTATATTAAAGCTTTGGGAATGAAACCATAATTATGAAATAGATTATATATCATTAGCCATGAATAAAATAAAGGAATTAGTTGTTTTAAGTCTCACTCTTTTATCAGTTCCGCTGTTTGCACAGCCGAAGGGGGCTGTTTATTTAGACGATAAAAAACCGATTGAAGAAAGAATTGAGGATGCTCTTTCGCGCATGACACTGGAAGAGAAGGTAGCTATGTGTCATGCGCAGTCAAAGTTCAGCTCGGCAGGTGTGCCACGTTTAGGAATACCTGAGGTGTGGTGCAGTGATGGTCCGCACGGTATTCGTGCCGAAGTGTACTGGGATGAGTGGAATACTGCAGGATGGACAAACGATTCTTGCATAGCTTTCCCAGCCCTTACTTGTCTGGCTGCTACCTGGAATCCCGAAATGTCTGCACTTTACGGCAAATCTATTGGCGAAGAAGCCCGTTACCGCAACAAAAATGTGTTATTGGGACCGGGAGTAAACATATACCGCACTCCTCTGAACGGACGAAATTTTGAGTATATGGGAGAAGATCCCTATTTGTCATCCACCATGGTAGTCCCTTATATTCAGGAAGTTCAGAAGAATGGAGTGGCTGCTTGTGTAAAACACTTCGCATTAAACAATCAGGAAGTAGACCGAGACCATATCAACGTAAATGTCAGNGACCGTGCACTCTATGAAATCTACCTCCCAGCTTTCAAAGCCGCAGTGCAAAAAGGTGGAGCATGGGCTATAATGGGTTCATACAATAAGTACAAGGGAGAACATTGCTGTCACAATCAATATTTGCTCAATGACATTCTTCGCAAGGAATGGGGATTTGATGGTGTGGTAGTTTCCGACTGGGGAGGTGTTCATGATACGAAACAGGCAATTTACAACGGACTGGATATGGAATTCGGAAGCTGGACCAACGGACTGACCTGGAGTGCCAGCAATGCATACGATAATTATTATCTTGCCATGCCATTCCTGAAGTTGCTTCGTTCGGGCGAAGTCAAAGAAGAAGAGGTGGACAAGAAAGTGCGGAACATCCTTCGGATGATTTTCCGTACTAC
>JGI20225J20221_1002267_pt2 | contig 15057 bp, 16 predicted proteins | sample BioMet4_FD_20221 | JGI IMG/M metagenome (IMG submission 20221) | reverse complement strand
GTTTTTAAAGGGAAAGAACTGACCGGTAAAGTAAAAAAAACGATTTGCCGCGGCAAAATTGTTTTTGAAGATACACACCGGAGATAAAGGCTATTATGGGCCTGCCCGGCCGAGGGCAAACCGCCATTCAATAAAAGAATAAACGGAGGAAGCATGATGGCACTGGACAGATTGATAGAAAGCATTGCGAAGCTGCAAAACCCCACGGTCGCGGGACTGGACCCTGTACTTGACTATGTTCCCGGCTTTATAAAGGAAAAAGCCTTTACACAGTACGGCGAAACGCTGGAGGGCGCGGCTGCCGCGATTTTAGCGTTCAACAAAGGCCTGATTGACGCGCTCTGCGGCGTGGTACCGGCGGTAAAACCGCAGTGTGCCTATTATGAACTGTACGGATGGCACGGTGTAAAGGCCCTGCACGATACAATCAATTATGCGAAGGAAAAGGGCATGTTCGTGATCACCGATGGCAAGCGGAACGACATTGGCTCCACCATGCAGGCGTACGCCGCGGCGCACCTCGGCACGGTAACAGTCGGGGAGAGGACCTTTGTGCCGTTCGGCGGCGACGCGCTGACCGTCAACCCCTATCTCGGCTCCGACGGAATTAATCCCCTGCTGGATACCTGCCGTGCGCAGGACAAGGGGATTTTTGTGCTGGTGAAAACCTCCAATCCGTCCTCCGGCGAGCTGCAGAATCAAATTTTTGAAGGCGGGGAAACACTGTACGGCACCGTAGGCCAGCTCTGCGAGCAGTGGGGAGAAAGTCTGCCGGGCAGATACGGATATTCCGGTGTCGGCGCGGTGGTGGGGGCGACCTATCCCGCGCAGTTGGCGGAGCTTCGCCGCGACCTGACCCGCACCTTTTTTCTGGTACCGGGGTACGGCGCGCAGGGCGGAGGCGCTAAGGACGTCGCTGCGGCGTTTGACCAAAACGGCCTTGGAGCGGTCGTCAACGCTTCGCGTTCGATTATGACAGCGTGGAAAAAGAGCGGTGTGCCGGAAACGGAGTATGCGAAAGCGGCCGCGGAGGAAGCAAAGCGGATGCGCGATGAAATCATCAGGGAAATCGGCGCCGTTACCCTCAATGAAACAAACGGCTGATTCCCTAAAGCCGTAAAACAGGAGCAATGTAAAAATGAAATATGACGTGATGCTCTGCAAAATCATTTCTAAACGGCAGCTGACTGCCGATGTTTTCGACCTGACCGTCGAGGCGGGCGAGTTGGCCAAAGCCGCGCATCCGGGACAGTTCGCCCATATTTACGTGCCGGGGAAAACCCTGCGCAGGCCCATCTCCATCTGCGAAATCGACCGCTCGGCACAAACCCTGCGCTTTGTTTTTCAAATCCGGGGGGAGGGTACCGCTTGGCTTGCGGATACGCGCCCCGGCGATACGCTGGACATCCTTGCGCCGCTGGGAAACGGGTATTCCCTCGGAAATACCCGACAAAAGGCAGTATTTGTCGGCGGAGGCATCGGCGTACCCCCTCTTCTGGAGGCGGCAAAAGCTTTCGGTGAAAATGCGACGGTTCTCACGGGATTCCGCAATTCGGAGAGCATCATCCTGAAAGAAGATTTTGAGAAGAACGGCAGCCGGGTGCTGATTGCTACCGACGACGGTTCTTACGGGCATCACGGCCTTGTGACGGATCTTCTGGATGATCTGGATTTTGACGTGATTTTTGCCTGCGGCCCCGTCCCCATGCTGAAAGCGGTATGCAAAGCTGCCGCCGCGCGCAGGGTACCGTGCCAGATTTCCCTTGAAGAGCGTATGGCCTGCGGAATCGGCGCATGCCTTGGCTGCGCGTGCAGGTTGAAGAAAGACGGACGGGAATTCTACGGCCATGTCTGCAAGGACGGCCCGGTCTTCGATTATGAAACTGTGGTGTGGGAGGGATAAGCATGGCGGACTTACACGTGAATATCGCCGGTGTGGAATTTCAAAATCCTGTCATCGCCGCTTCCGGCACCTTTGGCTTTGGCCATGAATACGGGGAGTTTTACCCGCTCAGCCGTCTGGGCGGCATTTCCTGCAAGGGCATCACGCCGGCGCCGCGTCCCGGCAATCCGCCGCCGCGCATCGCGGAAACGCCCGGCGGTATGCTGAATGCCGTGGGACTGCAAAATCCGGGGGTGGATTATTTTATAGAACACGATCTGCCGTGGCTCAGGCAGCAGGGAACGGTGATCATCGCGAATATTGCGGGAAATACACCGGAGGACTACTGCCGGATGGCGGAAAAGCTGTCCGATACCGATGTTGATATGATCGAGCTGAACATATCCTGCCCAAACGTCAAACAGGGCGGCGTACAGTTCGGAACAAGCAGCTCCGGTGTGGAGGACATTACCGCGGCGGTGCGAAAGCACTGCAGGAAACCGCTGATGGTCAAGCTGTCGCCGAATGTCAGCGACATTGCGGAAATTGCCGCGGCAGCCGAGAGCGCGGGCGCGGACGCAATCTCTATGATCAACACCCTGACCGGTATGAGGATTGACATCCATACCCGCAGGCCGGTTATCCGCAACAACACGGGCGGCCTTTCCGGCCCCGCGCTGCTGCCGGTTGCAATCCGTATGGTAAATCAAGCATATAAGAGGGTGAAGATTCCCATTGTCGGAATGGGCGGGATTTCCAAATGGCAGGACGCGGTTGAAATGCTGCTGGCGGGCGCTTGTGCGCTGCAGATCGGCACGGCCTTCTTTACCGACCCATACGCGCCGCTGAAAATACTGGACGGGCTCAGTGAATATTTAAACGAAAATCATATTGCCGGTGCGGCCGCGCTTACTGGCAAAATGATTTCGTGGGAATAATAAAAAAGGGGAGATTGACTATGACACGCATTATACTTGTGCGCCACTGTGAGGCGCAGGGCAATGTTATGGGACTTTTTCAGGGTAGTATAGACAGTGACATCAGCCGCAAAGGGGAGATGCAACTTGACCTTCTGAGCGTGCGCTGCCGGAATATGTCGCTTGACGCAATCTACTCCAGCCCTTTAAAGCGTGCCCGCAAAACTGCAGAAGCAATTAACCGTTTTCATAATCTTTCTGTTCAGATTGAGCCGGATCTCCGTGAGATTGACGGCGGGGTTTTTGAGGGAAAATCCTGGAAAGATTTACCAGCTCTTTATCCAGAGCAAGTGAATTTCTGGTATCACCGTCCCTGTGACTTCGCTCCTGAGAATGGTGAACCCATGAGGGCGGTGTATGAAAGGATTTGGAATGCCGTTACAAAAATAGTCAGAATGAATGAGGGAAAAACCGTCTGCGTGGTATCCCATGGCGGGGCAATCCGCAATTTTCTGTGCCACGCGCTGAATAAGCCGATTGAGAGATTAGATGAAGTAGCAGGCAGCGATAACACGGCAGTCAGTGTTATTGACTTTGATGAGAATATGCATAGTACAGTCGTTTCTATGAATGATACTTCTCATTTAACACCGGAGGCATCTGCATCGGGGAAATCTGCCTGGTGGAAACAGGATGTCCTGCCTAGCCCGTGCACAGGGGAAGACAGATGAAAATACTTTCCGTTGATCTTGGCAGGGCGCGCACAGGGCTTGCCGTGTGCGACGAGAACGAGCTTCTGGCTTCTCCTGCGGGGGTAATCAGCGAACGCGACATGGAAAGGCTGGCCCAAAAGATTGCCCTGCAGGCCAAAGAGAAGGCTGTCGGCATCATTGTGGTCGGGCTGCCCCGCAACATGGACGGCAGCGAGGGGGAAAGCGCCCGGAACGCGCGGGCCTTTGCCGAAATCCTGCGGGCGCTTGTAAACGTTCCGGTGGAACTGCGCGACGAGCGCGGCACAACACTGACCGCGCATGAATACCTGAACACCACCGACACACGCGGGAAAAAGCGCAAGGCGGTGGTGGATGCGGTTGCCGCCACCATTATTTTGCAGGATTATCTGGATTACCGAAGAAATCAGCGCAGCAAATCAGAAAGGCAGGATGTTTGAATACATCCTGCCTTCTTTATCACTGTGTTCAATCCCTGTCCCTGCCAAGATAGAACAGGGCAATGGTTCCCGGGCCGGAGTGGGTTCCGATCACCGGACCGATGGGGTTGATCTCAATTGACTTTACATGGAACTGCTTTCGGACCTGTTCGGCTATGTATTTGGCTTCATCGGGGGAATCCCCGTGGCTAATGAAAATCATCTGTTCCTCCGGTTTTTCCACCGCCGTTTTCATGTGATGGATCAGGGTGTCCAAAGACTGGCGCCGGCCGCGCACCTTTTCAACCGGAATCAGGCATCCTTCGCGGTCAACGTGAAGAACCGGCTTAATCCCCAGCACCGTCCCCACCAGCGCCGCCGCGCCGGATACGCGGCCGCCGCGTTTCAGGTGGTTCAGGTCGTCTACGGTAAACCAGTGGGCAAGCCGTCCGCGGTTCGCGGTCAGCCAGTCGCGCACCTCGTCGATAGAGTTGCCCTTCTGCCGCATCTGTGCCGCGTAATAGACCAGCAGGCCCTCCCCCATGGAGGCGGCGAGCGAATCCACGGCGTAGATCTTGCGCCTTTGGTATTTCAGCGAAAGTTCCTCGGCAATCAGGCGCGCGTTGTTGTACGTGCCGCTCAGGGCTGAGGAAAATGCAATATATAAGACATCCTGACCGGATTTTAAAACCGGTTCAAAAATTTCGGTAAAAGTGACAGGACTGATTTGGTTGGTGACCGACATTTCGCCGCCGCGCAGACGGTCGTAAAAGTCGTGGGCCGAAATATCGCGCTCGTCCGGATAATTAGTATACGAATTTTCACCGATTGTAAAAGTCATCGGGATCACTTCTATGTCCAGTGCTTTGATCAGCTTTACCGGAAGATCCGAAGTGGAATCCGTTATTATTTTATAATCGTACATCTTAACCCTTACTCCATTCATTAAAGAATTTTTTATAAAAGAGCTTACGGCATTTCCGATTTGATCGCAGCGATATTTTCGTTCTCCCCCGCCAATGGCGGGGGAGAAACACATCTAATCCTGCAATCATAAATTGTAAAAATTCTCTTTTACTGTAAATGAATTATATAATATTACATAAAAACTGTACACAGACAAAATGAACAAACTGTCATGCGGATACAAAAAAAGGCTTCTGATTCAATCAGAAGCCCATTCATGTTTATCTATCCCGCCTGGCCGTAATGTGCCAAATACCCTGCTGCTATAGCAGGTGGGTGCCAGCCCAATGGTTTCATACTCCCTTCGTCCGGCAAATGCCGGGAGGTCTGAAGTCCGCCACCGGAGCGTATGCTCCCGATTTAAAATTGTAGGGTTATTTTTGCAACGGTCCGCGTACCAGGCAGGGTGAAGCCGTCAGACTTATTCGTCGTCTTCAGTGCTGTCTTCTTCAGAGTCATACAATTCTTCAAAGCGGCTTTCAAAAAGTTCGGCAAGCTTATCAAGCAGTTCTTCGTCTTCTACTTCGGCGAGCTGCTGTTCACCGTTTTCCTCAATGGCTTCGAAGATATAATAAGTGCCCTCCGCGTCAACTTTTTCCTGTGGATCCTCAAATGTTGGCAACAGCGCGTAGAAGCAGCCGTCGTCGTTGTCTATTACATCCAAAATTTCAAATTCATGTTCTTCGCCGTCGTCATCAATCAGGGTTATTAAATCCGCACCGTATTCGTCGTTCACAGGGGTCATCTCCTCACGATTAATTTCTCTATGTTTATTCTACCTTTCCTGTTTGATTAAGTCAACAGGAAAATAAAGTTACGCAATAATATATGAAATTTTCATGAATTATAAAAGAAAAGTATTGACTTTTTACAATTATTTGCTTATAATATAGACGGAAACAGAGACAGGGATGATTTTTAGAACGGTGTTTGACGGGTGCCGGAATATGGTGGCGCCACAAAAATGACGCCATGAAAAGGCACAGCAGCAAGTGACACCGGAGAGAAAATCAATGATGAAGAAAGAGGTGAGTCCAATGGGCATTGAACCATTTTGTGAAGCGCGCAGCTGCAAGTTCGTTGGGCGCAGTTGCCGGATTCCTTGTTCAGCGTGAGAATATAGTTTCTGGGAAATCCTGAAAAATTCATGCAGCAAGATTGTACTCGGAATATCGACCTTGATGTCCGAACCAACGAAATTACGATTCATATACTTTGAAACCCGTTTTTTGCTTTTATAAAAAGCAGTTCGATTGAACAGGTAAAAGGGGTGAGTCCAAAATATAGTTTGATGCGCGTTTCTGAACTTTCGCTATCAAAATAGAAATTGGTGGTTCCAATGTACAATTTATAAACGAATTTTAACTGAATAAATTTTAGGCTCCGGCAATTTGATTTGCCGGAGCTTTTGTTTTATATCGTGAAATCGGCATACAAGTATGGGGCAATTACATCATTCGGACATGATGGCGGCTGCCGCGTGCCAAAAAGAGTAACCGCCTTCTTTCAATATAAAATATGCCGCTAAGTTTCTTTTGGTGCATCTGCCGGAACTGTTTATGCGAAGATTTTTTTCTTTTTGGCAGCTGTGCGGCCGGCAAAGACGCTGAAGATGCCGCGTGCTTAGAAAGTACCTTTCCATAAAAACAACGGAAGGAACAAACTTTCCTTCCGTTGTTTTAAAAGCATTCAGCAGCTTCCTGTGATTCCTTTGATGCATCGCAACAGATCCTCCAGCGTGCATATATCTTCTCCGCAGCCGGATACGGCGTTCTGTACATTCGCAGGCAGTGACGCAAAATACTGATTTACTTCTGCATTGGATGCTAAAAGGTCAGTTAAACCATTTGCCATTTCAATCACCTCGCAAATAGTCTGTGATAAAAGCGGCATATTATAAAAGTAAAATTATGTAAAAATAACAACTTACCTAAATAAATGCAAAAATAATTCTTAATCACAACTATTGACATATTTCGATGTTGGGTTATAATAATTTACGAAGTGTACACTTTTCACATCCTTGGCCGCCCGCTGTTCTGATATAGCGGGCGGTTTTTTGTGTAGCAAAAGCCGCCCTTTTGAAAGGGCGGCAAGCGAGGGTAAAAATGAAAAAGAGTTTTATATGAATCCTCATAAAGAGGCGTATAAGCAGCTGCTTTAAAGTCTTTTGCTGTTTCTGCTTACAGTATAAAGGAAGATCCTGTGTATTGTGTGAAGAGATGTTTAAAATCCAATGAAGTTTATGTTAAAAGCCGGTATACGGACAATGTTCTGGTTCCATGCAAAAACAGTCCGCCGGTCAGTGAAACGGCAGACTGTTTTATCCTGGCTTCAAATAAGTATGCGAGGCGGCGTACGCCGCGATAAAAGCAAAACTGATTTGAGGATGTGTGAAGAGGTTTCCGTTTTAACGTTCTATGCTTATTTGCCGGAATCCTTTCTCCATGGCATGGAATTCACCCAAGACAGCACATTGGTTTGCGGCTTTGCCGTTCCCTGTGCTTTCTCTGCTCCCTGCACGGCCGTGTTTCCTGCGGAGGGCATCGTCTGCGCCGGCATGGGGCCGTTCATCCACGGCATGGTGTTTTCCATCGGTCTGGCTGCTCCCTGCACGGCCGTGTTTCCTGCGGAGGGCATCGTCTGCGCCGGCATGGGGCTGTTCATCCACGGCATGGTGTTTTCCATCGGTCTGGCTGCTCCCTGCACGGCCGTGTTTCCGGAGGAGGGCATCGTCTGCGCCGGCATGGGGCTGTTCATCCACGGCATGGTGTTTTCCATCGCTTTTGTGGTTCCCTGCACATTTACATTTTGCATAGGAGCCGCGCCGTCCCACGGCCAGGGATTGGAAATCCATGCCCAGCGGCTGGTGTTTCCTGAGTTCACGTTTACAGGTCCATAAGTGGCTTCGTACTTTGCCGTGAGGTCATCGGCGATTTTCCGGTACTCTTCCTGTTTTTGCGCTGCCTTGCAGTCCCCCGGATGGGTATCTAAAAAAATATGAAGCTCCCACATTGCAAATTGGTAGGAGCGAATTTTTGCCATGAGCGCTTCCTGCTCATTCATTTTGTAACACCTCTCTCACCTAAAAAAGGTTTGTCAAGCTCGGGAAATATGGTGCCGCTGCGCAGGCCCATTTCCGGCTCATATACTGTGCCGAACTGCTGGAAAGGAACATAGGCCATCGCCGCCACGGTGACTGTGGGCAGCGGAGGCGGATTCAGCAGACAGGCTTCCCCTTCCACAATATTCATGTCTTTCATTGTCTGTCTCCTTTCTGATACTTCTCTGGGACATTGGGCTTATCCGATAATATAGTATGCAGAATTCTGCGGTCAGGTGATTTCAAAAGATGCAGGATTGTTTCCTACTCCGCCGGAAGAGCGACGGATAGTTGGTAAATGGTCTTGTATAATTTTGTTGTTTGAGATAAAATATACTAATGTCTGAGGCAAAGGGCCAATTTACAATATATGGAGAAAAAAGATGGCAGATAAATTAAGAAAAGCGATCCGGAAAAATCTTTTTGTAATTATTACGTTGGTTCTTTCCGCCGGAATCCTGCTGTATTTTCTGTTTACCACGGACGGTATTGTCGCGCTGGGCGAAATTGTTCTGAAGCTTAAACCGCAGTGGCTTTTTCTGTCGCTTGCAAGCGCGGTGCTCTGCTGGATCTCAGAGGGATTTGTTCTGAATTTACTTTGCCTCCACCTGTACCCGAAGTGGAACTTTGGGCGCTCCTTTTCCGTGGGCATGATAGGCTTTTTGTACAGCGCGGTCACACCGTTTTCAACAGGCGGCCAGCCGATGCAGATTTATTCCATGAGGAAGATGGGAATGGACACGGGAAAAGCCGGTTCCATCGTCGCTGTCAAAACCCTGACTTATCAGGTGGTTATGGTGCTGTATTCCCTTGTACTGGTGTCCATGAAACTTCATTTTTTCCAGACGAGCGTCAGCAACTTCTCTTTTGTCACCATCATCGGGCTGATCACAAACAGCGCGTTTATCACACTGGTTGTCCTGTTTATGATCAGTGAAACGACCACGGATAAAATGGTTACGGCTGTAATTTCTTTCCTTCACAAAATTAAGCTGTGCAGGCACCCTAAAGAGCGTTACGAAAGAATCCACAATCAGCTTGAAATTTTTCACGACGCCACGAAGCTGATGGGGAATTCGACAAGGCTGTATGTTGTAGTGATGGCAATTACCATTGTTCAGATCACCTTGAACAGTCTGATTCCTTATTTTATTTACCGGAGCTTCAACATGGATGCGGCGCCTGTCACAACCATGGTTGCGGCGCAGGTGTTCGTGGCCATGGTGAGTGCTTTTGTGCCGCTGCCGGGCGCTTCCGGCGGCGCGGAAGGCAGCTTCTTCCTGTTTTTCGGAATGTTTTTTAAATCCGCGATTATCCCTGCCATTTTGTTGTGGAGAATCATTACTTATTACTTTAATATACTGTTCGGCGGAATCTTCGCCTATGTCGGCGGCAAGCGCTATAATGAGCAGTCCATAGACGAATAAGGGAAATGAACCGTAAAAAGGGCTTATTGAAATTTTCAATAAGCCCTTTTAGATTATTTGTTATGAGGGGGCTTCCGTCCCCTCCTGTGTGCGGCAACCGCTTTTTCAAGCTCCACCACAGCGAGGGGGATGAGCGACAAAAGCGTGACAATCAGCCACTGATTTCCGGTCAACACCGCGGTTTTAAAAATCACGGAAAGCGGTTTGATAACGATAACCATCGCCTGTAGCGCAACACAGACCACTGCCGCAAGCACAAGCTTGGGATTGGCAAAAATACCGGCTTCAAAGACGGAACGCGATGACCGCATGTTGAATGTATGTACAATCTGCGAAAGGCTGAGAACCGCAAACGCCATGGTGCGGCCGATGTATGGGGCCGACGGGTCAACGTCGAAATAGATTCGGCCGATGCTGTAAGCCAGAAGCGAGATTGCGCCGATCAGGCAGCCCTCCACAAGAATGTTGTACCCCATGCCGCCGGAAAAAATGCTTTCATGCGGCTTGACCGGTTTTCGTTCCATGATATTTTCGTCAATCGGTTCAACGCCCAGTGCGAGCGCGGGCAACGAATCCGTAACAAGGTTTACCCACAAAAGCTGAATTGCCAGCAGGGGGGTGGGCAGACGCAGCAGAAAGCTTACGAATACGGTCAGAATTTCACCGATGTTGCAGCTCAGCAAAAAGTGCACGGTTTTTTTAATGTTCTCATAGATACCCCTGCCTTCGCGCACAGCGGCCACAATGGTCGTGAAGTTATCATCCGTCAGGATCATATCCGACGCCGCCTTGGCCACGTCAGTGCCCGATATGCCCATTGCACAGCCAATGTCTGCCACACGGAGCGCCGGGGCGTCGTTCACGCCGTCTCCCGTCATGGCGACCACTTCGCCATGGGATTGAAACGCCTGCACAATCCGTACTTTGTGTTCCGGGGACACGCGCGCGAACACCGCGTAGTTGTAAATGTTTTTTTCCAGCTCCTGCTGGCTGATTCTGTTCAGCTCCGCGCCGGTAATCACGCGGCTTTTTCCGTCCATAATGCCGAGCTGCTTCGCAATCGCCGCCGCGGTGGCGGCGTGGTCCCCCGTAATCATTACGGGCCGGATGCCGGCCTTTCTGCACAGATCCACTGCGGATTTCACCTGCGGACGGGGCGGGTCGATCATGCCGATCAAGCCGCAGAAGGTCAGTCCGCGTTCAATATCCTCCTCTTCGTCCGGAAGAAAGTCAATATCCCGGTAGGCCACGCCGATCACGCGCAGTGCGCGCGAGGCCATCTCCTCATTCTGCCGGGGGGATCCGCCCGTGCAGTGCGTAAACAGGATATCGGGCGCACCCTTGGTGATAATCCGGTAACGGCCCCCGCCCAGACGGTGCAGCGTAGTCATCATTTTTCGCTCGGAGCTGAACGGAATTTCCCGCACGCGGGGATATTGCTCATCAAGCCTCTTTTTGTCCGTTGCGGCGGCGGCGACAATCGCCGTTTCGGTCGGGTCGCCGTGAATCGTACCGCCGCTGACGGTGCAGTTGCAGCAGAGCGAGGCAAGGTTCAGAAGATAATCGCCCTGTGGTGAATGAAGCGGTATGGTTCCTCCGGAGCCCCGCAGCTCCACAACGGTCATCCGGTTCTGCGTGAGAGTGCCTGTTTTATCCGAGCAGATCACGCTGGCGCTTCCAAGCGTTTCCACGGCGGGCATGCGCCGCACAATGCCCCGCTTTGCCGCCATGCGCCGGACGCCGATGGCCAGCACAATGGTGACGACTGCCGGCAGTCCTTCCGGAATAGCCGCAACCGCAAGGCTGATTGCAATTAAAAACATCTCCAGCGGTTGAACGTGCTGAAACAGGCCCATAATAAAGATGACCAGGCAAATTACCAGCGCGCCGATTCCAAGCCAGCGCCCCGTCTGGGCCAGTTTGTGCTGCAGCGGGGTCTGGGGGGCGGACTGGTTCGTAATCATATGGGCGATTTTTCCCACTTGTGTATCCATGCCGGTTGCCGTCACAACGCCCGCGCCGTGTCCCGCGGCGATGGAGCTTGTGGAATACAGCAGATTGTGCCTGTCACCCAGCGGTGTGTTATCCGCGCAGGTCATATCCGCGCGTTTTTCGCTCGGCAGGCTTTCCCCGGTCAGCGCACTTTCCTCCGCCTTCAGGTTAACGGCCTCCGTAAGCCGCAGATCCGCCGGAACCAGATCGCCCGCATTCAGCAGGACAAGGTCGCCGGGGACCAGTTCGTTTGCCGCGATCAGCGTCTCAACCCCTGCGCGCACCACGCGGGCGTGCGGACTGGAGAGCTTTTTCAGCGCTTCAATCGCTTTTTCGGCTCTGCTTTCCTGTACCATGCCCATAATCGCGTTAATGGTTACGATTGCAAGAATAATAATGGAATCAATGTAATCGTTATCCTTTTCCAAAAAGGAAGTTACAAACGAAATTCCGGCCGCCACCAGCAGAACAATCACCATGAAGTCGGAAAACTGCGCGAAAAAGCGAAGCAGCAGGCTTTTCTTTTTCGGCTGCTCCAGTTCATTGAGGCCGTACTTGTGCCGGCGTTCTTCAACCTGACCCGGTGAAAGGCCCGTTTTTATATTTGTGCCAAGTTTTTTCGCGCATTCCTCTTTTGAAAGACTTTGCCAATCCAATATCATCAACCTCCTGTCATGTTGATAGCAATTTGAAATAAAAACGGGAAAGCAGGACGTTGTCTCCCCCCGCCGAAGGCGGAGGGAGACAACAAATGAAAATCCGCTGTATTTATTGAATTGCTATAAGTATATTCGGGAAACCGTTAAAATATGGTATTATTGTCATGAGATAAAATTTTACAGGAAGAGAATGATTATTTGCAGGAGGACGCCTCATGGATATTTTGATTTTGAATTATGTTCAGAGCCATTTTCATAACGGCTTCACCGATTTTATTTTCCCGGTTATTACCCTGCTGGGCAATTCGGGATTTATCTGGGTTCTGACCGGGGTCTGCCTGATCTGCTCGAAAAAATACCGCCTGTATGGGGTGATGCTGCTGGCCGCGCTGATGCTGACGCATACGGTGGGGGAAATGATCCTGAAGCAGTTGGTTGCGCGGCCACGCCCGTTTGTTGCTTTTCCCGGACACCGGCTGCTTATCGCGGCGCCGGTCGGGTATTCCTTTCCGTCCGGTCACGCCGGTTCCTCCTTCACGGCGGCGTTTATTCTGCGAAGGGCAAATAAAAAATTTGGCGTTCCCGCCCTGCTCTTGGCAGCCTTGATTGCATTTTCGCGTGTTTTTTTATTTGTACATTACCCTTCGGATATTCTTGCAGGCGCAATACTGGGCGTATTTTGTGCATCTTTTATTTGCTTTTTATTCAAAAAAGACATAAAAATTTCTAAAATATAGCATACAAGATATGACCGTAAAGATTTGAAAAACCGGATATATTGCGCAATTATAATTTTTATTAAGAATTAGACTTATCCAGCTTGAAAATCTGCTAAAATTGAATTATGATAGCAATAGTTGGTGGTCGTATTTCACATAATAAGGAGGGGAAAGATGAGAAAATGCGTAGGCAATATTGAACTGTGCGGCAGCAAGCTGAAATACTATGTCTTTGGCAGCCGAAGCACGGGGTTTGGAGTGGAAATCGTCGTTACCCGTGTAGAGAAAGCAGACCAAGTGGTGTCACCTGATTTGGAAATGGCCATGAATTTGGCGCGGCAGTTGCAGAAAGGCTTGGTTTTTCCCACAAATTTGAGCGAGATAATCGAAGACCTTCAGTTTGGCGTCAATTCCGATTGACAAATGGGTTATACTATTTTATACTAATGACATATTCAACCAAAGGAGTAGAGAAGCTTATGAAGTATGTTTGTAACGCATGCGGCTATGTATATGACCCGGCAGTGGGTGATCCGGACAACGGCATCGCGCCCGGAACAAAATTTGAGGATCTTCCGGACAGCTGGACCTGCCCGATGTGCGGCGTTGGCAAGGATATGTTTTCTGCGGAATAACGTTTACAAAGGGAGAATATCATTAGTATGAGCGCAATCAAACTCAAAGAAAATGTTTATTCAGTCGGTGTGCTGAATCCGGCGCTTCGCGTTTTTGACATCATTATGGAATCCAGTTATGGCACCAGCTATAACGCGTATTTGATTACGGGTGAAAAGAACGTTTTGATCGACACGGTGCATGCGCCGTATTTCGACGAGTACCTGAATAACATCCAAAGCGTCATTGATGTTTCCAAAATTGACTACTTGATCATGGATCACACAGAGCCGGATCATTCCGGCAGCGTTGGAAAGCTGCTGGAAATGAATCCAAACATTTCAGTTTACTGCACGGTGGCGGCAAAGATGTATCTTTCCGCCATTACGAATCAAAACTTCAAGTGTGTTACCGTAAAGCAAGGGGACAAGCTTGACATTGGCGGAGAAGAACTTGAATTTATTATAGCTCCGCTTCTTCACTGGCCCGATTCCATGTTTGTTTACATGGAATCGCAAAAGACTCTGTTTACCTGTGACTTTCTGGGCACGCATTACTGCGAGCCTACGATGCTTGACACGACGGTGCATTATCCGGACAAGTACAGCGAGCAGTTTGAACATTATTACAAGTGTATTTTCGGACCGTTCAAACCATATGTGCTGGCCGGACTTGACAAAATAAAGGATCTGCCGGTCGACATCATTTGTCCGAGCCATGGTCCTTGCCTGACTGAAAGCATTCAGAAGTGCAAGGATCTCTACCGGGAGTGGAGCGCCCCTGTCGCTCATGAAAAGAAGATTGTCGGTATTCTGTATGCTTCCGCATACGGCTGCACCGCAAAGCTTGCCGAAGCGGCTTTCGATGAACTGAGAAAAGACGAAAAGCTGGATGTGCGGCTTGTAAATGCCGTTTTTACGCCGTTCAACGAATTGGTAAAGCTTGTCAATGAGGCGGACGCCCTGCTGATCGGTTCCTGTACCATCAATCGCGACGCGCCGAAAATTATCTGGGACGTCCTTGCGAGCGTGGACGCGATCAACACAAAACAAAAACCGGTTGGAGCGTTTGGCGCATATGGCTGGAGCGGCGAAGCCGTGCCGATGATGAAGTCCCGCATGGAACAACTGAAGTTTAAGTTTATAGGGGACGGCTTCAGGGTTCTTTTTACGCCTTCGGATGAAGACTTGGCGGCTATGAAGGTGTACGCGAAGGTAATTGTATCCAATATAAAACAGTAAACAGAATACAAACGGGCGGCTGATTTATCATCAGCCGCCCGTATTTTTATGCTGTATTTGCGTGTTTTGCTTATTTGTCCCATCCAAGCTCTTTGATCAGGGCGACGGTCGCGCTGCCTTTTTCGGGCAACTGGTATCCTCTTGAGCCCAGATCAATTTTGCCGCTGTAATTGCCGAGATACGATTTTAGCTTCCCGTCCTTCAGTTCGGTCGGATGTTTGTACTCAATAGAGATGGAAACGGTCGTGTCAACCTTATTGCTGTCAATAGTGCCGTTCAGGGAATCCTGCCGCATCGCTTCCAGCAGCCTCTTCTTTGTATTCAAATCCGGCGCAACGGTGAGGCCGTCCCCGTTGTTTCTGGTGTTGACGTCAACACTCTTGATG
>JGI20225J20221_1002266_pt1 | contig 15057 bp, 13 predicted proteins | sample BioMet4_FD_20221 | JGI IMG/M metagenome (IMG submission 20221) | reverse complement strand
CGGCCTGGCCGTAAAGAACTGCCCGCCGCTTGCGTGCTCTTTGGTCGGTGCGATTGAGCCCCTGCTGAATCCGGTTTGGGTATTCCTTTTTGACGGAGAAAAGCCGGGACTATTTGCGCTGATTGGCGGGGTGATTGTGATTGCCGCCGTAACAGGCTGGTGCCTGTGGAGAGATCGTTTTGTATCCCTGAACAGTAATAATCTGGTCGTTAAATAAATTAGATAGGAATCTACGACACGTGGTATATTTTATGGTATAATAGATGAGAGTTTTAAGAAAGCTGGAAATAAAATGAATCAGGGAACGGAAAAATTATATTATAAAAATACATATTTAAGAACCTTCACCGCAAAGGTTCTCAGCTGTGATAAACAGGGAGACCGTTACAGCGTTGTTCTGGACAGAACTTTATTTTATCCGGAAGGCGGGGGACAGCCGGCAGATATCGGTGTACTGAACGCCGTGAATGTTCTGGATGTACATGAGCATGACGGCCGTATTGTTCATACGACGGACAGACCGTTGCCAGCGGGTGCCGCCGTTACCGGAGGAATCAACTGGCCGCACCGTTTTTCACTGATGCAGCAACATTCGGGAGAACATATTGTTTCGGGAATTGTACACCGGCTGTTCGGACTTGACAATGTTGGCTTTCACATGGGCTCAAAGGCAGTGACCGTTGACTTTAACGGAGAACTTAATCCGGACAGCCTTGCTCTTGTTGAGATGCTGGCCAACGAAGCGGTTTATCAGAATGCTGCCATTGAGGTTTCTTATCCTTCCGGGCAGGCGCTTTCCGAGCTTGCTTACCGAAGCAAAAAAGAGCTGTCGGGGGAAGTGCGTATTGTGACCGTTCCCGGCTGTGATGTCTGTGCCTGCTGCGGAACGCATGTTGCAAAAACCGGGGAAATCGGGATTATCAAACTGATATCCTCGCAGCGTTATAAAGGCGGCACGCGTGTCGGTTTGCTCTGCGGCAAAAAAGCGGTGGACGATTATACGGAAAAGGGAAACAATGTTGCAGCCGTTTCCGCCCTTCTGTCTGCCAAACCTGATCAAATTGAGAATGCGGTGGAACATCTGCTGAAAGAAAACAGCGCGCTGAAACAGCAGCTTGCTTCTTTGAAAAATCAGATCTTTACATCCAGATGCGCAAACATTCAGGAGGGGGCTAAAAACGTTTGCCTCTTTGAACCGGATCTGGAACCTGCGGATCTCCGTGCATTTTGCCTGCTGCTTTGTAGCCGCTGCAGCGGGATTGCCGCTGTTTTTTCCGGTGATGACGCAGCGGGTTATCAATATGCTCTGGCCAGTGCAAAGGACGACATCCGCGTATGCGGTAAAGAACTGAATCAGGCGTTCAGCGGAAAGGGCGGTGGCTCCAGGGAACTGGTACAGGGCACCGTTTTTGGAGCGAAGAATGACATCAGACTTTTTATTGAAAATCACAGTTGAATGCGAGGGGAAATGAATGTACAGTTTTAGGAACGATTACAGTGAAGGTGCACATCCAAAGATTTTGGAGGCGCTTGCCAAAGCGAGTGTGGAACAAAGCGCTGTATACGGGAACGACCGTCACAGTCTGCACGCGGCTGAATTGATCAAACAGCATATCGGTCGCAAGGATGCCGAAGTGTACTTTATGGAAGGAGGCACACAAACGAACCTGACGGCAATCGCTGCTTTCCTGCGTCCTTACGAGGCGGCTGTGGCGGTGGAAACCGGACATATCAATGTCCATGAAACCGGAGCGGTGGAGGCGACGGGGCACAAGGTAATCACCGCACATTCCAAAGACGGACTCCTGACACCCGAACTGGTTCAGGTCATACTGGACGGGCACACGGATGAACATATGGTCAGGCCAAAACTTGTCTATGTGTCTGATTCTACCGAAATAGGCACAATCTACACGAAGGCGTCGCTTTCTGCCTTAAGCGAGTTCTGTAAAGCCCATCAGCTTTATTTATATCTGGACGGCGCGCGGCTGGGCTCGGCGCTTACATCTGATGAAAATGACCTGACAATGAAGGATATTGCCGATCTTACCGACGCTTTTTATATAGGAGGCACAAAAAACGGAGTTTTGCTGGGGGAGGCCCTCGTTATCTGTAATCCCTCACTGAGAGAAAATTTCAGATATATGCAAAAGCAAAGAGGCGGCATGCTCGCAAAAGGCATGGTGCTGGGCGTTCAGTTTGAGGAGTTGTTTCAAAATCATCTGTATTATGAAATGGCAAAGCACGCAAACGAAATGGCCTCGCTGCTGAGAGAAAAAATTGCGGGTGAAGGGTTTGGATTTTTATCTCCGTCTCCGACAAACCAGATTTTCCCGATTTTCCCAAACTCTTTGATTGAAAAACTCAGCCGGAAATATGATTTTGAATTCTGGGAAAAGATTAATTCTTCCTCGTCCGCGATTAGACTGGTTACTTCATGGGCGACACCAAAAACGGAAGTGGAGTTTTTCATAAAAGATTTTCACAGTTTAGTTTCTTAACGCAATCGGATTATAACGTTTCTTCTTGAATAAACAGTGAGCCTATTGAAAGAATAATTAAAAATTATGAATATATTATGAATATATATTAAAACCGGCTGTCATAAGCCCAAAAGATTCCGGCTCAAAAAGCCGGACTTTTTTCATGATTTTAATAAAAATTTACTATTTTTTCACAGCTCTCGTTTTTGTTTATGTTACTATTATTGATAAATATATCACACTTTTTCAGATATTCATCTATATTGTATTGCAAATCCAAATATATTGTGATATATTTAACATATACCCGGCATTCAGTAAAAATTTAGCTTTTTTAAGAACATGAAACTTCGCAATTGGATAGTTGCAAAAAGATGAATGGAGGAAATCATTATGAAAAAAATCGTTTTAGCAGGAGCATGCCGTACAGCCATCGGTAAAATGGGGGGCGCGCTTTCCAATGTCCCTACGACTACCCTTGGTACCATCGTCATTAAAGAAGCGCTGAAGCGCGCTAATGTCGCTCCGGAACAGGTTGACGAAGTCATTATGGGCTGCGTGTATCAGGCTGGTCAGGGTCAGAATGTAGCCCGTCAGTCTTCCGTTTATGCCGGCATTCCGGTAAGCGTTCCTGCGTTTACTCTGAACAACCTGTGCGGTTCCGCACTGAAAAGCGTCAATGTTGCCGCCGCGCTGATCGAAGCCGGTGAGGCGGACATTATTGTGGCCGGCGGTATGGAAAGTATGTCAGGCGCTCCGTATCTTTTGAAAAATGCCCGTTTTGGGTATCGCATGAACAACGGTGAACTGCTCGATTCCATGATCTACGACGGCCTTGAAGACACTTTCAACCACTACCACATGGGTATTACGGCTGAAAATGTTGCGGAACAGTATGGAATTACCCGTGAAATGCAGGACGAATTTTCAGCATTCAGCCAGCAGAAATGTGAAAAGGCACAGGCGGAAGGCAAATTTGACGAAGAAATTGTTCCTGTTCCGATTAAAGTGAAAAAAGAAACCGTTCTGTTCACCAAAGACGAAGGCCCGCGCGCAGGTGTTACGGCGGAGAGCATTTCCAAACTGAAGCCGGCATTTAAGGCGGGCGGCACCGTTACCGCGGGAAATGCTTCCGGCATTAACGACGGTGCGGCCGCAATCGTTCTGATGAGTGAAGAAAAGGCGAAAGAACTCGGAGTGAAGCCGATGGCGACCTGGATTGCCGGCGCTTCCGCCGGTGTGGATCCTTCCGTCATGGGTCTTGGCCCGATCTACAGCACCCGCAAAGTAATGGAAAAAACAGGACTCACAGTAGACGACATGGATCTGATTGAAGCAAACGAAGCTTTTGCCTCGCAGACGCTTGCAGTTGCGCATGACCTGAAATTCGACAAGTCAAAAGTAAATGTTAACGGCGGCGCCATTGCACTGGGCCATCCGGTAGGGTGCTCCGGCTGCAGAATTCTTGTTACCTTATTATATGAAATGCAGCGCAGAAAGTCCAAGTACGGCCTTGCGACACTTTGTGTCGGCGGCGGCATGGGCGTTTCCGCAATTGTAAAAATGGGCGACGACGAGTAATTGATAAGCTGAAGAAAGAAGGGTTATTTGGATTATGAGTTACGTGAAATACGAGCAAAAAGATTTTATCGGAATCATAACAATTGACCGCGAAAAAGCACTGAATGCTTTAAATAGCGAGGTCTTGACTGATCTTGAGGCTGTGATAGACGGCGTTTCCATTGACAATACCAGATGCCTGATCATTACCGGAGCCGGACAGAAATCCTTTGTTGCCGGGGCGGATATTGCGGAAATGAGCCGCAAAACGCGGGAAGAGGCGAAGGCCTTCAGTGCAAAGGGCAACGCTGTTTTCAGAAAAATTGAAAAATTCCCGATCCCTGTCATTGCAGCGGTAAACGGATTTGCACTTGGCGGCGGCTGTGAGCTTTCCCTGAGCTGCGACATCCGTATAGCTGCCGAGAACGCGGTGTTTGCCCAGCCGGAGGCGGGGCTTGGAATTACCGCCGGATTTGGCGGGACACAAAGGCTTGCACGCACCATCGGGGTTGGAAAGGCAAAGGAAATGCTTTATACCTGCGGAAAGGTCAAGGCTGAGGAAGCGCTGAGACTTGGCCTTGTCAATGCGGTTTATCCGGCGGATCAGCTCATGGACGAGTGCCTGAAGCTTGCCGGCAGGATTGCGGGCAACGCGCCGATTGCCGTTCGTGCGACTAAGAAAGCGGTCAATGACGGCATTCAGGTCGACATTGATTCCGGAGTTGCAATTGAGGTTGCGCAGTTTGGCACATGTTTTGAAACAGCGGATCAGAAAAATGCGATGGCGGCCTTCTGCGAAAAACGCAAGGCGGATCCGTTCGTTAACAAATAACCCTTACAAGCTATTTTAATATAATCAGGAGGAATTAAAATGAAAGTTGGTATTATTGGCGCGGGTACCATGGGCTCCGGAATTGCCCAGGCGTTTGCTCAGACTGACGGATATACGGTTAAACTTTGCGATATTAATGAAGAGTTTGCCGCCGGCGGGAAAAAGAAAATTGCCAAAGGTTTTGAGAAGCTCGTTGCAAAAGGAAAGATGGACCAGGCAAAAGCAGACGCAATCCTTGCTAAAATCACAACGGGGACCAGAGAGATCGTTTCCGACTGCGATTTGGTTGTCGAAGCCGCCCTTGAGAGAATGGATCTGAAGAAAGAACTGTTTAAGGCGCTGCAGGGTATCTGCAGACCGGATACGATTTTTGCCACCAACACATCTTCTCTGTCCATCACTGAGATTTCCAGTGGCCTTGACAGAGCTGTTGTCGGTATGCATTTCTTTAATCCGGCCCCGGTAATGAAACTTGTCGAAGTCATTGCCGGCATCACGACTCCGGACGAAACAGTTGAAAAGATCAAAGCCATCGCTGTTGAAATCGGGAAAACTCCTGTTCAGGTTAAGGAAGCAGCCGGTTTCGTTGTCAACAGAATCCTTGTTCCTATGATCAATGAAGCAGTTGGAATCTATGCTGACGGCACCGCCTCCGCTGAAGATATTGATACGGCAATGAAGCTGGGCGCCAATCACCCCATGGGACCTCTTGCGCTGGGTGATTTAATCGGTCTGGATGTTGTTCTTGCTGTAATGGAAGTCCTTCAGTCCGAAACGGGTGACAGCAAATACCGTCCTCACCCCTTACTCAGAAAAATGGTTCGCGGCGGAATGCTGGGAAGAAAGACCGGTAAGGGCTTTTACGACTATACCAAATAAACAGTTGTTGCAAATATAGATTTTGGAGGAACGAGTATGGACTTCGTACTTAGCAAAGAACACGAAATGGCCCGCACTCTTTACAGAGAGTTTGCGGAGAAGGAAATAAAGCCTTTGGCTCAGGAATTGGATGAGGAGGAGCGCTTTCCGGTTGAGACGGTTGAGAAAATGCATAAATACGGCTTTTTAGGCATTCCCTTTCCGAAGGAATACGGCGGACAGGGATGCGACACGCTTTCATACGTCATGTGCATTGAAGAAGTTGCCAAGGTTTGCGGTACCACAAGCGTTGTACTGTCCGGACACACCTCTTTGGGCACGGCGCCGATTTTAAAATACGGCACTCCGGAGCAGATTCAAAAATATTTTGTTCCGCTTGCAAAAGGCGATAAATTAGGCGCGTTCGCACTGACAGAGCCGAACGCCGGCACTGATGCCTCCATGCAGCAGACAAAAGCGGTGCTGGACGGTGACCACTACGTTCTGAACGGCAGCAAAATCTTTATTACGAACGCCGGTTATGCCGATACTTATATCATTATTGCAATGACTGATAAGAGCAAGGGAACAAAAGGTATTTCAGCCTTTATTGTCGAGAAGGATTTTCCGGGCTTCAGCGTAGGAAAGAAAGAAAAGAAAATGGGCATCCGCGGTTCTTCCACCTGCGAACTCATTTTTGAAAACTGCATTGTCCCGAAGGAAAATCTGCTCGGCAAAGAGGGCAAGGGCTTTAACATTGCCATGAATACGCTGGACGGCGGACGTATCGGTATCGCGGCGCAGGCTTTGGGCCTTGCCGAAGGTGCATACGAGGAAACCGTCAAATATGTCAAAGAAAGAAAGCAATTCGGCAAACCGATTGCCAAATTTCAGAATACACAGTTCCAGCTTGCGGATATGGCCACAAAGATCAAAGCGGCCCAGATGCTTGTTTACCGCGCCGCGATGGCAAAAGATACGCAGAAGGTTTATTCGGAAGAAGCTGCAATGGCAAAGCTGTTTGCGGCTGAAGTTGCAATGGAAGTTACGACAAAAGCAGTTCAGCTTCATGGCGGTTATGGTTACACGAGAGAATATCCAGTTGAGCGCATGATGCGTGATGCCAAAATCACCGAGATTTACGAAGGTACCAGCGAAGTTCAGCGCATGGTTATTTCCTCTAACGAACTTAGATAACTATAAAAGCCCAAAAGGAGTGACAATTTTTGAATATTGTAGTTTGCATAAAACAAGTTCCAAATACCAATGAAGTTAAACTTGATCCGGTAACCGGTACGCTGATCAGAGAAGGCGTCCCCAGCATTATCAATCCTGATGACAAGGCCGGTCTTGAAGCGGCTCTTCGTCTGAAGGATGAGAAGGGCGCACATGTTACCGTTCTTTCCATGGGTCCGCCGCAGGCAGACGCCGCTTTGCGTGAAGCACTTGCAATGGGTGCGGACGAGGCAATTCTGGTAACGGACAGAGCTTTCGGCGGCGCCGATACTTTAGCGACTTCCACTACGATTGCCGCAGCGGTTAAAACACTTCCATACGACCTGATTATTACAGGACGCCAGGCTATTGATGGCGATACCGCACAGGTTGGCCCGCAGATTGCCGAACATCTTGGTATTCCGAATATCAGCTATGCGGAAGAGATCAAGGTCGAGGGAGATTCCATCACTGTTAAACGCCAGTACGAAGACAGATATCATATCATCAAGGTGAAAATGCCCTGCCTGATTACTGCTTTAAGCGAATTAAACCAGCCTCGTTATATGACTCCGGGCGGAATTTTTGATGCATATAGGAACAAGGAAGTAAAAATTCTTACCCGAGCGGATATTGATGTAGACGACGCTCAAATCGGCTTAAAAGGCTCACCAACCAGAGTTGCACAAACCTTTACAAAGAGTTTGAAAGCGGCGGGTCAGCTTGTCAATCTTGACCCGCAGGAGTCAGCTGAGTACATGCTTGACAAGCTCAAAGAAAAATTCATTATATAGTTGAAAGTGGTGAGCAAAATGGATATACAAGAATATAAAGGCATATTTATCTTCGTACAGCAGGTCGACAACAAAATAGCCGGTGTTTCTTTTGAACTTCTTGGTAAAGCCAAAGAGCTTGCAAAAGATATGGANACNGAAGTTACNGCTGTTTTGCTTGGTTACAACGTATCCGGCCTTTGTAAGGAACTTGCACGTCATGGCGCAGATAAAATTATCATGGTTGACAACAAGGCTCTTGAAGTTTATTCCACAGAGCCTTATGCGCACTGTATGTATCATGTGATTGAAAAATACAAACCTGCGGTTGTCCTCTACGGCGCGACTGCAATTGGCCGCGATCTTGCTCCCCGTGTGTCTGCAAGGGTAAAGACCGGCCTGACTGCAGACTGCACAAAGCTGGAGGTTGCCACCGACGGTACCAAGAATCTGATGATGACTCGTCCTGCATTTGGCGGCAATATTATGGCAACCATCCTTTGCCCTGACCACCGTCCCCAGATGGCTACCGTCCGTCCCGGTGTAATGCAGAAAATTAAGCCGATCGAAGGTGCGGAAGTCCCGGTCGAAAAGTATGATCTTGAGATCGGCGCGGAGCATCAGAATGTCGAAATTCTTGACATCATTAAAAAGGTATCCAATAAAATGGATATTCAGGATGCTAAAATCCTTGTTTCTGGCGGACGCGGCATGGGTTGCCCGGAGAATTTTTCACTTTTAAAGAATTTGGCTGACGCTTTGGGCGGTACAGTCAGTTCCTCAAGAGCCTGCGTTGATGCCGGCTGGGTGGAAAAGGATCTTCAGGTTGGTCAGACAGGTAAAACTGTTCGCCCGAACCTTTACATTGCTTGCGGCATTTCAGGCGCTATTCAGCACCTTGCCGGCATGGAAGAGTCCGATGTGATTATTGCAATCAACAAGGATGCGACCGCTCCAATTTTCGAAGTCGCCGACTATGGAATTGTTGGGGATGTGACGAAAATTCTGCCTTTGTTTACTGAGGAAATCAAGAAAGCAATGGCTGCCCGCAACGCATAAGTTCATAATAAAATCAGAGCTCCGTGTATCATGTACGCGGAGTTCTTTTTTTGCATAAGAAACGACGGCCCTGTTTGGCAGGGTCGTCGTTTCTTATCGTTGTTGTTATTTTTTCAGACCCATTTTTTTGTCTTTGAAGATACGGGCGTCCATTTGTTTCAAATCAGGTGATATCATCGGTTTTGACGGCATATGTGCGAGTATATCTTTTTCCAAATCAATTCCGGGGGCAATTTCAATCAGAACAATGCCCTCCTTTGTCAATTTGAACACAGCGCGTTCTGTAATGTACATAACCGGAAGGTTGTTTTTAATAGCCGTTTTTACACTGAACGTAATGTGTTCCACGTTTTCGCGAAATTTATTGACGCTTCCTTCCTGAAGAATATGAAGCTTTCCGTTTTTCACTTCTGTTTTGAGCCCATTCGCTGTGAAAGTTCCACAGAAAAACACCTGCTTGGAGTTTTGTGAAATATCAATAAATCCGCCGCATCCAGGTAATTTTGGACCAAATTTAGAAACGTTTACATTGCCCTCTTTATCTGATTCTGCAAAGCCCAGGAAAGCCTGATCCAGTCCGCCGCCCTGATAGAAATCAAACATTGAGGGCATTGGAATGATGGCGTCGGGGTTCAGACTGACGCCGAAGTCAATGCTGCTTTGCGGATTACCGCCAAAGATACCGGATTCCACCGTAAGCGAGAATTTATTAGTGATGCCTTCCTCCATGGCAACGGAGGAAATGTATTCTGGAATGCCGATACCAAGGTTGACAACGCTGCCATCCTTTAATTCCATGGCTGCGCGGCGGGCAATGATCTTTTTATTATTCAGCGGAACCGGTTTAAATTCAGCCGACCCCATTCTGTGTTCACCGGAAAATCCGGGATTATATTGCGTTCCATAGTTCTGCATATGGTATTTCATATCGCTGGCCACGACCACAGCATCGACCAGTACACCCGGGATCTCTACTTTTTGAGGATCCAGAGATCCGGATTTTACAACCCGCTCCACCTGAACAATAACGGTTCCGCCGGAATTCTTGCAGGCTTGTGCGACAGCGAGCGTCTCTGCGCGAACCCCTTCGCGCTCTATGGAAATATTACCGTTTTCATCCGCGTAGGTGCCTCCCAGAATTGCAAAATCAACGGGATGCGTCTTGTAGAAAAGATATTCTTTCCCATCGATTTCGACTAGGCTGACCAGATCTTCGGCTTCCTGCGTCAAGGGATTCAGTTTGCCACCTAAACTGCGTGGATCGACAAAGGTACCCAGTCCCACATGAGAGATAGTCCCCGGTTTATGCGCCGCTGTATCGCGGAACATATGAGTGGTAACGCCTTGTGGGAAATCATATGCCAATATTTTGTTTTCAATAACCAGCCTGCCAAGCTTTGGAGCCATTCCCCAATGACCGCCAATCCCGCGGCGAATCAAGCCTTCGTGAGCGAAATGATTCAATCCCTTGGTTTTACCGTCTCCCTGGGCGGCGCAAAATAAAAGCGTGAGATTATTTGGCATTCCGGTTTCTAAAAATCGGTTTTCAATTTCCATGGCAATTTCTTCAGNAACCGAAGCACCCATAAACCCATTCATTGCAAAATTAATATTATTGGGAACTAAATCGGCCGCTTCCCGTGCGGTCAAGATCTTTACAGCCATTTTTCAATCCTCCGAAAAAATACTTTGTTAATATTATATCATTTCAGCGCAAAATTACAAGTTCCTTTCGACTAAATATATATTTTTATTGATTATGCCAATTGAACAAATTAAGAAATACTTTCTGCTTTTTGCAGGCGGCAGAGGCGGTGAAAATTCTGTTTATAATGAGAATTGCTGTTTAAAAAATAAATACCATAATATGGAACATTATGGTAGAATAATAATATAACCATTCCACAAATGCAGTAAAATGAATTTTATTATCACCCCCGCCTTCGGCGGGGGTGATAACATCCATTTTTCCAGTTTTCATTTGAAATTGCTATAAAATTGAAAGCAGGTGAGCGGTTGATAAATAATAGCGGTGCGAAAATCAAACTTTTATTATTACTGAAGCTGCTGAGAAAATACTCTGATGACGAACACCCGATTTCAGCAGTGGAAATATGCAGGCTGCTTGAGAAAAAGGGAATACAGACTGAAAGAAAATCAATCTATCGCGATATTGATGTCCTTACGAAATATGGCATTGATATTCTTTATACCCGTTCCCCAAAACAGGGATTTTTTATAGCAAAACGGGATTTTGAGCTTCCGGAAGTCCGGCTGTTGATGGATGCTGTGCTGACGGCACCGTTTATAACAAATAAAAAAACAGCCGAACTGGCGGACAAGCTTTGCGGGCTTATCAGCTGCCATCAGGCTGAAACTGTTTTAAAGCAGATTTATGTAGAACAACGTGAAAAATTTGAAAATGAAGAAATTTATTATAATATTGATATCATCAACCGCGCAATTGCCCAGCATAAAAAAATATCATTTTCCTATCACCATCGCGTGATTGCGGACCGGAAAACACAGCTGGATGAAGGCAGAGAATTTGTCATCAGTCCGTATGCGCTTTTGTGGGCAAACGACAAATATTATATGGCGGGAAACTATGAAAAATACGACGCGATCAGCAATTACCGTCTGGACAGGATGAAACGCATGACCGTGACGACACTGGAATCGCGCCCGTTCAGTGAGGTCTGCGCTTATAAGGATTATTTTGATACCGCAGACTATTTAAAAAAAACATTCAATATGTACAATGGGGAACAGGAACGGGTCGTTTTGAGATGTTCCAACAGCTTGCTTGAAACCATCGCAGATAAATTCGGAAGCGGAATCGAGTTTTCCTGTCACGACAACAATGCATTTACGGTGCGTGTATCCGTATATGTCAGCGACGGCCTGATTGAATGGCTGCTACAGTACGGTGACCGGATTATGGTTTTGTCCCCGCCGACATTGAGAGACGAAATGCTGAAAAGAATCAAAGCAATGTACGCTGCATATCAAATTACGTAAAAAACATGTGCTCAATAAAAATTTTAATTCCAATGCCTGTTAAGACAACGCCGCCGAAAAGTTCCGCTTTTGAAGACAGCAGTCTTCCGAAATTTTCCCCGATATAAACCCCCATAATACAAAGAAAAAAAGTGACAGCGCCTATAATTCCAACAGAAATCATCATCGCTGCGGCGGTTTTTGCACCCACTGCGGACGGCAGAATAATTCCTGTAGCCAACGCGTCAATGCTTGTTGCCACCGAAAGAGTGATCAGGGTTTTGAAACTGACATCATTTTCTTTGTGGCCGGAGTTTTTTTCTTCCGGTGTCTTATTGGATTCTATCATCATTCTAATACCAAGATAAGAAAGAAGAATGAAAGCGACCCAATGGTCCACAGCGCTGATAAAGCTTTCTCCCGCTTTTCCGATCGTCCAGCCGAGCATAGGCATTAGTGCCTGAAAAAGGCCAAAGCTGAATGACAGTTTCAACGAGAATTTCGGTGTTACTTTCCGGATGGTTGCTCCCTTTGTAATACTTACTGCAAATGCGTCCATGGCAAGGCCCAAAGCAATGCCGACCAATGAAACGTAATCCATGGTTTTTCCTCCGAATCCAAAAAAGACATGAATTAAATCATACCTTTTTATAAAAACAATGTCAATCATAACGTTGGACAAGTTTGTAATTTAATATAGTAATAAATTAATACATTAAATCAATTGCGTTTCCTGCCGTTGAATGATAAAATGATAGCAGGGTACTTTTCTTGCTTTCACTGTTGAAAACATCAAAACGAATTCGATGTATTTATTTAATCGATATAAAAACAATAATATGCAAAGGATAATATGCTATGATTGCTGTGATTGATTACGGTGCCGGGAACCTGCAAAGCGTCGTAAAAGCATTTCATTTTATCGGCTGTGACATCCTCGTCACGGCAGACAAGGAAGAACTGAAACAAGCCTCCGCCGCGGTGCTTCCCGGTGTGGGTGCGTTTGGCGATGCCATGAATTGCTTAAAACGGTCTGATTGTATAAATCCCGTCCTCGATTTTATTGAAAGCGGAAAACCTTTTTTGGGTATCTGTCTGGGCTTGCAGCTTCTTTTTGAGGGAAGTGAAGAAACCCCGGGCGTAAGCGGACTGGGTGTTTTAAGAGGAAGAATTATCAGAATACCCGCGGAAACCGGGCTGAAAATACCCCATATCGGATGGAATTCACTCGCTGTAAAAGAAAACGCCGGCCTGTTTAAAAATCTGGAACCCAATCCATACGTCTATTTTGTCCATTCCTATTACCTGAAAGCAGAAAACCCGGATGTTGTTTCTTCCACCACAAATTATGGGGTTGAAATCGATGCTTCCGTTCAGCGGGGCAATCTTTTTGCAACACAGTTTCATCCGGAGAAAAGCGGAAAAACCGGGCTACAGATGCTGAAAAATTTTGTTTCGTTTGTTCATTAAAAATTCCCGCGGAGGTCATGACTATGTATGCAAAACGGATTATTCCCTGTCTGGATGTAAACGAAGGCCGGGTTGTAAAGGGAACCTCCTTTATTAATTTGCGTGACGCCGGCGATCCGGTTGAAGCTGCGGTCGAGTATGACAGACAGGGCGCGGACGAGCTTGTGCTCCTGGATATTACCGCGTCCTCTCAGGCGCGGGGGATTATGCTGAATATTGTAAGCCAAGTTGCCAATCAGATTTTTATCCCCTTTACTGTTGGAGGCGGAATCAGGACGGTCGAAGACTTTACGTCTCTTTTAAGGGCTGGGGCGGATAAGGTTTCCGTCAATTCCGCGGCGCTGAATCGCCCGTCCATTATCAGTGAGGCGGCGGAAAAATTCGGAAGCCAGTGTGTTGTGTGCGCAATCGACGCTAAACGCAGAGAGACGGGCGGCTGGACGGTTTACCAAAATGGCGGCCGTATCGACACGGGGAAAGACGCCGTTGAGTGGGCGGTGGAAGCGGCCCGGCTTGGCGCCGGTGAAATCCTTTTGACCAGCATGGACTGTGACGGCGTGAAAAAGGGTTACGATCTGGAGCTGACTGCGACAATCTCCCGGCGTGTCCATATTCCGGTGATTGCTTCGGGCGGCGCGGGGAAGATGGAACATTTTTACGACGCTTTTACCGCCGGGAAAGCGGACGCGGTTCTGGCGGCGTCTCTCTTCCATTTCGGCGAGATTACAATTCCCGATCTGAAAACATATCTTGCACAAAAAGGAATCCCTGTCCGGCAATGATATATTTGAGGCTGAATTTGGTTCAGCCTCATTTTTTATGGATAGAACCTCATTATTTGGCATAAGAATTACTAATAAATTGGAGGTGCTGGAAATGAAGTTCAAAAAATTGTCGGCATGCTTCCTTGTGATTTCAATGCTTGTTTCAGTTTTGCCGGTGAAAGCGGCTGCACTGTCCGACACGGAGGTGAAAGCTCCGTCAGCCGTACTGATGGAATCGCAGACCGGAAAAGTGCTTTATGAAAAGAATTCACATGAAAAACGCCCGTGTGCATCCATTACGAAGGTTATGACGCTGGTTCTTGTTATGGAAGCGATTGACTCGGGTAAAATCAAGCTCACCGATACGGTATCCACAAGCGAGCACGCAGCGTCCATGGGCGGATCCGACATATGGCTGAAACCGGGAGAGATCATGACTGTGGACGATATGCTGAAGGCTACGGTAATAGCCAGCGCAAATGACGCTGCGGTGGCTCTGGCCGAGTATGTTTCCGGCAGTGAAGATGAATTTTTGCAGCAAATGAATCAAAAGGCAAAAGCGCTTGGCATGAAGGATACTGTTTTTAAAAACTGCAACGGCCTTGATGAAGACGGGCACGTCACTTCCGCGTATGATGTTGCGCTGATGTCCCGTGAACTAATGAAACATACGAAAATATTTGATTATTCGAAAACGTGGATGGAAAATATCCGCGATGGGAAAACACAGCTTGTCAATACCAACAAGCTCTTGAAAACCTATAAAGGGATTACCGGGTTGAAAACCGGTACGACCGGAAAGGCGGGCAGCTGCATAACGGCGACCGCGGAGCGTGATCATGTAAAACTGATTGCGGTCGTGTTGGGCGCAGCCAATACAAAAGAACGTTTTTCAGCCGCAGCCGTTCTGCTGGACAACGGCTTTGCCAACTGGTCGGTAACCATCCCGGCGATTCCGCAGGATGCAATCAAGCCGGTTCCCGTTCTGAACGGCATGAACGAAATGGTTGAAACGACGGCCGAAACGGACGGAAGTATTCTGG
>JGI20225J20221_1003530_pt2 | contig 15060 bp, 11 predicted proteins | sample BioMet4_FD_20221 | JGI IMG/M metagenome (IMG submission 20221) | reverse complement strand
CCCCGCGCGCCCGACAGGCGCTCGAGCACGTCGCCTTCAAATTCAGCGACCTGCTGGCGGTAGATATCGCTCCACAAAAACAGGGTCGCGAAGCTGTATTCGCAGCCGCGGCTGCCGCTGTCGCGGAAAATCTTTTCCACCCACTGGCGGTCCCCGACCACAGGTTTCCTGAAATCAAGCATTCGTGCAGATCTCCCATACGCTTTTATTTTTTTCCCGCTTCGTCGATGTTCTTTCGGATCGTCAGAACGTTCTTTCCGTCTTCGTACGTGTAGTCGACAGCATCCATGCTTTTTCTGACCATCAGAATGCCGAGGCCTCCGATCTTTCTCTGTTCGGCGGGAAGCGTGGTGTCCGCGTCGGGCTTTATGAGTGGATTGAAGGGTTTCCCCTGATCCCGGAACTGAATCGTCACCTGCGGCGGATCGCCGCCGATGCAGCAGCGGATCGTCGCCATGCCGGCTTCCTCCGGCAGATAGGCGTAATGCGCGATGTTGATGAAGATTTCCTCGACAGCCACATCCAGCTGGAACAGCACGCGGTTCGCGCAGTTGTACTGCCGCAGCTGCTCCCGGATAAATTCCTGCACGGGCTCCAGCTGATCGGACGCCGCCGGAAAGACGCGCTCAACCATGGTTTTCTCCCCCTGTCCCCCTGTACTCCAGGCCCAGCATGGTGATGTCGTCGAACTGTTCCACGTCCCCGACAAAATGATCGATGCTCTGGCGGATACCCGTGAGCAGCTGGCGCACGGGCACCTTGCCCTGCCGGTTCAGCGCCTCCTGCAGACGTTTTTCGCCGTACAGCTCCAGATTACCGTCCGTGGCCTCGGTCACGCCGTCGGTATAGAGATACAAAAGATCGCCCATGTCCAGCTTCATGCGGTTTTCCCGGTAGCGCACGCCCTGCATGCCGGCGAGCACGAAGCCGGGATGGCTCTTCAGCCACTCGAAGCTGCCGTTCGCCCGCTTCAAAAGCGGCGGGTTGTGGCCGGCGTTGACAAACACGAATTCGCCCGTGTCGATCTCCAGGATTCCCATCCACGCCGTGACGAACAGGCCCGCATCGTTTCCCTCGCAGAGCTGCTCGTTCGTGTGGGTAAACACGTCGCCGGGCGATTCCCGGTTCTGCGCGTGGTTTTTAATGAGCGTCTTCGCGATCACCATAAAGAGGGCCGCGGGGACGCCCTTGCCGGACACGTCCGCGATGACGATGGCCAGATGGTTGTCGTCGACCAGGAAGAAATCGTAGAAGTCGCCGCCGACCTCCTTGGCGGGGTCCATGGTGGCGTAGATGTCGAATTCCGTCCGTTCCGGGAAGGCCGGGAAGATTCGCGGAAGCATGTCCGCCTGGATCTGCGTGGCGACGTTCAGCTCCGCGCCGATGCGCTCCTTTTCCGCCGTGATGGCGATAAAGCTGCGGATATAGGCGAGCATGTCCTCCTCCATTTTGCGGAAGGAGTCCGCCAGCTGCTCCACTTCGTCTCCCGTCCGGATCTCCGGGACGTTGACCTTGGCCGTCCCGGCCTCGAAGTCCTGGCTGTTGTTCTGGATGAACGCGCCGGTGGCCTGCGTCAGCTGGTCGATGGGGCGCACCAGCCGTTTGCGCAGGATCAGCAGGAACAGCACGATGAACGCCGTCGTCAGGCCGGCAAGCAGGCCCGCCAAACCGACCAGGAAGGTCTGCCGGCTCTGCATCACGTCGTTCATGCTGATATCCGCCATGACGTAGCCCGCCATCGTGCCGTCCTCGTTCAAAACCGGCGTCATGGCGGTCATGAGCCAGCCATAGCTCGCGTCGTTCTGGATGATCGGGTCGACCTCCTGGCCCGCGAGCAGCTTGTCGAGGTTCTGGGCGAAGCCGCCCGTGAGATCCACATAGCTCCCGAGCGCGCAGTAGCCGCCGTCGGTGTACTGGCCGCTGTCCGTCATCTCCATGTCCGAGTCGAACAGGAACGTGACGCCCACGCCGTGCGGACGCACAACATAGAGGTACAAAACGTCGTTGCTGTTTACAAGATCGCGGATAAATTTCTGCGTTTTGTAATATCCGTCGTCCATATTGCCGGTCTGGTAGTAGTAGTCGAGCTCCTCCGGATCGAGCTGGCTGGCGAGCGTGCGCACCAGGTTCATGCCCAGACGCGTGTAGTACTCCGTCATGGACCTGCTGAACGTCCGGTAGCTTACCGCCACCGCCACCGCGCTCAGAACGACGCACAGGGCGACGACGAGCGCCGCCAGTTTTTTTCCGAGGGAAAAGTGCATGGTTTTCCGCTTCATGTCCGAACCTCTCCTTCTTCTCCGCCTGTCTTCTCCAGCCGCTTGACGACCGTGACGGTGTCCATGAAATCGTCATGCTCAAAGAGCACGCGGTCCGCGTTCTTTTTAATGAAATCGGCCGCGTAGACCGCCGATTCCCCCTCCGGGTGCTCCACGGGATCGTGGCCGCCCATGCTGCCCTTGAGGCGGAAGATCATCAGGTGCTCTCCCTCCGGGACGGCGCATTCAGCCATCAGTCTGCCGTCCGGCTGCGTGTAGCGCGAGCACAGCACAAACAGCTCGTCGGCCAGCACGGCCAGCTTCGCCATCTGCCTTTTCTGCAGACCGTTCGCCGAGAGCTGCCCCTGCAAAAACGACGCGAGCTGCGCGCTGCCGGCCGCGCCGGGCGCGAGGGAGCAGTGCGCCTGCGCGCGGTCCTTGCGCCGGTACTCCATCGCCAGCATGGCATAGCCCGAAATCTTCGACTTGTCCGCCGCGTATTCGCCGCTGTCGTTCTGCAGCGTCAAAAGCATCTGCTCCAGGCCCATCTGGCGGGTGTGCGTCAAATTGAGCGTCTGGCGCAGCCGCTCCTCGCCGTAGGGTTTGTCCGACGCGTCCAGGATGTCGTCCAGGCCGTCGGTGTGCAGAAATACGCGGTCGCCCTGATGCAGCTCCGCCGTCACCGTCTGGTAGACCACGTTTTCGTTCTGGCCGAGCGGCGCGCAGCTCGGCACGCGCAGCTGCTCGAAGCCGCTCTGGTTGCGCAACGCAAGCACCGCCCTCTGGCCGGCGTTGATGCAGGAAAACTGCCCGGTGATGCCGTCCAGGATCCCGACCAGGACGTTCAGATACAGGCTGCTGCTCATTTCAAACAGCTGCCGGTTGGCGGCGCTCAGCGCCGTTTCCAGCGTCTGGCCGGAGCGAAGCTGGCTCTTCAGCGTAGCCTGGGCCATCACGGTATACAGGGCCTGCGGGATGCCGCTGCCGGGCACCTTGCCCACGAGGATGCAGAGCTGATTCGGCCCGAGCAGGAAATAGTCGTAAAAATCGCACTCCAGTTCCCCGCCCTGGAACGATCTGCCGCACACCGCGAAGGGATAGCCGCCCTCCTTCGCGGGCAGATCCTTCGGCAGCGTGGAGGCGTTCAGTTCGTACGCCAGCTGCAGTTCGCTCTGCATCTGCTGCTCGCGGACGGCCAGCGCCTTCTGCTCGGTATTGTTCTGCTCGATCTGCTCCAGCATCATCCGGAACGCGTCCGCGAGCGTGCTCAGCTCGTCGTGGCTGCGGATATCGACGCTGGCGAACGCCTGCTTGTTGTGTCCGCCCTCATAGTCCCCGGCCGCGCGGGTAAGCTGCTGGACGGGGCGGATGAAGCTCTTGCGGATCACGATCAGGTACACCACCGCGAAGACCGCCGTCATGGCCAGCAGCAGGCCGCCGGTGTACAGAAGGAAGTTCTGCTGCTCCTCGACGACCTCGTTCATGTTGATATCCGCCATCACATAGCCGGCCATCGTGCCGTCGTCGTGCAAAACCGGCGTCATGGCGGTCATGAGCCAGCCGTAGCTCGCGTCCTTCTGCACGATCGGATCGACCTGCTCGCCCGCCAGCAGCTTGTCGAGATTGTCGGCAAAGCCGCCCGCGAGATCGACATAGGTCCCCAGCGCGCAGTAGCCGCCCGCGTATTCGCCCTTTTCCCCCGCCTCCATGTCGGAGTCGAACAGGAACGTGACGCCGATGCCGTGCGGCCGGACGATGTACAGATACTGCACGTCGTTGTTCTTCACCAGGTCGCGGATGAAATTCTGGAGTTCAAAATAGGCGTCGTCCGTTTTGCCGGTTTCGTAGTAATGGTCGAGCTCGCTGGGGTCGATCTGGCTGGCCAGGGTCTTGACCAGGTTGTTGCCCAGCTGCGTGTAATACGCCGTCGTTCTGGCATGGTAGGTCAGATAGCTGACGAGCAGAGATGTAGCGCCGAGGATGAGGCTCATCGCCAGGATCATCACGACCATCTTTCTGCCGATGGTAAACTGGAATTTTCTCTTTTTCACTCCCGCTGCGCCTCCCTTCCCGATTCTGCGGGCCGTCATACCCTGACCACCAGGGTGTTGAATCCGGCGTAGCGCCGGTAGAAGAACTCCTTTGCCTTGCTCTTGATCACCTTGACGCCGATGGCGTCCAGCCCCGTCCCATTTTCCAGGCTGATGCTCTTCGTGTCCATCCCGAAGGGGTTAAATTCCCTTGCGTTGTCCCGCAGGTGCAGCGACACGCTGCCGTCCTCGTTGGGCACGATCGTAAGCTGGATATAGCCGTCTTTCTGGGAGAACGCGTTGTTCATGATGACGCCGCAGATCTCCTCCACGGCGATCGTGGCGAAGTAGCTCTGCGTTGGGCTGGCGTCCAGGCCATCCATGTACTGGTTGACCTCCTGCTCCACCTGGCCCAGCTTGGCGGTGCCGCTGTAGAGGAAAGCGGAATACACCCGGCTGTCGTCCTCGTCCAGGTAGACCCAGGTGCCCTTGATCTTGTTGTAAATGCTTAAGACCAGCAGCGTCGCCGCCTCCGTGCAGGGGTACGTCCACCAGAAAAGCGTCGGGTCCACGAGGCCGAAGAGGAAACTGAAGGCCAGGAAAAACAGAAGGCTGCGCAGCGTGAAGATCAGATAACTGTTGAATTCCCTCCCGAGCGCCTGATAGTAGTAGGTCATGACCATATTGACGCCGGCGGGCAGCACGCAGAGCGCGTAGATCCGGACTGCGTACGCGCCCGTGGTCAGTTCGGCAGCCGAGCGCAGGCCGAACGCGTAGCACACCCAGTGCGGCACGGCCAGCAGCACCGCCGCGACGACGACGCTGATGCAGACGGCGGCCAGGAAGGATTCCCGGAGCGTATCGCGGATATTCTGCTTGTTCCTCTCGCCGTGGAACGTGCTGATCATGGGCTGCAGCGCCATGCTGATGGCGTCGTAGACAGACGACGTGAGCAGCGCCACGTTGAATACAATATCAAACACCGCCACGCCCAGCTCACCGCTGTAGGTCATCAGAAGCCTGTTGCAGATGAGGATCGTGAAGAACTGGAAGACGTACTGGATGGAGGTTGCAAAGCCCGTCTTAAAGGATTTCACCACTTCTTTAAGATCGAACTTCGGCCAGCTCAGACGCAGGCAGCCCTTTTTGCGGATGAAATGCGTCAGACTGATAAGGATCATGACCGCCGCGCCCAGGCCCGTGGAATAGACGGAGCCGGCGACGCCCATCTTGCAGATCACGACGAACACGTAGTTGAACAGCACGTCGATGGAGTTGCTGGTGACGAGCGCTGCCGCGGCCAGCTTCGGGTTGTTGTCGCAGTTCACGAAGTAGTAGAACGGCCCCTGGCAGAACATGACAGGCACCAGAATGAGCTGCGTGCGCACGAGTTGTTCGCAGTTTTTATAGACCTCGGTGCCCGGCGCGCCCGCGCCCAAAAACGCCAGCACCTGCGGCAGGAATAAAAGTCCCAGTACGCAAAGCGTGATATTGACGATCAGATCCGCCCGCAGCACGTTGGCAAAGATCCGGTTGCCCTCCTCCTCGCGGCCCTCGCCCAGAACCGTGGCGTAATGAATGGAGCCGCCGATGGAGAGCGAATAGCTGACGGTGTTGAACAGCATGTAGATNTGCTTGTTCCTCTCGCCGTGGAACGTGCTGATCATGGGCTGCAGCGCCATGCTGATGGCGTCGTAGACAGACGACGTGAGCAGCGCCACGTTGAACACAATATCGAACACCGCCACGCCCAGCTCTCCGCTGTAGCTCATCAGAAGTCTGTTGCAGATGAGGATCGTGAAGAACTGGAAGACATATTGAATAGATGTCGCAAAGCCCGTCTTAAAGGATTTCACGACTTCTTTCAGCTCAAATTTTGGCCAGCACAGACGCAGGCAGCCTTTCTTGCGGATAAAGTGCGTCAGGCTGATGAGAATCATGACCGCCGCGCCCAGGCCCGTGGAATAGACGGAGCCGGCTACGCCCATCTTGCAGACCACGACGAACACGTAGTTGAACAGCACGTCGATGGAGTTGCTGGTGACGAGCGCCGCCGCGGCCAGCTTCGGGTTGTTGTCGCAGTTCACGAAGTAGTAGAACGGCCCCTGGCAGAACATCACAGGCACCAGAATGAGCTGTGTGCGCACGAGCTGTTCGCAGTTTTTATAGACCTCGGTGCCCGGCGTGCCCGCGCCCAGGAACATCAGCACCTGCGGCAGAAACAAAAGGCCCAGCAGGCACAGCGTGATATTGATCGCCAGATCTGCCCGCAGCACGTTGGCAAAGATCCGGTTGCCCTCCTCCTCGCGGCCCTCGCCCAGGACCGTGGCGTAGTGAATGGAGCCGCCGATGGAGAGCGAATAGCTGACGGTGTTGAACAGCATGTAGATCGGCTGCCCGATGCTGATGGCGGACAGGCCCGCCGTGCCGACGACGTTGCCCACGAACACGCAGTCCGCGATGCCGCCGATGGCCAGTCCCAGACAGGACAGCAGGCTCGGCATGAAGAAGCGATAAAAAGATTTCCGGATAAAGACGTTTTTCTGTATCGTATCGGCTTGCAAATTATGCCACCCGCTCTCGTTTCATCGTATGTTCAGAATTTCGGAAAAGCCCGTGATCTCAAAGACCTCCAGGATGTCCGCGCAGACGTGCTCCACGGTCATGGTCCCCTGCCGGTTCATTCGCTTCTGCGCGGCCAGCAGCACGCGCAGGCCCGCGGAGGAAAGATAATTGAGCTTTTCCAGATCCAGCGTCAGCTCCAGGATGCCGTTCAGGGACGCGTTCAGCTCCGATTCCAGCTGCGGCGCCGTATTGGTATCCAGGCGGCCCTCCAGGGCCAGGGTCAGAGCGTTTCCGTTTTGGGTTTTTGTGATGGTCATAGCTTTTTCTCCTCGTCTGTTTATTGGTCCGGTTCCTCCAGGAGGTCCGTGTATTCGCGAAGTTCCTCCCGGACCACGACAATTTCGTTCTTTTTCATTTCGCCGACCGCCGAACGCAGCAGCTGCGACATGCCCAGCTCCCGGTGCTCCTGCGCGGCCAGAAACGCCGCGGACAGGATGATGTTTTTGATGTGGCCGCCGGAGAGCTGGAATTTTTCAGCCAGGAACTTCCAGTCGATGTCGTCTGACAGGGGCGTCTGCGGCGGAATGGTGCGCCGGTAGATCTCCTCCCGCATCGCGGCGTCGGGAAACGGGAAATGGACGACGTAGGTGATGCGCCGCATGAACGCGGCGTCGATGTTGCCGATCAGGTTGGTCGCCATGATGCAGACGCCGTCGTGCTCCTCGATCTGCTGCAGAAGGTAGGCGACCTCCACGTTGGCGTTGCGGTCGTGGGCGTCCTTCACCTCGCTGCGCTTGCCGAAAATCGCGTCGCACTCGTCGAAAAACAGAATGCAGTTGGAGTGCTTGGCCTCTGTGAACAGAGCCTGCAGGTTTTTCTCGGTCTCTCCGATGTATTTGCTGACGATCTGGGAGATGTTGATCTTGTACAGCTCCATGTTCAGCTCGTTCGCGATGACCTGCGCGCACATGGTCTTGCCGGTGCCCGGCGCGCCCGCGAAGAGGATCGAAAGGCCGCGGCCGTAGGTGATCTTCTGCTCGAAGCCCCAGGTGCAGAAAACCTGATACTGGTATTTGATGTGGCCGCAGGCCTGCTGCAGCAGCCGTTTCTGCGCGGCGGGGATGACGACGTCGTCCCACGAGAAAGCAGGCCTGACGCGGCTGGCCAGCTGATCGAGCTTGTGCACAATCTGCCGGTAGCAGCACCGGTGCATGAGGCTGCCGGATACGGCGGGCTCCGCGTCCAGCCCCGCAAGCCCGAGGGCCTGCTGGCAGGCCAGGCGGATCTGACGCGGGCTGAAGCGGAACTTCGCCGCCAGCTCCTCCACCGTCAGGCCGTCTCCCAGCTGCCGGCCCTGCAGGCCGTCCCGGAACAGGAGGATGCGCTCCTGCTCCGTGAGTGGCGGGATCTCCAGATCGACCAGCAAGCGGTCGCATCTCGCGCTGACGCGCTGGCGGGAGAGGAAGAATATCTTTCCGCAGTCCGCGTCCTCGCTCAAAAGCTCCTGCACCAGGCGCGGATCGGGCGGAAGCGGCTGTCCGTCCGCGTCGGTCCGGTCGAGGTTCGCAAAGCACAGGAAGCTGCCCGTCAGACGCGCAAGCAGGACGGCCTCGCGGCCGCGCTCCAGCGGCTGCTCGCAGTCCATGTCCGCGAACATGCAGCTCTTCCGGCTTCTGGACATCAGATGCTCCACCTGAAACCGCTTGCCCGAGCCGGGGCCGCCGGAAATGCAGACGGCGCACGGCTCCGGGTCCGCGAAGATCCGGTCGAGCCGCCTGGCGAGCTGCTGTCCGACGACGAGCGGCTGCGCGGGCCGCTCGGCCTCCCCGCTGAACAGCCGCAGTCCCGGCAGCGGCGCGACGCCGCCGCTGCTGAGATACTCGAGAACGCTTCCCTGCAGCGCGAGCTCTCCCTGTGCCAGACGCTCGGCGTCAAAGAGCGCCGTGAAGGGGTCCCGCCTGGAAAAGCGGGAGAGGAATTCCTCCACGGTCTTCTCCGGGGGCAAAAACAGCTGCACCGCCAGCGCCGTGCCCGGCGTCTTTTTGGAGATGTCGTCCTGCAGATAGGCGAAAAGCTTCTCGTATTTGCTGTCCAGGGCGGCCGCGTAGGCCAGAACCGCGCAGTCTTCCTGGAATTTATCGAGTTTGCAGCGGGAAAAGAGCAGCCGAAGCGGAAACGGCGTCCGGGTCTGCGCCAGTCTCGATTCGATTGTGTTTTCCGCGGAGGCCAGCTGCGCGGCCTCGTCCGCGTCGAGCTCCGACGCCAGCCCGAGCTGGGCGGCTTTCAGGAGATTGTGCTCAAATTCCTCCCGGCTGACCACCAGCCCCAGCATATTGCGCATGTCGTTTTTGGGGCCGAGCCACTGGTGGTGCTTGTAATAAAAATACAAGAGCAGGTCCAGCCAGGCGAACAGATCCGACATCAGCTCCCACTGGCTCGCGTATTCCTTGCGGTAATCCTGGTATGCCACATCCCGCAGCGGCCATTCTTCCATGCAGAAGCCCCCTTTTGCGCGATGATCGCTCTCACGGCGTTTTAACGGTCACCGCGGGCGTCATTGTGACGGAAATCACGCCTCCGTAGGCGCACATCAGTTTGCTGGTGCTGTTCAGCAGCAGCCGCTTGCAGACCGTCACCGTCGGGCAGCCCGGCATCCAGGGCGCGGGCGTGACCGGCACGCACGGCATGGGCGTCAGTACGCCGAAGGCCGCCGCGGTGGCGGAGGCGACGGCGGGGTTCGCCGGGTTGGAGCACATGCCGAATGTCGTGCAGACGTTGTCCATGATGGTCGCGGCCATCATGCCGCAGACATGCACCGTCTGCTGGCTCACGACCTGCAGCGGCATGGGCGCCGCGCCGAAGGAGCAGTTGCACACGGCGGTGCCGACAACCGGATTGGCCATATTCCATTCCCCCTCTTAGATCCGGATCTCCCGGAGGTTGTCGCCCTCCTGCAGCGGCAGGCTCTTGCACTGTCCGCCCGTCGGGGAAAAAGCCGTTACCGTGCACGGCTGCGGGAAAAACGCGCGCAGCGTGCCGTCTGCGTCTGTCCGAAAGCACTGCGCCGGCTGCAGCGTCCGGCTGCGGCTGTGCGCATGGACGAGCGGCCGGGACAATTCGCCCGTTTCGCCCTCCAGCGCCCGCAGACTGACGATCTCGCTCCGTTCGCCGTCCATCAGCAGATACCTGCCCGGAATCGGCAGNAGCTTCCGCTGCCCCTTGCAGAACAGCCNCAGGCTGTCCGCGCCGCTCTCCGCCGTCGTCTGCGCCACCACGAGCTCGGCGCCGGCGGCCCAGGCCAGCCACAGGGGGCTGTCGCCCGCCGCGCCATCCGCACCGCACACCCGCAGCTCCAGCCGCGTGACGCTCTGGCGGAAGGGGTAGCCGGGACCGGGCTTCATGCTGACATCCAGCTCCTCCGTCCCGCCGCCTGTCGTCAGCTCCAGCTGTTCCCGCTGAAAGCCGGCCGCGGTGAGGACCAAAACGTGGCGCCCGGCGGGAAGATCCGTCAGGATCAGATAGCCGCCCGGCTTGCAGACGGGCCGGCAGCTCTGATCGTCCAGCGAGCAAAGCAGGCCCGCCGTTTCGACCGGCTGTCCCGTGAAGCCGTCCCGGACCCTGCAGACGGCGCTGACGTGCACGCGGATCATGAGGCGCCTCCTCTGCTCTTCTGGTTTGTCGTGATCGTGACGTCGGTGACGCGGCTGACGCGCTTTTCTCTGTGAGAATCGATCTCCACATTGGTCAGCAGAACCACGAAGGACAGCTTGTAGTTGCTGGAGGTGCTGTTCCAGATCTTCAGGAGCATGTCCTGCGGCGTCTTTTCCAGCACGACCCTGAGCGCCGCGTGCTGCTCCGCCAGCGAGCCGGATAAGTATTTGTCGTCGATCGAGGGATGGTCCTTCAAAACCTGCAGGGCCGCGCCGATCATGCGGTACTGGTCCGCCTCCCGGAGCTGAGACGGCGCTTTGGAGTGGGCCGTGACCAGAAAGCGAAGATTATACCGTGAGGGACACACCCGCTGCACATTCTCGTTCACCTGATAATAGCCGCTCGCCACGCCCTGCGTGTCCTCCTCCACCTGATAGAGATACACCGTCATCTGGTTGTTCTCGCTCTCATGGGGGGAGCACAGGGCGATCAGCTCGCGATTGGCGATGGGTTCCGGCGTCAGGCAGTCCCGCAGCATTTCCACAAGCGCGTTGCCCGCCTCCACCAGCGCGGTATAATCAGCCATTCTGACCCGCCTCCTGCCCGTTCTGCGTCTCGGTTTCGGTCTCGGTTTCGATCTGCATCGCCGCCGCGGCCTTGGCCTGCGCGAAGATCTGTTCAAAAGTGCTCTTAAACCAATCCTGAGAATCGGCAATCCAGCCGCCCGTCACGGTATTGATCGTATTGGCCTTCTGCGTGAAGGTCTGCATGGAGGATATCAGGGAGATGATCGCCTCGTTCTGATCGAGCTGCGCCAGATAGAGCTGGCTCTTGTCCGCATTGCCTCTGCTGTAGTCGATCGTCGCGTCGGACAGCGCCTCGGCGGCCTTTTCGGCTTCCTTCTGCGCCTTCGTCACATCCTCGTACAAGAGGGCCAGATCGATCGCGCTCAGCTTGAGATCCGCCTGCAGCTCGTCGGTATCCACTGTTTTCCCCGCCGCCACAGCCTGCGCATACGAGATCGCGGCATCGTACATGCCCGACATATCCAGCGTCACCGGGTCAAACAGCAGCATCGCGGCCTGCAGATCCTCGTCCTGCGCATCCGTCTTCGCCAGCTTTTTAATCGTGATCCGGGCCTGCTCCTTCGCGGCCTGATACTGCATGAGGCGCAGCTTGTCGGTATCCACTCTCTCCTGCCACGCGTCCACTGTCTCCTGATCGCTCTGTTCCTGTTCCAAAAGCGTCTTTTCTTCCTGCAGCATCTTTTCCGCCAGCTGGCAGCTCTGGTCCATGGCATTGGCCATCGTATCGGCGGCGGCAAAGCGGCACATGGCGTCCATCAGCGCCTCCGCGTCTGCGGGCGTCTTTGCCTTGGAGAGGATGGTCTCCACGATTCCGGTGCCGGTCTTGTCCGCGCCGCCGGAGCTGATCTGATCGAGTCCCTTCATCAGGTCCGCCAGCCGGTCCTGGGACTCGGAGAGCGTTTCGTCGTCATTCCCGGCCGAGGAGATCGGGCTGGAGCGCTCCCAGTTCAGCCGGAGAATCGCTCCGCCTTCTGTCAGGCTCACGCCGGTCAGCGTATAGTCCTGATAGGCAAATGCGATTTTGTGCCAGGTCTGCTGATCCGACGTTTCCACCGTGTACTCCGAGATGGTACTGTCTCCCTTGTCCTCCGCCCAGTTCATAAAGGACAGCTCGTCCTCCCAGGGCATCAGGCTCATCTGGTCGCCCGCGGGATGGAAATACGCCTCGTAGACCTGCGGCTCCTGGTCTTCCTGTTGGTAGGTGCACAGGACCGACAGATCCAGATACTCGTTCGTAATCAAAAATCCGCGTCCGTTGTCGGTCTCCTTCATATCCGCTTCGCCGAAGGCCTCCCGGGCCTGGTCGGCCGTCAGCGTCAGAAGCCAGCCGCCGTCGATCGTGCCGTTGTCCATCTGTCCGGCATAGACGACCTTGCCGGCCGGAGAATAGATCGTTCCGAAGCCGTTCGGAACCAGACCGGCGCTGCCGCCGTCGTACCAGAGTTTTCTGGCTTTATACCACTTGATGCTGCCGTTCGGCTCCCCGGCCTTAAACTCCGACTCGATGGAGTCGCCGTCCGACAGATACAGCGTTCCGTCCCCGTCGTAGAGGCCCGCGGAGAAGCTGCCTTTATAGACGAGCCGGCCGCTGTCGTCGTAGCTCTCGCCCTCGCCCTCATACTGGCCGGCAGCAAAGGCGCCCTTGTAGCGGACCGTTTTGCCGTCGGAATAATACTCGGTCCCGTCCCCGTCGTACAGTCCGTCGACGAACGTGCCCTCATAGGCGAGCGCTCCGTTTTGATAGGCCGTGCCGGCCCCGTTGAACACGCCGGCGGCAAACGCGCCCCTGTAGCAAAGCTCGCCGTCTTCGTACAGGTCGCCCGCGCCCTCGTACACGCCGTCCTTGAGCTGGCCCTGGTACAGGATCTTTCCGTCCTTGTAAACCGTGCCGCTGCCGTTGTACTTTCCGCCGGAGAAGCCGCCCTCATAGATCATGGAGCTGTCCTGATAGAGCGTTCCGCTGCCCTCGTAGAGATCCTGCGCGTACTGCCCGCGATAAACGACCGCGCCGTCTGAATAGCTGGTGCCGCTGCCGTCCTTGAGTCCGTTTTTAAATTCGCCCTGGTAGATCATGACGCCCTTGTCGTACAGGATGCCGTTTGAATCGTACATCCCGTCGAGGAACGTGCCTTCAAAGGTGAGAAGGCCGTCTTCATCGTACTGCGAGCCCTTTCCCTGCAGCACGCCTTCCTTCAGCGTGCCCTTGTACATCGGTTTCTTTTTCTTTTCATCGTAGCACACGATGACCTTGCCCGACCACGTCTCGACGCGCGAATCCTTCTGATAGAATCTCGCGGTGAAGAAATGGCTGAGCAGGAACGGCCAGACGACGAAATAGATGAGCAGCGCGAGCAGGATCAGGGTGATCGCGCCCAGGATCAGGAAGGATTTTGAGATAAAGAGCCGCCTTGTCTCCACATAATCTTCCCGTTTGGTGGGTTTTTTGATCGCCGTCGCCGCGCCCTGAAAGGAGTCTGTGGCAACCTTCGTCGCCTTGCGGGAAAAGTTCGTCACGCGGCGCAGATATGCCGAAAAGCCCGCGACCTTTCGGGTAAAGAACGCCCGGATTGTGCGGAAGAAGATCCCGCAGGAACTGATAAATTGTTTGAATAAATAACTGAGCACAGGAAGTCCTCCCGTTCCATTCGTCGGAATTTGCACGCGTTACCAGCTCAGCAGGCCCGCCTTTTTCAAAAGCTCCAGCACCAGCAGCGCCGCGAGGATCAGCAGAACGATGCGCACGCCGCGCCAGACGAGCGTCCGGCGGTAATTTTCGGCCTCCCGTACGGGCTGCACGGGCGAGCGGCGGACATAGCCGTCCTCGGCCGTCTGCGTCCCGCCGTACTGCGTGGCTGAGGACGGAGGCGGCTGCTGCTGCCACACGCTTCCGGGCCTTCTCTTTTTCCAGGCGTCCTCGCCCTCGCGGACGGCCTTGCCCGCCAGACGGCTGGCCTCGTTCACGAGGCTGGTGTCGCGCCGCAGATGGCTCTGCGCGCCGGCTGCCGCGTTTCTGGCGGCGGCCTCCGCCTGATTGCGGATGATGTCAAGCTGCGATACGCCCATGTGCGTTTTCCCTCCTTACGACTGCCCGCAGTCCAGACTGACTTCGTCTCCCGGGTTTTTTTCCATGTGGTCGGCCAGGTAGAGATAGTACCGGACGCCGCCGTCCTCGTCGCTGCTGTGCGCCAGCTTCAGGAAAATCCGTTTGGCCTTGGAGAAGTCCAGGCTGTACATGGCGTAGATGCCCTCCGCGAACTCCCCGCCGGTCTGCTCCTTGAGCTTTCTGAGCTCATAGGGGTCCGCGTCGAAGATCTCGTAGGCGCGGATCCACTGGCCGCTCTCCCAGCACTTGCCGATATACCGGTTCCCATAGTCCCGGCAGCCGTCGATGACGGTCTCCGTGCAGAGGATATTGGCCTCCATCCGCCCGCAAAGGTCCGTCAGGTGCCGGACCGTCACGAAGCTGGACGAGATCGAGGCCGGTTCGATCTGTGTTTCGTCGCCGACCATGCCGATGGTGACGCTGCCCTCGTCCAGGGCGATGCGCATGGTCACCTGCGGCCTGCCGGCCTTTTCGCGCTCCCGGTTGATGTCCAGGATTTCCTGCTGCACCGCGACGGCGGTGCTGACGGCGGCCTTGCTGCCGGTCTCGAACACGGCGTCGTAGCCGTTGTAGGCGAAATTGAAGACCACGCCGCCGTTTCTCGTGACGATGGCGGCCGTCCGCTCCACGATCTCGTTGATGTTGTCGAAGAGCTCCTTGCCGCTCTTCTCGTAGACCTCCTGCGGGAACGCGAACCAGAGCATCATGGTGGCCAGGTTCCGCGCCGTGCAGGTGTGCTTGTCGACCTCCTGGATGCTTTTCTTTCCGAGCAGCGCCAGGATTCTCTCCGGCACGAAGCGCCGGTAGGATTCCGCCAGCTTCTGCTGGTTTTTGCGCAGATTGTCGAAGGCCGTCCCCGCGGCGGT
>JGI20225J20221_1002265_pt1 | contig 15061 bp, 8 predicted proteins | sample BioMet4_FD_20221 | JGI IMG/M metagenome (IMG submission 20221) | reverse complement strand
TTGAAGCTTTAAAAGGTTCAGTTGTTATCACCCGGAATATTAATATGGAAAAACTCGCCATCCTTTCAGTCTACCCCGACGAAGATCTTGCAGAATGGCAAAGGCATTTGAATGCTTTCCCCAAAGAGTGGATATGTGGCTATGATAAAAAACTCTCCATTCGAAATCAGAATTTATATGATTTGAAAGCAATACCCACTCTATATTTGTTGGATCAAAATAAAACAGTACTATTGAAAGATGCTAATATCAATGAGATAGAAGTGGCTTTAGCACAAGGTCATTAATAACTCACCAGTTGTAGTAATTGTTTGCTTACGGAATAAAGAATATATTATAAAGGAGGAAAACCAATGTGACTTTATCTATTTTTTGTGATAGTTAGTGTATTGATGAATATCTACAAGCATATTTTTAAAATTCTGTTTGTCTATTTCTTATTGCTTTATACTAAATATTGAAGTAATGTGTTATGATTAATAATATCATTACAATATCAAACAAATGATATTAATAAATACCATTTCAGTTCATGTTCAAATTTATCAAGTCCTTTTGTTGTATGGAATCTATTCGATCGTATGTGCTTATTTAACTGCCGTAAAAAGCGTCATTCGTTTTATGGGTATTGAAATATAGCCAAATTTATTTGGGACAAGGCATTTTTTTTATCATTCATACTTAAATAAATGAAGAAAAATGCTCCAAATGAAAGCACGTGTTTTTATTTTTATCGCTTCTTTATTTAGATCATATCTAATTTTGTATATACTCAAAAAGATGGTATATACAATTATATTGTAGTTTCTATTGTCTCTATATGTCGCTATACTTTATTTGAAATACTAATTGATTTTAGTATATTCGCATTCTTATAGATATCCACTGAAATGGATATGTTAAAACATTTATTATGAGTTTTTGGAAAAAGTTAATAATATCAGATAATTGATTATTTTTGTGACGCAGAAGTGAGCCTTCCCGTTAACAGCTTTTTTATCGGATCTACTCTTATAAACTATCATTGAAAAATAATACTATGTCTTTGTACAAATATATTATATTAATACTATCTTTTTTCTTGCCTTATACAGCTTCGGCTTACGGCTTGAAGTTTTATAGCACTGATCGGCCCATAGAACGACGTACCTCTTATATGGTATTTGATCAGGAGCATCCTGTTTTTCACGATCGAATGGATATAGAATTCGATATGGCNTTGTATCCGACGACTGAGATCGGTTCTATAATGAGGATTAAAACAGGAGACGATTCTAAAATTTTCAATCTTTTCTTCGACATTCATGGTGAAGATGTACTCTTCCGCCTGAATGAAGAGGGGCGAAGCGTACTTATATCTATGCCTGTCAATAAAGCCAAGATGACCAAAGATCATTGGTTTAAGATTAAGATCACTTTTGCATTGAAAAGACATGAAATCACCTTGAAGGTGCATAACAAGGAAATGTCCTGCCGGAAAGTGTCTCTGCCCAATGACTTGACTCCCGAAATTATCTTTGGTAAAAGTGACTATATTATAGATGTGCCTTCAATCGCTATCAGACAACTGAAAATTAGTGGGCAGAAAGCTTATGTTTTCCCGTTAAATGAAGCTAAGGGCAACGAGGTGCGTGCCACTGATGGGCGNGTGTATGGAAAAGTAGAGAATCCTATTTGGTTGATTAATGAGGCTTATCATTGGCATAAAGAGACCCGCTTTTCTTCTGGTCAGAATGCCGGTAACTGTTTCCGTTCAAAGACCAATGAAGTCTATTATTTCAATCGTGATACACTCTATACTTATCAGACATTGACCGGCAAGAAAACAGTTCGGGTATATGCCAACCCTTGCCCGGTCCCGCTATTTTTAGCCAATAGTTTTATTGATGAAAGCCAGAACAAGCTGTATGTATATGAAGTCCATCATGAAGACTCCAAGGTAGGACCTACTATTGCCAGCCTTGACTTGAAAACTTTAATCTGGACAGTAGAGAGCCATGAGCAATTGAAGATGCAATTGCACCACCATGCTTCTTTTTTTGATGCTGAACATAATCGGAACATCATTTTTGGAGGGTTTGGCAAGATGTATTACAGCTCAAAGTTCTATGTACTAAGTACTGCCAACAAAAAATGGCAAGTATTGGATTCATTAAAGGGTGATGTAATCTGTCCGAGGTATTTCTCTACGATGGGCTATTATAAAAAAAAGCATTCTTTATACATTTTTGGTGGAATGGGTAATGAATCGGGCGACCAAGTAGTGGGACGACATTATCTGAATGATTTTTATTCCATAGACTTAAATAATCGACGGATAAAAAAAATGTGGGAGATACCTGTCGGAAATATAAATACTGTACCTGCACGTGGTATGGTTATGCTAAATGATTCATGTTTCTACATTCTGCGCTATCCTGAAAGCGTATCGCACTCTTTTCTTAAATTATATAGATTTTCTGTAAAAGATGGAAGCTATTGCATTCTGGCAGATTCTATTCCTATCTTATCGGATAAGATTACTACTAATGCACACTTGTATTATTGTGAAAGACAGAGTCGTCTTTTGGTAACGGTACAAGAATCGAAAAACGATATTTCCTCTACGCTTACGATATATTCTCTAATGTTCCCTCCTGTCACCTATGATGAATTTGCTGGGTTGGGTAGTAGCCATAACCAACCGATTCTACTTGTTTTTTGGGGTGTGGCAGCAATGGTGGCTTTTGCTGTGGTTATTAGGTGGAGAATAAAATATCGGCGTAAGTTACATCAGCGTAAAGACGGGGAAGAGTCTTTTAATATTCCTAAAGTGGAAGAAAAAGAAGATTTGATTGACGACTGTACTTTGCCTAATTCGATTTATCTCTTTGGTGATTTTTCAGTGTTTGACCGGGAGAAACGAAATATAACCTATATGTTTTCGCCGCGCATTAAGCAGACGTTCTGTTTGATATTAGAATATTCGCAAGGAGAAGGCATATCGTCTCGATTGTTAAGTGACCTTATTTGGTCAGGCAAATCAAAAGATAAGGTGAAAAACTCCCGAAGTGTGACAATTAATCATCTTCGGAAAATATTGAATGAACTTGACGGAATTGAATTGGTTTATGAAAAAGGCTATTTTAAACTGACTTTTAATTCGGCAGTCTACTGTGATTATTTGCGTTGCATGGAAATTGTTTCAGAAAAAACGCTGAAAGAGCGTCAAAAAGAATTTCTGACCATCATGAGTAGAGGTAAGTTTTTGCAGCTTTTTGATAACCCTGCATTTGACCGCTTCAAGCATGAAGTGGAATTCCAATTGGAGAGTATTATTATGAAAGAATGCGAAATAGCTTTTAATGCTCGTGATTATCAAGCTGTGCTATATTTAACACAGGCCGAGTTTAACATAGATCCGTTGAATGAAGTGGCCCTATCCTTCCATTTAAGAGCTCTATTTATTTTGAAGCGAGAGAACGCTGCAATTATCTCTTACCAGCGTTTCATTAGCGAATATAAGCAAACCACCGGGGAAGATTATTCACATCCTTTCAGTTATTATTGGCACTAAATCTAGTGCTTTGAATGTTTTCATCTTTTTTAAAAGACTACGTATATAAGGGTTAATACGCTTAATTATCAGATTACTATATAATGGGTTAATTTCTGCTCGGTTATTGCTTTTTTATGGAAATTAACCCATTAATACTCCATTTAGTAATCCTACGCTTCGCTAATTTGCATGAAACAGGCGGTGTTGTCGGGTAAGTGTGCCCGTTCTAAATAACCAAATGTCTAATACTAATTATTAACCTTTATTACAATCTAACAAACATGAAGCTAAAAAAAATGCTATGTTTTTGGGGAACCATGACTGTACTGGTTTGTATGGTGTGGTTGTTTGGTTCCTGCTCAGATGATGACAAGAACAGTGGACCGCAATCGTATGGCACGGTAACCGGCGTTGTAACCGACGATTTGTCCTCACCTCTTTCTGGAGTCACTGTGACAGTAGACGGTACTGACGTTACCGCTACTACTGATGTCCAAGGTATGTATGAACTGAAGAATGTGCCGGTGGAAGGTACACATCTGATTTCTTTTACAAAGGTCGATTATCAGAAAGTGAGTGTAACGATTACCGCATCTAAATTCAATGAAGCTTTGATGGCAACGGTAAACCCCAGTCTGGAATATGCAGCAGCCAAAATCCGGGGTACGGTGACTGACTCCAAAGCAAATGGCGCCCCACTGGCAGGAGTAACTGTAAGCATTAACCCGCAAGTGAAAACAATCACAGGTAGTGACGGTACATTCGAGATTGCTAATCTGCCACTGACAGATTATACCATAACTTTTGAAAAAGACGGATATGCTACTGTTGTGAAGAAAGCGCCCATAAACGGATTTGTGGATGGTATCACTACTATTGATCTTCGTATGGGTGGTAGGGAGATCTTGCGCAATCTTACCGTTGAGGATTTGAAGGGAGCAGAAAAGTGGTATTATAATGAGTACCGTGGCGGACGTAATTCTGAAAGTTATCCGCATTGGGACTGGGCTTGTGATTATATGTGCACACTAAATTTTCAGGGCGCTTGGGATGAACAAAATGAAGGTACAACTTTGCAGATCCGGAATAATGCTAATGATCAGAAGAACAATCCGGTAGATTTGCAAATGTTCGACTCATTTGTTTATGGCAGTAAGTCCATTACAGCCGATAATAAGATTATGACCCTGCAGATACGTACACATAGTGCGAGTGATGATGCTCCGGTTTATTATGGTGTGCAGGTGGTGGACTTGACGGAGTCGGATCCGCAAGCTAAACTGATTGGTGGTACCAGAACCCTGAATTCGGAAGCTTATGTATCGGTTCCCGTTGACCTAAGTGAATATATAGGTAAGGAAGTGGTTGTGGCTATCGGAACTTTCCGTCAGAAAACAGGTGATTATTGGAAGCAGTTGGTTCTGCGGCGTATTGCTTTTGCGAACCAAGCAGTTGAAGGATGGGGTTGGCTTCCCGGTACTGAAGTTCCCGGTTTAGCCGGTTGGAAAATGACCCTTGAAATGGTTCGCTCTACTATGCCGCAAATCAAAACTACCTTTACCGGCATAAGCCCGATAAGAGGTAGTGGAGAGAACTATAAAGATGCATACAGAAGTTGGAGGGAAGTTGCCCATATTGGTGCAGAATGGTCATTCATGCCAGTGAAAAAAGATCCTGAAGTATTCCCATCTGAAGGCTATCTCATAAAAACCCGTGGAGGAAATAATGTCAGCACTATAGTTCCTGAATCTTATTTTTACGGCAAATTTGCTATTTCTACGGGAAAAGATCAACTTACCTTTAAAACTCGTAATTTCAGTAGTAATGCAACATTCTTCAAGATAACAGTTATTCAAGAAAATGGAACTGTAACCCATTTGCAACCAATATCGAATACAGCTGCCCAAGCTGAGGCTGCAGCCGATGGCTGCTGGAAGTTCATTCATCAGAATGGCAGTTCGGATAAACCCAATGCTTATGCCTCATTTGTATATGACTTATCGCAGTTTGATGGAAAGAACGTGATCATTGCCTTGGGAGTATATAAAGGAGAGGCTAATGGTGATGAAAACAAATTGGTTATCAACTCTATCAGCTTAAAATAAATTAATCCTAATGAACTATTTTACTATTTGCCAATACTGCTTCGAAGCATATTGGGCTAATGGTGGAAACAAAGAAAATGTATATAAATATGAGAAGATTTTTTATATTAATGACTTGTATAGTCATGCTGATTGCTTCCTGTAGCAGCTCGGATAACTCCTCCGATGGTGGTAAGAAAAATGATTCTGAGCTAACTTCGGAAGAACGTTCCAAACAAAATGTGGAACATGCCATGGAATTAATAGATAATGCAGTAAACTGTTATTTTACAGGTGCAGGTATGACTATGTCGCGTTACTATAATCCCTATACTGGTTCACGCTCTGACGAAGTGGGCAGTGTGTGGATGTATACCAGTTCTATTGAAGCAGTCAATGCAGTATTACATGCACTGAAAGAACAGAAGGAAAAAGGTATTACGGAACTATATGACGCTAATTACAACAGGTATAAAGAGTTATTGTCCAAACTGTACAGCAATGCCGAATATTATTTGGGTACTTATACCTTGACATCGTTTACACAAACTAAAGAATGGACTGTGTATGGCGTGAATAGAGGTCGTGAAAAAGGTACGGCTGAAGTGGAAGGCGTAATGAATGTATACGATGACCAGATGTGGCTGATTCGTGAGTGTTTGGATGCTTACAAAGCCACCAGTGAAAAACTATATTTAGAAAAAGCCGAATATCTTACAGAATATGTATTGGACGGATGGGATTGTACTTTAGATGCAAATGGTAATCAAAACGGAGGTATTACTTGGGGACCGGGATATACTACTAAGCATTCTTGCAGCAACGGGCCGCTGGTCAGCTCATTGGTGTGGCTACATGAACTGTATAAAGATAAAACTGATGAGATAACTTATAAATACATTGCCCCGGACAAGAACCGTTTGTCTAAGGTTGAAAAAAAAGCTGATTATTACTTGAATATGGCTAAAGCTGTATACAACTGGCAGAAAAGTCATTTGCTTACATTGGATGGCGTGTATGATGATCTGATGGGTGGTTGTTGGCCAAATTGTGACATAGTCTATGAAGAAATAAATGGTGGAAAGTACCGTAAGAACACAGAGTTAAGAGACCGTGAAGGTCCGGCCTTTTCTTATAACAGTGGTACGATGCTTTCCGGAGCATCAGATTTGTACCGTGCTACGGGCGATCCCACTTATAAAAATGATCTGTCTGATTTGGCAGATAAGAGCTTTAAATATTTTGCCAAGTATGGAGCTTCTAAACCGGGCTATTACAGTTTTGAAATCAATGGTTTCAACAACTGGTTTAACGGTGTGTTGATGCGTGGTTATGTCGATTCTTATTCGGCCCATTTACCTAGTGCAAATTACATTGGTGCTTATCAGAAGAATTTGGACTATGCGTATGAAAACTATCTGTATAAGCACATGCTTCCCACAAACTTATTGGTAGGCTGGAGCCGTGAGCAAGGGCATAACAAGGTAGAGGGAATGTTTACTTTCACCTTTGCTGCAGAATATGCTGTATTGGCTAAATATGAATTACAAAAGAAATAACTTTAATGCTATAAACATGAAAAATATTTTCAAAATCCGACAAGGATTTATCTTTGTGATGCTGGTGCTGCTATGGATGCTCATTCCTATAGAAGTCTTTGCACAGCAATCTATCAAAGTATCGGGGATCATAACGGATGATGCTAATGAGCCCGTTATAGGAGCGGGGGTTCTTCTGAAGAACTCATCTATAGGCACCGTTACGGATTTGGATGGTCACTATTCAATTACTGTTCCTGCTAATGGGACCCTTTGTTTTTCTTATGTTGGTTTGAAGCGTGTGGAAGAGAAAGTGAATGGACGCACCAATATTAACATCGTTCTGAAAACCGATGCTACGATGATGGATGAAATAGTGGTAATCGGTTATGGTACACAACGTCGGGGGTCAATAACCGGTGCAGTATCTGGAGTAAAAGGTCAGGAGATGATTAAAACCAAGAGTGAAAATCCACAGAATATGTTGACTGGTCGTATCCCTGGACTTCGGGTATGGCAGAAAAGTTCTGAACCGGGTACTTATAGCAATAGCTTCGATATTCGCGGCATGGGTAGTCCGTTGGTAATTATTGATGGGGTGCCCCGTACAGTAGAAGACTTTCAGCGTTTGAATGCAACAGATATTGATGACATCTCTATTCTGAAGGATGCATCGGCTGCTATCTATGGTGTGCGTGCTGCCAACGGTGTGCTATTGGTTACCACTAAAAAAGGTACTGCTAACAAGACTCAGTTCACATATAACGGTTCATTTACACTACAAAGACCGTCAAGAATGCCGGAACTAGCTGATCCATATCAAACTATGGCTATTTACAATGAAAAGTCAATGAATAATATTAATGGTGGTTCACTGGTCTATAAAGACGCTGATTTCGAAGCGTTTCGTAATGGTACACGACGAACTACTAATTGGAATGACTTGTTGTTTTCTAATGTTTCTCCTCAGACACAACATGACATCAGCATCTCGGGTGGCAATGATAAGACGGTTTATTATATTAGTATGGGTTATCTTTATCAAGAAGGTATTTTTCGTTCGGGAGATTTAAACTATAATAAATACAATCTTCGTTCGAATATAACGACTCAATTAGCTAAAGGTGTGAAATTTGATATCAATCTAAGCGGAATTTCTGATGAGCGGAACACCCCTTATAATAGTTCTGTTGATATTATACGTAACTATTGGAAACAAGGAGTACTTTTCCCTGCCTACGCCGATCCGGAGAATACCATGCTTAATTATGACGGTCTGGAATTAGAACAGAATACTATTGCTATGATGACGTCGGATATTTCGGGGCATCGAAAATATAGGCAGAAGTACTTTCAATCATCGGCAGGTTTGACCATAGATTTAGGAGAATATATATCGCTGTTGAAAGGTTTAACTGCTAAGGGAATATTTAGCTACGATTATCGCATGGACAATAACGAGATTTATCGTAAGGAATACTATCAGTATGCATACAATGAGTCCACAGGCGCTTATAATCAGAAGCTTTTCAATAATAGCTCTCCGAACAATCTTCGCAGAGAGTTTTATGACAAGTCACAAGTACTTGGGCAGTTTACCTTGAATTATGGCCGCACTTTTAAGATTGATCACAAAGTGGCAGCTGTTATCGGTTGGGAAGCACAGAAACGTACAGGTGACAACTTTTACGCATTGCGTAACTTGGCATTTTCTATGCCCTACTTGCTGGCAGGTGTTACCGATGGACAGGTAGGCGCAATGAATAGCGGAAGTGGTGATTTATATGAGCAAGCCAATGAAGCTCTAATTGGGCGATTGAATTACTCATATCTGGATCGTTATCTTTTGGAAGGACAGTTCAGATATGATGGTTCTTCTAAGTTTGCCAAAGGACATAGATGGGGCTTTTTCCCATCTGTATCGGTAGGATGGAGAGTTTCGGAAGAACCGTTTTTTAAGTCGATTGAGGCTTTAAAGTTTATAAATCAGCTGAAACTTCGTGCCAGTTACGGGGTACTGGGTGATGATGGTAGTCTGGAATACGATTGGGCCATGGGTTACACTTATCCTTCCACTAGTGGCAACGCTGAAAACGGTTATTTTAACCAATATGCTCCTGGCTATGTGTTTAATAATCAGTTTATATATGGTGTTACTCCACTTGCATTGCCAAATGAAAATATAACATGGTTTAAGTCGAAAACTTTTGATATAGGTATGGACTTCACTGCTTGGGAAGGTCTACTTGGGATATCATTAGACTATTTTAACCGGTATCGTACAGGTCGCTTTGCTCGTCGCACTGGTGCTTTACCTACTGTAGTAGGTGCTACCGCTCCTCGCGAAAATTTGGATAGTGATCGCCAAATTGGCCTGGAATTGGAATTGACTCACCGTAATAAAATTGGTGATTTATCTTATGATTTAAAAGGAATTGCTACCATTACCCGTCAGAAATACCTGACTGCATCAGAAAAAGGACCTTGGGGTAATTCATATGACAGATGGCGTAATGATAATCTGACTAACCGTTATCAAGGTGCTCAGTTTGGTTATACATCAGCTGGACGATATAACAGTTGGGAAGATATTTGGGCGTATAAAATGTTTAAGGAGAGAGACATACTTCCAGGCGATTATAAATATGAAGACTGGAATGGTGACGGTGAAATAAACAGCTTGGATGAACATCCTTTTGCTTTTGATCAAACCCCATGGCTCAACTTCAGTTTGAATGTTGGAATGGGATATAAAAACTTTGATTTTAGCATGCTTCTGCAAGGATCTGCATTAGGCTCTATGGAATACAAGGAACCTTTGTATGCTATTTGGGGAACTAATGGTGGTGGTACATTAACACAATATCTTGACCGTTGGCATCCGGTAGATCCTACAGCTGATCCTTATTCGCCTTCTACAAAATGGATATCCGGTTATTATGCCTATACAGGTCGTTATCCGAAGAGTAATTCGGCCTTCAATCGTGTAAGTACTGCTTACTTACGCTTGAAGAGTATTGAAATAGGTTATACATTGCCTCGCATCACTAAAATGTCGAATGTGAGTTTACGTATTTATGCCAATGCTTATAACCTGGTAACCTTTACGGGTGTGAAATTTGTCGATCCGGAACATCCGGATGATGATTTAGGACGTATGTATCCATTGAATAAGACTTATACTTTGGGTATGTGTCTGTCTTTCTAAATCTATTATTGAAATAATAACAAAAAATGACTGAATATGAAAAATAAAATAATATCCGCTTTAATATGCATGACACTTGTCACATCATGTGTTGATTTGGATATTGCCCCAAAAAATATTGTAACCTCTGAAAGCCTTCTCTCCAGTGAATCAGGCATGGATATTTATATGGCCAGAATGTATAGCAATATGCCATTTGAAGATTTCAAATACATGGCACAGTGGGGATTCAAATATGATGGATGGCTGAATGCTACAGGTATTGAGGGTACCGGTGAAGCGATGAACCGGGATGGTATTTGTCGTGCCTTTACCGGAGAAGATAATGCTTATTGGGGGCAAGCTTTTAGTTTGCTTCGCGATGCTAACTATTTAATAGAGAACTTACCCGCCCATGCCGGTTCTTTTCCTGAAACCACTTATAAACATTATTTAGGTGAGGCCTATTATGTGCGTGCCACTGTATTTTATGCTATGGCGCGACGTTTTGGAGGAATACCTTTAGTTACTCATGTGATTAAATACCCCGCATCATCTGATGAATTAGAAGTGCCCCGTTCCAGTGAAGAGGATACTTGGAATCAAGTGCTGGCTGATTATGATATGGCTGTATCATTAATGCAGCCCAAAAGTCCTAAGAGTGGCTATTCAAACAAATATGTAGCATTGTCCTTTAAAGCGGAGGCTATGCTTTATGCCGGCTGCGTAGCTAAATATAATGAAACTGTTAGCGGGCGTTTGACTGGTTTGGGTGAGAAAACGGGAATACGTGTCATAGGCTTCGACGAAGGCAGTTGGCAAGTAGATTCAAAAAAATACTTTACTGAGGCATATAAGGCTGCATCTGAAGTAATTAAAAACGGTGGCTATTCCTTGTATAAGAAAAAATGGGCTGCAGGCGATAAGGAAGCACAATATCAAAATATGGTGGATATGTTTTCCGATTTGACTAGTCCGGAAAATATCTACGTAAAGGAATACATTTATCCTACAGTTACTCATGCATACGATGCATATTCCGCTCCGTTTATATTTCGTTCTCCGCTGGCTTCTGGTGTATGTCCAACTGCCGATTTCGTGGAATTGTTTGATGGATTCGATCGTTATCCTAATGGAACCTTAAAGGTGACTACCGGTAATTCAAACGTGGAAGGAAACTATCTAATGTATGATTCTCCGCTTGATTTCTATAAAAATGCGGAACCCCGTTTGAGAGCTTATGTAATTTTTCCAAATGATGTATTCAAAGGTAAGGTNATTGAAATTCGTGGTGGTGTTTACACTGGCGATGCTCCTGTTAAACCGCTATTCAAAGATTATTCGTATAATTCAGCCACTACCTTATACCAAAATCTTGATGCATATACACAAAAGCCCAAAACCTTGTATCTAAGCCCCAGAGAAGGTAATAATCAAGAAATTGTAACCTTGGAGGATGGCTCAACTATGACTGCCGCTGGTGCTAATGGCCCGTTCTATGACAATGGAGAAGCTTGTTTAACTGGACTTTATGGGCGTAAGTGGTTAAATCCAGATCCTTCTTTTACAGCTAAAGAAGGCAATTCTGCGCAGCCGTTCATATTGATGCGTTATGCAGAAGTTCTGCTATCGGCTGCCGAAGCTGCGGTTGAATTATCTATGGCTAATGTCCCTTCTCCAGATGGAACTAATATGCTTGCTGTGGCTACAAAAGCCGTTAATGATATTCGTGAAAGAGCAGGTGCGAAACTGCTTACCGGAACATTGAAAGGCGATGAAGAAAGTAGAGATGTTGTTCGCAAGGAGCGCCGTAAAGAATTGGCATTTGAAAATAAGACGAAGTGGGATTTAAGACGCTGGAGGGTGAATCATTATGAAGGTCGTAGTCGATTCTGGGGAGAACCCCGTGATAAAGATATGTATAGTAATCAAGCACGTTTTCGTTTCAGAGGGATTTATCCATTTTANTCTACCAAAGCTAAAAAATATTTCTTTGATAGTCATTACCAGTGGGTAAGTCAAAAAACATTTGAATACACNGTTCTTGATTATTATTTTTCTATTCCGTCTGGTGAGATTTCAAAGAGTCCTGTAATAGACCAGCAACCTAACAGATAATATAGTGGTTAAATAATTAGGAATATAAAGATATGAAAAAAATAAAATTATATGGTTTATTAAGTGTCATGTTTTTGATGACATCTTGTGATATGTTCGAGCTAGATAATTATGAGGAACCCTCTGAAACGCTTTGGGGTGAAGTGGTCGATATTGCTACGGGACAGCGAATATTGACTGATCAGGGGAGTGAGGGNATCCGCATACGTCTTACCGAACAGAGTTGGGGGGAAAATGTAACTCACAATCCCGATTTCTATTGTATGCCTAACGGAACTTTTCAAAATACGAAGATATTCAAAGGAAATTACTATATTCGCATCGATGGTCCGTTCATTCCTTTGGTAAGAGAGAATACAGATGGTGTGCCTTTGGCTGATGAGTCTATTGAAACAAAGATAGAAGGTACTACCAAAGTAAAATTTGAAGTACAACCTTTCTTAAAAGTTCGGATTGAAGGTGACCCTATGGTAAGCAATGGCGTGATCAAAGCTAAGGTAGTAGTGGAACGTGGCGTATCGGAAGGTATATTTCGTGAAAAGATAGAGCCAATGGGAAATTATAAAGACGAATATNTGAATGTTACTGATATTCAGCTCTTTGTAAGCTACTCTTCATCCGTAGGATACAGAGCACGTGACGAACGTTGGTCAAGTAGCATAAACTATTCAAGCGATAGTTTCAAGAGTTTGTTAGGACAAGCTGTGACTATTAAATCGAATGGTACCATTCCTTCCGGGCGTAAGGTGTTTGTTCGTGCAGCAGCACGAATCAATTATGATACTCCGGTAGGTAGTGGAGTAAGAAGATGGAATTATAGTGAGCCCATGGAAGTTTTAATACCATGATAATTAGCTAGTCGGTTGTTATGAGGAGGGGGATCATATCTGTCTGGTTGATTCGCCTCCTTCTGCTTTTACCTTATGGAGTGAATTTTGCTTGACCTAATAACACAAAAATACAGATATATGAAGTGCAACTATTTAATGACCGGTCTGTTGCTTCTTGGGGTGACGGCTTTTGTCCATGCTCAGCACACAGATGGTGTGAAAACCACTTTCCAAACTTCACGGGAGTGGAGGCCTACCATTGACAATCGCGCGGAAGCAGTAATGGTATATGGTGTGGGAGGTAATCCTTCGGATAAATCAAAGAGACCTTCTTTTGAAGAACGGGTTAAATCTTGGAAAGAGAAAGGATATATCGTTCATTTCATGACTGGTATTGCCTGGGGCGAATATCAGGATTACTTTACGGGTAAGTGGGATGGCAAGTGGCATTTGGATGAAGGACAGGTCACTCAAAAAGGTGATACTATCTGGCATGGACACATGGTTCCTTACATTGTTCCGTCAGAAAACTTTTTGAATTACCTGAAGGAAAAGCATATTAAAAGAGTGATTGACGCAGGTGTTCATAGTATCTTTATGGAAGAGCCTGAGTTTTGGGCAAGAGCCGGATATAGCGAAGCATTTAAAAAAGAATGGGAGAAATATTATGGCTTTCCGTGGCGACCTCAACATGAATCTCCCGAGAATACTTATTTGTCGAGTAAACTGAAATATCATTTATATTACAATGCTTTAAAGGAGATTTTTACCTTTGCTAAAGAGTATGGCAAGACAAAGGGAGTGGATGTGAAATGTTATGTTCCGACACATTCTTTAGTGAATTATTCTCAGTGGATGATTGTCAGCCCCGAAGCAAGTCTGGCGTCGCTACCTTGTGTCGACGGATACATCGCACAAGTATGGACCGGAACCTCGCGTGAGCCCAATTACTATAATGGGAAGATGCAGGAAAGAGTCTTTGAAACAGCTTATCTGGAATATGGTTCCATGGAGTCTATGACAGCTCGACATGGTCTTTCCTAGGGTAGTCAACGCTTATTCACCGTCCTACCGCACAATTATAAACCGAATGGAAGCTCATAAGGTTGGTAAGAGACTGTCAGACTCCCAGAACAATAAGTCAAGGTGATTTTTAGGTCGTGGGTGGAAAAAAGGTGGGTAAGCGATATATAACCACTCGGAAACGTCGGTCGACCGAAGTATAAACTTATTTCTGTAGTCGCTTATGAAACCGATAGTCGGTTACTAAGAAGATATCGAGTTCGAAATTAGCTATACTTTGGCAAAATTGTCGCGTAGGGGAAAAGTCTTCTCCGGTTTCGGACTGGTATCTTTAACCTGTTGTACCCTTCTCAGCAGTATAGGAAATACTTGTCCCTTTCGAAATTTGTAATTACTTAAGCGGTAATTATGCGAACTGAAGGTGATGATTGGCAATCAAATAATAACAACTGTTTCCTAAAAACGCGATCGGCGTAATTAGTAATGGACGTACGCGCCACCTCATTTTTGCCCCTTAGCAGAACGACTAATGACAACCGTGCTACCAACGCGCAATATTTAGGAAGTATCTAAGGAAAGGCGTTCCGTAATGAACGTATTAACCCGTTATACAACCCTATTTCGTTGACTCGGCACTTTCATCGGAGTATTAAGAAGAATATTAGGCGAGGTCAGTGCTCCGTTCAGAAGATAGCCTAGTCGAGTTCCGTTCTTGTAGAAAAGAAGGGCTATCCTCGACAGTC
>JGI20225J20221_1001113_pt4 | contig 15073 bp, 15 predicted proteins | sample BioMet4_FD_20221 | JGI IMG/M metagenome (IMG submission 20221) | reverse complement strand
TGAAGCTTCGCATGATCAAGTTCGCACGCACGCCCGAGTACAACGACCTCTTCTCGGGAGACCCCCAGTGGGTGACGGAGTCCATCGGCGGCATGGGCGTGGATGGCCGCTCCATGGTCACGCGCATGAGCTTCCGCTACCTCCACACGCTCGAGACCCTCGGCACGGCACCCGAACCCAACCTCACGATACTCTGGTCCACGCGCCTGCCCGAGGCGTTCAAGCGCTACTGCGCGAGGATCTCCATCGCCACGAGCTCGATCCAATACGAGAACGACGATCTCATGCGCGTCTACCACGGCGATGACTACGCCATCGCCTGCTGTGTCTCCTCCATGCGCATCGGCAAGGAGATGCAGTTCTTCGGCGCGCGCGCAAACCTCGCGAAGTGCCTGCTCTACGCCATCAACGGCGGCGTGGACGAGATCGAGGGGGTACAGATCGGCCCGAAGTTCCGTCCGGTCGAAGGCGACGTGCTTGACTATGACGACGTCGTGGACAAGTTCAACGCGATGATGGGCTGGCTCTCGGCCGTGTACGTGAGCTCGTTGAACGCGATTCACTACATGCACGACAAGTACTGCTACGAACGCGTGCAGATGGCCCTTCATGACGAGCACGTCACGCGTTGGTTCGCAACGGGCATCGCCGGCCTCTCCGTCGTGGCAGACTCGCTCTCCGCCATCAAGTACGCCACGGTGCGGCCCATACGCAACGAGGCGGGCCTCGTCGTCGACTTCGACATCGAAGGTGACTTCCCCAAGTACGGAAACGACGATGACCGCGTGGACCAGATCGCCCGCGACGTGGTCGAGAGGTTCATGACGTACGTCCGCAAGCGCAAGACCTACCGCAACTCCATCCCCACCACCTCGATCCTCACGATCACGTCAAACGTGGTCTACGGCAAGAGGACGGGGAACACGCCNGATGGCAGNCGCGCCGGCACGCCGTTCGCTCCGGGTGCGAACCCCATGCACCAGCGCGACACGCACGGAGCCGTGGCGAGTCTCGCCAGCGTGGCAAAGCTGCCCTTCAAGGACACCCAGGACGGCATCTCGAACACGTTCTCGATCGTCCCCAACGCACTCGGGAAGTCCCAACCCGTCATGTTCTCGGGCGAGGAGCTCGATCTCGACGGACTCGACATCCAGATAGAGAACCCCGTCCCCTGCGCCTGCGAGGCAGGCATCCAGTAACCTGGAAAGGGTGACAGGTATCTTTTCCAGGTCTTCCCGCGAGAGGAGCGAAGCCATGAGTACCAGCAGCATCTCTGACGACCAGGTCGACAACCTCGTATCCATGATCGACGGCTACGTCGAGGAGGGTGGNCACCATCTCAACGTGAACGTCTTCACGCGGGAGACGCTCCTTGACGCNCAGGCGCATCCCGAGAAGTATCCCCAGCTCACCATCCGCGTTTCGGGTTATGCGGTCAAGTTCAACTCGCTGACGCGCGAGCAGCAGAACGACGTCATCGCCCGCACGTTNCATGAGTCGATGTAGTTGGGTCCCACGGGGAACATCAAACGGNNCGTAGGGACGGTAGACCCGCTCGCCGTATGCGGGCGCGTCCATTCGCTCGAGTCGTTCGGCACCGTGGACGGACCGGGCACGAGGCTCGTCGTCTTCTGCCAAGGCTGTCCCATGCGGTGCGCCTACTGCCACAACCCCGACACCTGGGACTTCTCCGCAGGCACCGAGACGAGCGTGGCGCAGGTGATGGATGCCTTCGAGCGCAATCGGCCCTTCTATCGCACCGGCGGCATCACCGTGAGCGGAGGCGAGCCGCTGGCACAGCCCGAGTTCGTCTCCGCGATCTTTCGTGCCGCCCACGAGAGCCCGCACGGGCGCGTGCACACCGTACTCGATACGTCCGGTGCGACCTGGCCCTCCGACGGCGCGCCGAGCAAGGCGCTCGACGACGTGCTCGATGACTGCGACATGGTGCTTCTCGACATCAAGCATGCAGACGCCGAGGAGCATCGCGCGCTCTGCGGCATGGGTCCCGNGCACGCCCTCGCCCTCGGAGACGAGCTGGCACGACGAGACATCCCCACCGTGATTCGCCACGTGGTGGTGCCGGGAATCACCGACGGCGGCGACGAACTTGCCGCGATGGGTCGCGTCATCGCACGATGGACCAACGTGGTGGGACTCGACCTTCTCCCCTATCACACCATGGGCGTGGCCAAGTACCAGGCGCTCGGAATACCCTATCGTCTCGAGGGCGTGCCCCCCATGGACGCCTCTCGCCTGCCCGCGTTGCGCCGCACCGCACTTCTCGCCCGCAGTGCACACCTGTCACACGACCTCCCCCGTCAGAGCCACGGTGACGAGCGTTCCTCCTGACAGAGGAGCCATTCTCGCCGGCGAGACGCGACTTTGGCCCATCGACTTTGGCCCCCGTTCGTGAGAGGCCCTAGCTGCGGGTGCCTTTCTCGTGTGCCAACCTCGTTTTTGGCACCTCACGTTTCCGCAGGTAGGCTAGGTGATAATACCTTGAATCATGGGCAGAAGTCGATGTGCCAAAGTCGCAACCGGAATGCGAGATTGGCTCCCACCAACGGCCGAGAAATTCACTATCGCGGTTATCGATAAGTCTTCATGATGCCCCTGTACACTCTCGAACAGCAACCCGAGGCATCAGGCCTCCGGTGCAGAGTGAAGGGGTTTTCGCATGAAGGCAGCACGTTGGTACAAGGCGGGAGACATCCGCGTCGAGGATGTTCCAGAGTGTCAGATCGATGACACCTACGATGTCAAGGTCAAGCTCCATTGGTGCGGCATCTGTGGTTCTGACCTGCACGAGTATCTCATGGGACCGATCTTCATCCCCGTGGGCACACCCCACCCCGTCACCGGCGAAGCCGCACCTGTCATCATGGGTCACGAGTTCTCCGGCGAGGTCGTCGAGGTCGGCGAGGGCGTCACCAACGTCAAGCCGGGTGACCGCGTCGTGGTCGAGCCCGTCGTGTGCGACGACACCTGCCCCGCATGTCTTGCCGGCAACACGCACCTCTGCCAGAACCTCGGCTTCCATGGGCTCGCGGGCAAGGGCGGCGGCTTCGCGGACTTCACCACCTTCCGCCACAAGTTCGTGCACAAGATCCCCGACAACCTCCCCTATGACAAGGCCGCTCTCGTCGAGCCCATCTCCGTGGGCTACCACTCGCTGCGCGCCGGCAACTTCCAGCCGGGCATGAGCGCCGTCGTCGCGGGAGCCGGCACCATCGGACTCGCGACCCTCGAGAGCCTCAAGGCGATGGGCGCAAGCCAGGTCATCATGATCCAGCGCAAGTCCNTCCGTCAGGAGTACGCCAAGAACTCCGGTGCCGACGTCGTCCTCGACCCCAGCGAGTGCGACGTGGTCGCCGAGATCATGAAGCGCACCAACAACTTCGGAGCCGACATCGCCTTCGAGTGCACCGGCAGCCAGGCCTGCTTCGACCTCGAGGTCGCATCCGTCCACAACGGCGGCACCGTGGTGGTCACCTCCATCTGGGAGAAGNGCATCAACTTCGACCTNAACGCNATCGTCATNCCCGAGAAGAAGCTCTGCGGCTCCATCTGCTACAACGGCAACGACTTCGATGACGTCATCAAGCTCCTGAGCGAGGGCAAGATCCCNGCCAAGGGATTCATCACCAAGAAGGTCGCTCTCGACGACATCGTGAGCGAGGGCTTCGAGACCCTGACCGGCCCCGAGAANAAGAAGCAGGTCAAGATNCTCGTCACCGACAACCCCGACGAGCTCAACGCCTAGGTCCTGGTGACAAGGACTGCGTTTCGCTACGAGAGCGGCCGGACACCCCTGCGGTGGTCGGCCGCTCTTCGCCCTTCCGGGGCTCCCCTTCGGTGACTCGTGGCCATACGGACGGGCGTCCCGCAAATGTGATGCACCCGAGGAGGTCGGACGCCCGCGGCACAAACACGACCCACAGCCCGTCTTCTCCTCCCCTCCCTTCGCGCCAGGCCGTATACCAAGAGCCGTAGTGCTCTCGAAGGAGCGGCCAGATGTCAGAGGAGGATACATGGATCTCGAGAAGATCAGGGTAGTCCAGTACGGCTGCGGCAAGATGTCGAAGTTCACGCTCAGATACCTCTACGAACACGGTGCGCAGATCGTCGGCGCCATCGACAACAACCCGGCGGTCATCGGGCAAGACGTCGGTGACTACGCGGGTCTTGGCACGAAGGTCGGCACCATCATCTCCGACGATGCTGACAGGGTCCTTGACGACACCGACCCAGACATCGCCGTCATGACGCTCTTCTCGCTTGTAAGCGACATATANCCGCACGTCATCAAGTGCGTCGAGCGTGGCATCAACGTCGTGACCACCTGCGAGGAGGCCATCTACCCCTGGACCACCTCTGCGGCGCTCACCAATCAGATCGACACCATCGCCAAGGAGACCGACTGCACCGTCACCGGATCGGGCATGCAGGACATCTACTGGATCAACGTNATNGCCAGCGTCGCCGGCGGCGTGAACCGCATCGACCGCATCGAGGGCGCCGTCTCGTACAACGTCGAGGACTACGGCCTCGCGCTCGCACGGGTCCACGGCGTCGACATGACTCCCGACGAGTTCGAGCAGAAGCTCGCCCACCCCGACGACATCGTCCCCTCCTACGTCTGGAACTCCAACGAGGCNCTGNTCAACCGCTTCGGCTGGACCCTCAGGTCGAACAGGCAGGAGAACGTCCCCTACATTGCCGAGCAGGACACCTACTCCTCCACGATGGGCAAGACCATTCCCGCCGGCAAGGTCATCGGCATGAGCACCGTCGTCACCACCGAGACGTTCCAGGGTCCTGTCATCGTGACGTCGCAGATCGGCAAGGTCTACGGTCCCGACGAGGGCGACCTCGCGACATGGAGAATCCTCGGCGAGCCGGACTGCGAGTTCGAGCTCAAGAAGCCGGACACGCCACGCCACACCTGCGCCACGATGATCAACCGCATCCCGACCGTCATCGACGCTCCGGCCGGCTACGTCACCGCCGAGAAGCTCAGGCAGGTCGAGTACCTCTCCTATCCCATGCAGCTCTACGTTAACGACAGCATCTGGTAACGACGGCACATCCCGGACGTGACATCGACGAGGGACCGCCCGCACGCAGGGGCGGCCCCTCGTCATCGAGAAGCTTCGAAGCCCGACCTTTCAGATAGGCGTCCACAATCGAAATCGACGACCGATTCAAGACGAGTCGCATATCTGAAAAGGCACGGCTCCCTAGGCATGCCCCTACGTTCGGAACAAGAATCCCACTTCGGTCCCACACGCATACCCAAAGCTCGTCTCACCTGCGCACGCTGTACCATAGGAGTGTCCACACGTCTGCGCTCGAGGAGGAACCATGCCCTGCACTACTATTCTGGTCGGAAGAAATGCCAGCTACGACGGGTCAACTATCGTGGCTCGCAACGAGGATTCCGCCGGTGGAACCTTTGACCCCAAGCAGTTCCTCGTGGTGGACCCCGCGGGCAAGTCCTCCTACACGAGCGTGATCTCCCACCTGACCATTCCCCTCCCCGAAGGCGGCCGCCGCTACACCACGCTTCCCAACGCAGACCGCAAGGAAGGTCTCTGGGAGGAGGCGGGCTTCTCCATCCGCAATGTGGGAATGAGTGCCACCGAGACCCTCACCACCAACGAGCGCGTACTCGGGGCCGACCCGTTCGTGACGTTGCGCCCTGCCGTGGGCACACCGGGCGAGGAGGGATACGAGCCCGAGGTCGCAGGCGGCATCGGCGAGGAGGACATGGTCACGCTCGTACTCCCTTACATGCGCTCCGCGCGAGACGGGGTTCGGATTCTCGGAAGCCTCCTCGAGCGCTACGGTACCTATGAGAGCAACGGCATCGCGTTCTGTGACGTCAACGAGATCTGGTGGATGGAGACCGTGGGCGGTCACCACTGGATTGCTCGCCGCGTTCCCGACGATTGCTACGTCACCATGCCCAACCAGCTCGGACTCGACTCCTTCGACCTCGTTGACGCCCTCGGGGAGAAGCGCGAGCACCTATGCTCGGCCGACATGGGCGCCTTCGTCGACGAGAATCATCTCGACGTCTCTCTCGACGGCCGCCTCAACCCACGTGACGCCTTTGGTTCGCGCTCCGATGCCGACCACGTGTACAACACGCCTCGCGCCTGGGCCATGCAGCGCCACCTCAACGCCACGAGCAACACCTGGGACGGCCCCACGGCCGACTACCGCCCCGAAGACGATGACATCCCATGGTGTCGCGTACCCGAGCGAAAGGTCACCATCGAGGACGTGAAGTACGTTCTTTCCCTTCACTACCAGGGCACTCCCTTCGACCCCTACGGCACGCTCGGCACGCCGGCCTCGCGCGGCATGTATCGTCCCATCGGCATCAATCGCAACAACCATCTCGCCGTGCTCCAGCTTCGCCCCTACGAGCCCCTCGCATCACGCGCGCTCGAGTGGGTGGCCTACGGCTCCAACGTCTTCAACGTGCTCGTACCCTTCTACGCTAATATCACCACCACGCCCGGCTACCTCGCAGACACCACCACGCGCGTGACCACCGAGAGCTTCTACTGGGCCAACCGCATCGTGGCGGCGCTCGCCGACGCCAACTTCGGGGCCAGCCTGCCCCACGTGGAGCGCTACCAGGAGAAGGTAGGCGCCGCCGCTCGTGCCATCATCGGAGAGACCGACCGCGCCATCCGCGATGGTGACGTGGACTGCGTAGCGGCGCACGAGCCACTCGAGGAGGCCAACCGCCGCATAGCCGCACTCCTGCGCACCGAGACGGACGAACTGCTCGANCACGTGCTCTACGAGACGAGCATGCGCATGCGCAANGCCTTCTCGNGATCGGACAACTAGGGCGGCGAGCAGGTGGACGGATATGGCTTTCTCACGCCCGAGCCAGCCATGTGGGGCAGCGGCATAGGCTTCCCGACCTTTGGACCCGCGCACGTCGCTTGGCTCGCCGCCGTCGCGGTGATGGACGTGCTCGTGGTCCGTGGCTACCGCAGTCTACCGAGAGGCACCGAGAAGGGAAGTCCCCGGCGGCGCATGATGCTTATCGTCGCCCTCGTGCCGCTCGTGCTTCTCGCAGGCGACGACGTCCTCATGGCCTCATGGGGCGTATTCAGTCCGCAGTGGTGGCCGCTCCATACCTGCAACATGTGCGAGTACCTGCTCCTCGTCTATGCGCTTCGGCCCAATCGGGCCACGGGAGAGGTCATCTTCACGCTCGGACTCCTGGGCGCCCTGCTCGCGCTCGTGTTTCCCGGCTGGACGAGCTGCGCGCCGTACACCTACCCGTGTCTCTGCGGCTTTGCGGAGCACGGTCTTCTCGTCGCCTTCGTGCTCATGCTCCTGGCAGGTGGCGACCTTCGTCCCAGACGCGAGGACCTGCGAACCTCGCTTGCCTTCGTGGCCATCTACCTCACCGTGGTCTATCCGCTCAACAAGGCCCTGGACACCAACTTCGCCTTCGTCAGCACCCCGGCAGACGGCTCTCCGCTCGTGGCGGTGGCCTCGGTCTTTGGCAATCCGGGCTACCTCGTACCCTATGCGGCGGCTCTCGTGGGCTCGTTCGTTGCCATGGCACGTCATCTGGGAACGCGTGGAAGCGTTGCGTCCGCACGGACGGTTTTCGCGCATGATTCGTCGTACGGATGTTCTTTCTCGTCACTAACGGCGTCGCACGGACGGTTTTTAACCGTAAACCCGTCCCGTGCGACGCAACGCCTCCTGCACCAACGTCAATCGCAAGCGTTCCGCCTCTACGCCTCGCGGGCTTTCGGCGGGAGGCCACCGCAGCGCGATAGGTGTCCTGGAAAAGGGGGTGCCGCTCTCGCGCGAGTGCCGGCCGGGGCAAACGGATTCGTACTCGGGAATAGACGCGCCACGGCTCCCGTAAGGGCAGGCGGTCCACGCGCTTGGCGAGAACGGCAAACCGCAAACGTCGTTGCGAGCGTCGACTCCTCGCGCGGTAGGGCCAGTCGCGCAGAGGGCAATGCCGACGGATACCGATCGTGGTGGTTCCTCGAAGATCAACCCTCGAGCACGGGTATGTCCTTCTCGTCCCGGCAAGCACCTCGGAATCTGATGGCTGGCCTGCCCTTCTTCATGACGACGGGTAGAAAGTGCGCCTTTCGCGGCACCCCGCATCGGTAGAGGGCGGGGAGAGCACGTGCCCGCGCCTCGCCCGTGGCAGTCGTCCACCTCGGTCTCGAGCTTCCAGAGGGTCGGGTGTCGAGAAGGACGTCTTTGCGACAGGTTGTGGCCAGCCACCTCCTCGATGGCAGCATTCCACAGACGGTCGACGGCCGGGGATCGTAGGGCGGCGCTTACCCAGAGCCATGCCCACGCCCCAAGCAACGCCGATAACTCTCGGGAAGGTCGGTCCGCGCGTGCGGAACGGCCCCGGCCGCGATCGCCCGGCGGCCCGTGGGAGTCACAACTGCCCTCTCCGGTGAAGCCCGTGGCGAGAAGCGAGACCCTCGCTCGCAAAGATGTTGCACGGCAAGGGGACGGGGACGCCCAGCACGCCCGTGGCGCGGTGCGCACGCGACCCTCCCCCTCCGCCAGCGGCCGAGACGATCACCGTCGGTTCCCAACATCGAGGTTGTCGAGGCACCAATGGCGGCGGCAAAAACGATATCGACGACGAGTCCTACGGAACCCCACCTCGTGAAAGCGCACGTGCCCCGACGTCGGTACCATGGGCCTTGGCCCTAGCGGGGGCCGCCGAGGATTGTCGAAGACGCGTCCGCGCCGTAGCGGAGGTGCGTAACGGAAGGGGTCCCCGACGCATCGAGGATCGCCGTGACGTCGCCGAGCGTACGGTGCTCGTGGTGGGTGGATGGTGGCCCTCCATGCTCAATGGTCTTCGTGCCCCCGTGGGTGGCGCCCGCCAATCTCCCTCGCCGTCAAGGTCACCGTAGAGGTACCCCATGTCCGTGGTCGTGGTTTCTCGTGGGTCTGGTCCGAGCACCACGTCCCAAAGTCGCAGGCTCCAACCGCCACCCGCACGTCCTTGGCGACCCAGCGCACCTCGAAGCCACCGAGGCCGAGGCCCAGAAGGGCGATTCGCGCAGGCCCGCTTCTCCGGTCCGCCCCGAGGTCGAGCAGCGCGCCAACGAACATGTCACCGGAGATGCCGCCCTCGCAACCTTGAGATAGGTGTACCCCTGCCCATGGCCCTTCCCCCTGTCCCCTAGTGCCGGGCCGGCGGGTGGTCGAATGAGAGCCGCCTGGTACCCCCGCGGGCCAAAAGCCGTTTTGTCGATGTTCACCCACGGAACGCCCGCTCCGCACCGAGTTTGAGCATGGCGAGAAGAGCCCCGCAAGGCCCGAACGAGGCTTCCGTAGCCCACGGCTCGTGGACAGCGATCACGGGGGGCAGGCCGGCGGAGACCGCCCACCACGCCTCGCAACGCCCCCTTCCATCCCCGCCACAAGCCACCACGTGCGGACGCGGTCTGGATGTCGTCCACATGGCTGAGAAGCCTGTGAACGCCCGAGACGCCACGTCGTAGAGACGCACCACGCGCTCCGACGCCTCCGCGGTGGACGGACGCCCTCCTCGGCGCAGTAGAGGTTCGCTCGTGCCGGCGGGCGCAGAGGACCACCCGGCCGTGCCGTCGGCCTCNGTGGTGTTCTGCGCCTCCGACCTCATCGCGCTTCTGCCTGCGACCGCGTTCGCCCTCCTTCTTGCCGGCGGCATCTGCTACACCGCAGGTGCGGTCTTCTATGCCTTCAAGCGCATCCCCTACCTGCATTTCGTCTTTCACTTGCTCACGCTTGCCGGCAGCATCCTCATGGTCGTGTCGGTGCTCGTGTACGTGATGTAGGAGTGCCATCGCAGGCCCCAAGGCACCTCACCTCGGCTACCATGTACCCCGAAACCAATCAAAGGCAGGCTTGGAGGTCGGTATGGCAGACGAGGAACTCAGGGCACGGGTCGACGCGTACGTCGACGAGGTCTGGGAGGATGTCGTAGAGGACATCCGTACGCTCGTGCAGGTCGAGTCGGTAGAGGACCTCGACCACGCGGAGCCAGGCAAGCCCTGGGGCCCCAAGCCATACGAGGCGCTCTCCCGCGCCATCGCCATCGCCCGTCGCCTGGGTCTCGATGCCCATGACCTCGACGGCTACCTTGGCTACGCCGACCTCGAGGGGGCGTCGCCGCGCTACATCGCCACGATCGCCCACACCGACATCGTCCCGCTCGGCCTGGGATGGACGGTCGACCCACTCGACGTCACGCGGCGCGACGGCTATCTCCTGGGCCGTGGCGTCCTCGACGACAAGGGCCCGTTCGTGCTCTCCCTCTATGCCGCGCACTTCTTCTGCCGCCAGGTCGCCGAGACCGGCCAGAGGCTCCCTTACACCCTNCGCTGCATCATCGGCAACAACGAGGAGACGGGCATGTGCGACGTGCCCTACTACCTCGAGCGCTTCCCCCAGCCGGCCTTCTGCTTCTCCCCCGACGCCGACTTTCCGCTCATCTGCGGCGAGAAGGGCGTCTACCATGGCGAGTTNACCTCGGCGGAGATCGCCGGGGACANGATCATCGAGCTGGACGGCGGAACCGTGCCCAACGCCATCCCNGGCCTGGCGTGTGCCGTCGTGCGTGCCCACGCGGACGAGCTGCCCGTGGNAGACGGCATCGAGATCGAATACCTTGACGACGGNCGNGCCCGCGTGACGGCACAGGGCAAGGGNGGTCACGCATCACTGCCCGCCGACACCGTCAACGCCATCGGCGTGCTCGTGCGCTACCTCCTCGATGCGGGGGTCTGCGGAGAGGACGAGCGCACCTTCCTCGAGCTCGAGCGCACCCTCACGGCCTCGACCGATGGCTCATCCTCCGGCATCGCCGCCGCGGATGACAAGTTCGGCCCGCTCACCTGCATCCAAGGCACGGTTCGCACGCGCGAGGGTCGCTTCGTGCAGACCATCGACTCCCGCTATCCCACCTCCATCACGGGCGACGGCATCACCAGCGCCATGTCCAAGCTCGCCGAGGGTGCCGGATGCAGCTACCGCGTCCTCGCCGACGAGCCGCCCTTCTACATCGAGCCCACGTCGCCGGAGATCCAGACCCTTCTCGCCACCTACGACGAGTACACCGGACGCGAAGGCAAGCCTCTCGTCATCGGCGGCGGCACCTATGCCCGCCACTTCGGGCGCGCCTGCGCCTTCGGGCCGTATGACCCCGATGAGCAGGTCCCCGCGTGGGTCGGCATGGAGCATGGCCCCGACGAGGGCATCTCCGAGCGAAGCCTGAAGACCGCGCTCAAGATCTATATCGTCTCGATCGCACGACTCATGCGGCTCTAGGTCAGGCTTGCGCAAGCCTCCCCGAGACCTCGGCCATGATTGCGTGGATGTCGATGCCCTGCGGACAGTGCGCGACGCACGCACCGCAACCCACGCAATCCTCTGGCTGGCCCCCGGCGAGGGAGCGGACGTCGGCCAGCGCCTCCGACGAGCCCATGCGATAACGGTTGTACGCCGCAAGGACGTCGGGGATGTCAATCCGTGCAGGACAGCCGTCCGTGCAGTAGCGACACGCCGTACAGGGCACCGAAAGCTCGTCGTGAAACGCCGTGCGCGCGGAGGCCAGGAGCCTGCGGTCCCCCTCCGAGAGGGTCGCCTCGTCGGAGAAGGTTCGCACGTTGTCGGCCACCTGCGCAAGGTTCGACATGCCCGAGAGCACCGTCTGCACCTGTGGCAGTGCCCGCACCCAGCGCAGGGCCCATGACGCCAGGCTCCAGTCGGGGTGCGCCATGCGCAGCGGACGCTCCGCTGCGGGCGTGAGCTTGGCGAGCCTGCCCCCGCGCACGGGTTCCATCACCATGATTGGCATGCCACGCTCCTTGAGGAGCTCGTACTCCTCACGCGTGGTCGAGTACTCCCAATCGAGGTAGTTGCACTGAATCTGGGCAAAGTCCCAGGGACGTCCGTACGAGTCGGCAAAGGCTCGCAGGACCTGCGGCGTAGCGTGAGACGAGAAGCCCAGATAGCGAATCCTACCCCTGTGCCTCTGCTCGAGAAAGTAGTCCACGCAGCCGGAGTCGAGGTAGTCGCGGTACGTGGTATCCATCACGGAGTGGATGAGGTAGAAGTCCACGTATCCCACGTGCAGGCGCTTGAGCTGCGCCTCGAAGACCCTGCGATAGTCGCGCTCGGCCTGGATGTGGTACTTCGTGGCAACGTGGAACGAGTCGCGCGGATAGCGCGCCGCAAGCGCGTGGCCGAGAAAGTCCTCCGAGGTTCCGTCGTGGTACGTCCACGCAGTGTCGTAGTAGTTGACCCCACTCGCCATGGCGTAGTCCACGATCGCCTCGGCACGCGGATAGTCAATCGGCGCGCCCACGACATCGCCTTCGGTCGGAAGGCGCATGTTGCCCATACCAAGCCGCGAGAGCTCCGTATCCCTGAAGATCTTGTACTCCATCATGACGCTCTCCTCCCAAAGCGCGCCGCGACAGGCGAGGACGACCCCTGCTCGGGACCGACTGTCGAGGCCAAGAGAAATTGGGCCACGAAACTACATAGCACGAAAAGGTCATGCGTACCAGCACCTTTGCGGGAGAACGACGCACTAGTCCGTGGGGGGTACCATGGTGCTGGCGACCGAGGCGACTATCCCTCGGTGAGGACCTCGGCACTCAAGCGCGGCTGCCGTCGGATGCTCCAGGCAAGGAAGGCGCAGGCGCCCATGAAGACCATATCCGCAAGCGAGCTGCCCTGCACGCCGGCGAGTCCGTTGGCGACCACGTCCATCACGAGACGTGCTGCGTCCACGGCAAAGCCGATGCACGAGATCACGAGGTACGGCAGAATCTTCTCGGGGTGATTGGACCCGCGCACACCAAGCATGCCCACGAAGAGGTCGACCACGGCAGAGGCGATACCCGAGACGAGCGTGGACATGCTCACGCCATCTGCACCCACGATGCTGCCTACCATGCCGAGGCTCGCGTTAGCACCGAAACTTCCCACGAGGATGTAGAGCACGACGGCCATCACCGCCTGCATCGCCGACATGATGATGACCACACACGAGACGAGATGCAGCGTGCGCTGGTGGTGCGTGCGCCAGTAGGCCGGTCCGACGATGCCCTCGTCGTGCTCGCGCTGCACCTGGTCGGCGAGGGTGGAGCACACGAGCACATACGTGACGGTGATCATGAGGACCACGGGATGGAAGAGGAGGACCGTTCCCGCACCCCAGCCCCAGACGATGGCCACGAGCGTGACGAGACCCACGAGATAGCAGAGGAAGCGGTACGGACCGACCTTCGCGGAGTCACGGGCGGCGCGCAGGCCGAGTCGGGAGGTCACCGCCAGAAGGACGCCAGAAGCCACGATGAGGGCCCCAAAGCCAAGCACGGTTCCCACTCCGAGCATCGTGGCGCCGTCGAGCGCCGTATGCCCAACCACATCCGAACCATCTGTGGTAAGTCCAGACCAGACCACGAGGACGCCGCCGAGGACGAGCACGGCCGCGAGTATCGCCATGACGATGGATACGATGCGCAGCGTCTGCTGGGCGATCGTACGGGGAATCGATAGCTGAACGTCCTCCACGTGGTCTCCTTGGGTTCCATGATCCGCTAGGCCACAGGATACCATCGCGGACGGCTAAGAACTCGAACTCTCGAGAAGACTCGTCTCATAGGGAAGCGGCTCCGCAAGAAACCCGCGCTCGCTGAGGGCGATCTCGATCTCGCCGAGGAGCTCCTGCGAGTCAGCGGACACGTGATGAAAATGGTAGCAGTTGGTGAGGTTCATGAGCGGCGTCGATACACCGGAGTTTATGTCGTCCATGAACCTTCTCGCGTCTCGGCGGTTGCGAACGTCGAGACGCGAGGATATGACACCATACGCACGATGGTTCACGAAGACGTCCTCCACGCAGCCGCCAAGGTCAACGACGATGTCGAGCTCCTCGAGCGCCTCCTCTATGCTGTGATGGCACTTGAGCACGCGCGTCGGACGAGCGTTACCGGGCAGAAGCACGTAGCCGCGGTTGGTCGAGACGACAGGCACACCGCCCCTTCTGAGCAAGGCGATGTCTTGCACCACCACCTGGCGGCTCACGCCGCACGCGCGGCCGAGCGCCGTTCCCGAGAGAGGGCCGCCTGCCGTACGCAGCGTCTCGACAATGCCGTTCCTGCGCTCTTCTCCTGTCATGCCCACGCCAATCAGTCGATGACCTCAAGATGCTTGAGACTCAGGTCGAGGATGCCCGCGGAGTGCGTGAGCGCCCCGCACGAGAGAAAGTCTACGCCGAGGTCGGCATAGCTCGCCGCGTTCTCTACGGTAACATTGCCCGACGCCTCCGTCTGCGCCCGGCCACCAACAAGACGAACCGCTCTTGCCATCGTCCCATGGTCCATGTTGTCGAGCATGATGATGTCGGCACCTGCTTCGAGAGCCTCCCCGACCTGCCCGAGAGTCTCGCACTCCACCTCGATCTTGTCCACGAAGGGGACGACCCTGCGCGCTGCCTCCACGGCCCGGGCGATGCTGCCCGCCGCCGCGATATGGTTGTCCTTGAGCATCACGCCGTCGGAGAGGCCGTAGCGGTGAAGCGAACCCCCTCCCAGACGCACGGCCTCACGCTCGAAGATCCGCATGCCCGGCGTGGTCTTGCGCGTGCACACGAGCGTCGTGCCCGTACCCTCAAGTTCCACCGCGATGCGATGCGTGTATGTGGCGATGCCACTCATGCGCTGCAGGTAGTTGAGGGCGGTGCGCTCGCCCTCGAGGAGCACGCGAACGTCTCCCTCGACGTCCGCCACGTGGTCGCCGCTACAGACCTCGGCGCCATCCGCCAGAAGGGGGGTCGTCACGGTGAGCGGGTCGAGCAGCGCGAAGACGCGGGCGAAGACGTCGAAACCAGCGATGACACCATCCTGCTTGGCGAGAAGCTCCACGTGCCCTTGTCGCGGTTCGGGCATCACCGCCTGCGTGGACACGTCACCAAAGGGCATGTCCTCTGCGAGGGCGGCGCGGATGTGATCGTCGATCGTCATCAAGATCATGGGGTCGGTCATGG
>JGI20225J20221_1002264_pt1 | contig 15084 bp, 17 predicted proteins | sample BioMet4_FD_20221 | JGI IMG/M metagenome (IMG submission 20221) | reverse complement strand
TATAGATTTGTGTATTATACGGTTAAAACCGCACAATACATACCAATATGGGCGTGTATATACAGTTTTTCCGTATATATAAACGAGTTAGCAACAAGGCGAAAAAAGACATGCAATTATAAAAGTTCGGTGCAAACTTGGAGGAATTTATTTTGTTTTTTTCTCCCCCCGCAAAAAGAAGAAGGGAAACCCTGACCCACATTGCAGCACATTTCCAAGCCCCCACAAGCCAACACCCAAACCAAAGGCTTGTAAAAGAGCTGCAATTCTGCCTACGCACCGGTGCTTAATTGTTACATTTGAGCTTTGAACAAACCGAGATTATTGAAATTAGTAAAATGAAAAAGGAAATAGACAACAAACTCAACTTGAAAAATATCAACCCAACCGCAATGCGACAGTTGGTTTTACAAGTTCTGACAGAACAAAAAACGGCTATTAGTTTGCCTGAATTAGAACAAAAATTTGAAAAAGCTGATAAAGCAACGTTATATAGAACTTTAAAAACTTTCCAGGAACATCAACTCATTCATTCAATTGAAGATGGCTCTGGCTCTTTAAGATACGCACTTTGCGAAGATTTTTGCACTTGCGAACCAGAACATTTACATGTTCATTTTTTATGCAACAAATGCGGAAAAACGTATTGTATGAAAGATTTACCTGTTCCCCAGCCAGACTTACCCAATGGATTTGAATTTTCCAGTGCAAACTTTGTTGTCAAAGGTATTTGTTCAAATTGCAAAAAGTAAGTTTGCAACTCGGTTGCACGAACTATATAGTATTTTTGTCGTTGTAATTATTAGAAATAAGAATTTGCAGATGAAATATATAGCAGTAATATTATCAGTGTATGTAATGGTTTTAACAGCCATACCTTGCAATGATGTACATGCTGGTACAAATTCTGCTACCTTGGAATTGTCGGAACAAAGCCAAAATCACACAAGTGATGTTGATTTATGTTCCCCTTTTTGTTTTTGTCATTGTTGCCAAACACTTTCTTTCCCATCATTTTTTAATGGTTTATTGTCCGATGTTGAAGTGGTTGCTTTGAATATTACTTTCAAAGAATCAAGATTTTCAAATCATTTTTCTTCTATCTGGCAACCTCCCAAAATATAATCGTTTCATCTTAACAATTTGCTCATATCAATTTTTTGATGTGATGCATTAAATAAAAGGTTGTCCAAGAGTAGTCTCTTGGAGTGAAAACACCTTGAAATTGATTTATATCCAAATAATAATTCATAATATTCAAATGATAAACAAAATAATATCTTTTTCAATAAAGAATAAGGCACTTATCGGGCTGATGACCATTGGCCTGATTATCGGTGGAATATATTCCATGACCAAAGTGCCGCTTGATGCCATGCCCGATATTACAAACAATCAGGTTTTGGTTATCACAACAGCACCCAATTTGGGCACCGAAGACATTGAACAGTTTGTAACCTATCAGGTTGAACTGGCAGTGGCAAACCTTCCAGATGTGACTGAAATCAGAAGTGTATCACGCTTTGGACTTTCGGTAGTTACCATTGTTTTTAAAGAAAGTGCCGGAACATATTTACCCCGGCAATTAGTAAGCGAAGCCTTAGCAGAAGTAAAAGAAAAAATCCCACAGGGATTTGGAGAGCCGTTCATGGCACCCATCAGCACCGGGCTGGGTGAAATATATCAATACACGCTTGAAGTACAACCCGGTTTCGATACTATTTATGACGATATGGAACTTCGCACCATGCAGGAATGGATTGTAAAACGGCAAATGGCCATGCTGCCCGGAGTGGTGGAAGTAAACTCTTTTGGTGGAAGGGGAAAACAGTACGAAGTAGCTGTTAATCCAGATAAACTTAGGAGTATGGGCTTGGCCATTTCTGATATTTTTGAAGCCCTTGAAGACAACAATCAGAATACAGGTGGGGCATATATCGAAAAAAACTTTCAGGCCAACTTTATCAGAGGCGAAGGATTAATGAGGTCTATTAATGATATTAAAAACACCTTAGTTACAAACGTTGACGGACAACCCATTTTTATCAGGGATGTGGCAGAAGTTAAATACGGAAGTTTTGTCCGTTATGGTGCTTTTACCAAAGATGGAAAGGGCGAGGCTGTCGGCGGTATCGTGATGATGTTGAAGGGCGAAAACTCAAATGATGTGATTAAAGATGTTAAAGAGCGGATGGCTTTAATACAAAAATCATTGCCCGATGGTGTTGTAATAAAACCTTTTCTCGACCGCAGCAAACTGATTAAAAGCACCACATCTACAGTTGCCGAAAATCTTTCATTGGGTGCGTTAATAGTAATATTTATCCTTGTAATATTCTTGGGAAACCTTAGGGGCGGGTTAATCGTGGCATCAACCATTCCTTTGGCATTGCTGTTTGCCTTTATCATGATGAACTTGTTTGGGGTGTGGGCAAACCTAATGAGTTTGGGGGCGCTCGATTTCGGGATATTGGTTGATGGTGCGGTTATTATTGTTGAAAGTATGATTTTTTACTTACACCGAAAAAACCTGATAGGAACAAAGCTTGACCAGACGAAACGAAACGAAATTGCTTATAATTCGGCAAGCAAAATGATGAACTCGGCATTTTTTGGGCAGTTGATTATTCTGATTGTCTTTATACCTGTTTTAGCTTTGCAAGGAGTAGAAGGCAAAATGTTTATCCCCATGGCTATGACTTTTGGTTTTGCCGTTTTGGGCGTGGTAATATTGTGCCTTACCTATATTCCAATGATGGCAGCCTTATTTCTTCAACCACCAAAAACAGATAAAAAAACATGGGGCGATAAAATTATTGGTAAGCTTGAAAAAATTTATACCCCGGTAATCGGATGGTCGCTTAAAAGAAGTTGGATTGTAATCACAATAGCATTTGTGCTGTTAGTTTCCGGCGGTTTTCTGTTTACACGGATGGGAGCCGAATTTATTCCAAAACTTGATGAAGGCGATTTTGCTTTTCAGGCATTTTTAAAGCCAGGAACTTCATTAACCGAAGTAACAAAAACTTCCACCCGACTGGAACAAATTGTCTTGGAAAACTTTCCTGATGAAGTAGAAAGTATTCAAAGCAGGATTGGTGTGGCAGATTTACCCATGGACCCAATGCCTTTGGACATTGCAGATATATTTGTGATATTGACACCAAAAGACCAGTGGACACAAGCCGAATCGAAAGCCGAATTAATTGAAAAAGTAAGGGAAAAAGTAAGTGTTTTGCCGGGTATAAATTTTGAATTTACCCAGCCTGTTGAAATGCGTTTCAATGAATTGCTGACTGGTATCCGTGAAGATGTTGCCGTTAAACTTTATGGCGATGATTTGGATATACTGGCTGCCAAAGCCGCTGAAATTGCCGGGCTGATTTCAGGGATTAATGGTGTAGCAGGTGTAAAAGCGGAGGCAACAAGTGGTTTGCCCCAGATTACCGTTCATTACGACCGTAACAAGCTTGGACGTTACAACCTGAAAATTAAAGAACTCAATACGATTGTTGAATCCGCTTTTAGTGGTGGCGTTGCCGGAAGCATTTACGAAGGCGAGCGGATGTTTGACCTTGTTGTGCGATTGGACGAAGAACACCGCACAAGTATTGACGATATCAGGAATTTATTTGTTAATCTTCCCGATGGTAATCAAATTCCCTTAAAAGAAGTAGCTGAAATAAGTTACCAGCCGGGGCCGATGCAAATTAGCCGCGACAATACCAACCGTAGAACCTACGTAGGAATTAATGTTGCTGGCAGGGATGTGAAATCGCTTGTGGAAGAAATCCAATCTGTTTTAGATGAAAAACTTGAACTGCCAACGGGCTATTATATCAGGTATGGTGGTGCTTTTGAAAATCTCGAAAGGGCATCAAAACGTTTGTCCCTTGTAGTTCCGCTTGCTTTAGCGTTAATTTTTATGCTGGTATTTTTTGCCGTGAAATCGTTCAAACAAACCCTCATGATTTATGTAGCCGTTCCCTTCGCTGCTGTTGGGGGTATATTTTCGCTCTATTTGCGGGATATGCCATTTAGCATTTCTGCCGGGGTTGGGTTTATCGTCCTGTTCGGCGTTGCGGTACTTAATGGTTTGGTATTAATTAGCGGGTTTAATGAATTAAAAGCAGAAGGCAAACTTCATATAAACGACATCATTAAAAAAGGTTCTATCCGGCGTATCCGGCCAATTTTATTGACCGCTTCAACCGATATTTTGGGCTTTTTGCCAATGGCAGTTTCAATGTCGGCAGGTGCCGAAGTACAACGGCCTTTGGCAACTGTGGTTATTGGAGGGATGCTAACATCCACTTTACTTACACTAATTGTGCTGCCCATTCTCTATCAATTTGTTGAATCGGGAGTTAAAAAAATAAAGTTGCCTAAACCGGCAATGGGTGTATTTTCTGTCCTTTTTATAATGGCAGGTTTGGGGATTTCAGGAAATGCCAATGCGCAAGATTCTTCCCTAACATTGCCACAAGTCATTGAAAGGGCAAAAGAAAATTATCCGACAATCAAGGCAGCCCAATTGGAAGTTGACAAACAGGAAGCTTTAAAAGCAACGGCTTACCAATTGGGTACAACCTCTGTTTACACGGGTAAAGAAGAAGTGGGAAACGGTGCGCCCGGTATTCAAAACAGAATTGGGATTGGTCAGTCGGATATCGATGTTTTTGGTATTCCGGCAAAAAGCAAGTTAGCAAATGCACGTACCCAACAAGCTATTTCGGGGCAGTACCTTACCGAATATTCGTTAATCCGTGATGTTAGTATCGCATGGTACAATGCTGTACATGCCAAACAACAATGGCAGCTTTTTAAAGAACTCGACACCTTGTACGCCGATTTTCAAAAAGCCGCTGAATTGAGGTACAAAACACAAGCTACTTCTAAGATTGAATACCTTTCTGCTTCGGCTAAGTACAAAGAATTGCAGGTAAATTTAAAGAAAGCTGAAAGCAACTATTTGGCAAACTTGCAAATTCTGAATCAATACCTATTATACCCGATTGCGGTAGATGTTAACATACAGGATTTGGGGCAGTATGCTTTCAATATAGTTTCCGAAATTGATTCATTGAGCGAAAGCCCGCTGCTGAATTATTATTCAACCGGGATTGATGTGGCAGAATCGGCATGGAAAGCGGAAAAAGCCAATTTCCTTCCAAAGTTAGACTTGGGTTATAAATGGCAGTCGGTTGACGGCAATTCCGGGTTTTATGGTTGGGAAGCAGGTATCTCTTTACCATTGGCTTTCTTTTCACAATCGGGCAAAACCAAAGCTTCAAAAATTGACTTCCAAATTGCCAATCGGCAATACGAGCAAAAGGAACTGGAAATAAAAGCCGAGTACAATCAACAAATTAGCCGTTACCTTATGTTGCAACAGGTTATCGACTATTATCAAAAAGAAGCATTGCCTTTGGCCGACGAACAAATTCAGGCTTCCAATCTGGCGTACCGTCTTGGCAGTATCGACTACGTTCAATTTATTCAGAATACTGAAGCGGCGATACGTACAAAACAAGATTTTTTAATGCAACAGGCGGAGTACAATGAATTATCTGCCCAACTAAAATATTTAACAGGTAAATAATCAACAAAATTGAGTAATGATGAAGACAAAAATAATTATAGCGTTTATTGCAATCGCCACTTTAATGTCGTGCAATACTAAAAATAAAACGACCAGCGAAAGCGAAGAAAACGAAGAGCATGGACCCGAAGGTGTTGTTGTATTAAATGAGAACCAACGGGAAGCCCTGAACTTAAAATTAGGAACTTTCCAAATGCGGAACTTAACCACGATAGTAAAATCAAACGGGCAGTTAGAAGTACCCCCGGCAAGTAGTGCCGAGGTTACAGCTGTTATTGGTGGTAATGTAAAAGAGATTAAGGTGTTTCATGGCGACAGGGTAAAAAAAGGTCAATTGCTGGCAGTGCTGGAACACCCCGATTTTATTGTTTTGCAAGAAGAATTTGCCGAAGTAGCCAACAGGCTTGAATATTTGGAACAGGAATTTGAACGCCAGAAAGAACTTTTTGAAAACAATGTCGGTGCAGGCAGGGACTTTCAACAGGCTAAATCGGAATACAACACAGCGAAAACAAAATATGAAGGCTTAAAATCACGCTTGCAATTGATTAATCTTTCACCTGCCAAAATTAAAGAAGGGATTATTTCGAACACAGTTAGTATCCTTTCCCCGATTAATGGTTTTATTAATGAGGTAAATATCAAAGTAGGCTCTTATGTTGATGCAAAAGACATACTCCTTGAAATAACCGACAATAGTGCAATCCATGCCGATTTTATGGTTTATGAAAAAGATGTGCATCTGGTAAAAGAAGGCCAAAAAGTGCATTTCACGGTTTCAAACCGTCCGGGAGAAGAGTTAACAGCAACCGTTTTTGCAATTGGAAAAGAGTTTGAGGCCAATTCGAGGGCAGTTCATATCCATGCAAAAATTAATGAAAAAGTTTCGGGGCTTATCCCGGGAATGTATATTTCTGGCCATTTGCATACCGATGAAAAATATACCCGTGCTCTGCCCAATGATGCTATTGTTACGGAGGGGACAAAATCATACATTTTTATACTGGACAATCAGGCTCTTGAAGAACGAGAAAAGGACGAACCTGCAAATGAAGAAATCCATGCCGACAATGAAGATAATGCGGAAGAAAATAGTATGGCCTTCCGAATGGTCGAAGTTATTCCCGGACTGAAAGACGATGGATATACGGAAATACATTTGATAAATTCGTTGCCTGATAACACACAGGTAGTTTTGAATACAGCCTACTATTTATTGGCTGATATGAAGAAAGAAGAAACCGGAGATGATGATTAAAACAATAAAATTATGAAAGAAATAAAAGCATTTGTAAGACCAAATAAAGTGAATGAAATTGTTCACCATTTAATCGACAATGATTTTGAGAACATTACGCTTTCTTCGGCAGAAGGTACGGGAAAACTGCAAGATGAAAACGCATTTGTTTCGCAGAAATTTTCTGTTACCGACAGTGAGATTGCTAAACTTGAGATTGTAGCAGAGGATGAAGATGTTGATACTATTTGTGCTATAATCTGTGAATACGGGTGTACACTTAATCCAGGCGATGGGTTAATTTATGTTTCCGATGTCGAAAAGGTGTACCGTGTGAAAACGGGTTTGGGAAATGGAGAAAAATAATTTATAACTTTAAGGGCAGGTTGCCTTAATATATCGGGCAACTTGCTTTTTAAATAATTCACATTAAAAGCAAAAACGATGAAATACTATTTTGAAAAAACATTGAATTGCTCTTTTGAAGAAGCAGTAAAAAGGGTAACAGAAGAACTCAAAAAGGAGGGTTTCGGGGTATTATCTGAAATCAACATACACGAAAAACTAAAAGAAAAATTGGGGGTAGATTTCAGAAAGTACCGCATACTTGGTGCGTGTAACCCTGCTTTTGCCTACAAAGCATTACAGGAAGAAGATAAAATCGGTACGATGTTGCCTTGCAATGTAATCGTGCAACAAATTTCAGAAAACCAAACAGAAATTGCTGCCGTTGACCCGATGGCATCAATGCAATCTGTTGAAAATGAAAAATTGGCAGGTGTTGCAAATGAGGTTCAACAAAAATTAAAACATGTCATTCACAATGTTTAAAAGCACCTTTAAAATTACCAAAATGGATTGCCCTTCCGAGGAAACCCTTATCAGGATGAAACTCGAAGGGCTTTCCATGATTAAAAGTTTGGTGTTCGATATTGAAAACCGAAAACTTACTGTCTTTCATTCTGAAGAAAGCTCTGAAATTGAGAATCACCTGAAAGAACTCAATTTAGGGTCGCAACTCCAAGAAACAATTGTTGTCCAAGCGGATGAACTCAAGGACGATTCATCAGTACAATCGAAACTGCTTTGGACGGTTTTGATTATCAACTTTGCATTTTTTATTATTGAAATTACCACGGGTTTTATTTCTAAATCTATGGGTTTGGTTGCCGATTCGTTGGATATGCTGGCAGATGCACTTGTTTATGGTCTTAGCCTTTGGGCTGTCGGTTCAACTGTGTTCCGTAAGAAAAAAGTGGCAAAGCTGAGTGGCTATTTTCAACTGGCTTTAGCATTGATTGGGCTTATAGAAGTAATACGCAGATTTATCAGTTTCGAAGCTGTGCCGGATTTCAAAACCATGATTATTGTTTCCATATTGGCATTGATTGCCAATTCCATTTGCCTATATTTATTACAAAAATCAAAAAGTGAAGAAGCACACATGAAAGCCACGATGATATTCACATCAAACGATATTATTATCAATACCGGTGTTATCGCAGCAGGTGTATTGGTTTTGTTGACCCAATCAAAGTATCCTGATTTAATCATTGGTACAATTGTTTTTTTAATCGTAGTAAGGGGGGCTTTCAGGATATTAAAACTTGGTAAATAAAACATTATGGCACACTCGCATGAACATACTACTCAAAAAGGTCACGGCAAAGCATTTGCAATTGGTATTGGATTAAACATCGTCTTTGTCGCCGTTGAAATATTTTATGGTTTAATTGCCAACTCATCAGCATTATTAGCCGATGCCGGGCATAATGCCAGTGATGTTTTAAGTTTGGTTTTTGCATGGGCTGCTATTTGGCTTGCCTCCATAAAACCAAAAGGGAAATACACCTATGGCTTGCGAAAAACAACTATTCTGGTATCAATCCTGAATGCACTTTTACTGTTTGGGGCGGTTATCGCTATTGGGTGGGATGCCATTGGTAAATTTAAAAATCCTGAACCCGTGGCAGGAACACAGGTAATGATTGTAGCCGGAATAGGTGTGGTAATCAACACCATCACAGCCTTGTTATTTATGAAAGGGCAAAAAGACGACCTGAACATCAAAGGAGCTTTTCTTCATATGGCTGCCGATGCCGGAGTTTCCCTCGGAGTAGTTGTTGCCGGGTTATTGATTAACATCACCGGAATCCAATGGATTGACCCGATAATGAGTTTCATTATTATTTTGGTAATTCTTTGGGGAACATGGCGTTTGTTTACCGATTCCATTGATTTGGCATTGGATGCTGTACCAAAACACATAAAGCTTGAAAAAGTACGTGACTTTCTTTCATCTCAAAACGGGGTTGAAGATATTCATGATTTGCACGTTTGGGCAATGAGTACAACCCAGGTTGCATTAACTGCCCATCTGATAATGCCAAAAGGATTTAGCGATGAATTTATTTCTGAATTGCAGGAAGCTCTTAAAAATGAATTTGGCATAGGGCATACCACTTTTCAAATCGAAAACGAGAAGATTGAAAAAGAGTGCAAAACCGATTGTTAAAATTTTATCAAAATGAATCTTCAAACCCAATCAATAATAACCTGTCCAAATTGTGGTTTTCGAAAGGAAGAAACCATGCCCATGGATTCTTGCCAATTCTTTTATAAATGTGAAAATTGCCATACCATTCTGAAACCAAAACAGGGAGATTGCTGTGTGTATTGTTCGTATGGTTCGGCAAAATGCCCTTCCATTCAAAAGAATGAAAGTTGCTGCTGATTTTTTTTAACAAAATGGAAGTACAACTGAGTTCTAACAAAAAGTATTTTCGTTATATTTAACATTTAGTTTTACAAACACAAAATCAAGTTGAAAAATAGCAGGTGTAAGTTTGGAAAATGCAATAGTAGAAAGGAAAAATAGACTGGCAGGGAAGGAAAATATTGCAGTACGTACGAAAAATACAATTCCAAATCCGAAAAGAGAAAATGTGAGTGGGGAAAACGCAATTGTAAAACTGAAAAACAGAATTGTAAAAGCGAAAAAACCAAAAGTAATTAATTATAAACCTTTAAAAATTAAATTATGGCATCACGAACAAAACTTACAGACTCAGCAACATTGGAATTGTACCGGGTAGCTTTGGAAAATGCAGAAACCCAACCTGAAATTTCAGCAATCATGGCAGATTTAGGCTTCGATTCGGCAGTTATCGCAGAAGGTAAAGCGTTGCTAACAAAAACCCGAACAGCATACGATGCAAACAAAACCGAAGACGATGAAACATCTGCCGCTTACGCCGATTTTTCAAGTAAAAAGGAACAATTGGAGGATACATTCAACATTCACCGCAAGAAAGCAAAAGTTGTATTTCGTAACGATTCATTAACCGCCGACAAATTGGCAATTTCTGGAACAATGCCACGGACTTATATCAAATGGTTAGAAACTGCAAAGAAATTTTATTCCGTGGCATCAGCCGATACAGCGGTTCAAGGTAAATTATCCCGTTTAAAAATCTCCGTTGACGACTTGACAGCGGCAAACACATTGATTTCTGAATTAGAAACGGCAAGAGCAGTTTACCTGAAAGAAAAAGGGGAATCACAAGATGCAACCAAAGGCAAAGATGCAGCATTTGCAAAGATAGATGATTGGATGAGTGAGTTCTATGCCGTAGCAAAGATTGGTTTAGAGGACAATCCACAACTATTAGAAGCATTGGGCAAAACCATAAGAGGATAGTGGAATTGCCCTCCCTATTTGTAAGCACATTGGCAAGCCCCACGAGCCAACGCACGACCAAAACTTGCCAAAGAGCTTACAAAGCCTGCCCAAGTAACCGCCTTTAAGGGCGGTTTTAGGGTTGCCCTCCCACAAAAAAACAAAATAAATTTGCGCTCCGTTGACAGTTTTGTGCAGATTGAAAAGACAATTAAAGAAACCTTAAATGACTGAAAAACAGACTGGAAGAATCAACGCCCAGTTGCTAACAAAGTGTATAAATCATTGGGCGGATAGTGCTAATTTCAAGGGCGTTACATTTAATAAACTTTGTAGCGGTTTGACAGTAAAGTGCTTCGAAATGCCCAACGCTTCATACACCAACCGTTAGGGGCAATGCAAGATTGCGATTAATTGAGGCTTACGAGAATGGATTGAATTGAAAAAAGAAACTTTACCAGCGAATTAAGAAAAGATTATGAAAATTGAAATTTTCGGAAACGAAGAATTTGATAATACAAAATTTAAATATGCAATAGTTTTCTCCAAATATAAGAATAAATGGATTTACGTTAAGCATAAGAAAAGAGACGGTTGGGTAGTTCCAAGTGGACATAGAGAGGAAAACGAAAATATATTTGATACAGCAAAGAGAGAATTATATGAAGAAACAGGAGCCAAGAAATTTTCTATAGAGCCTTTATTTTACTATTCGGTTGAGTCAAATGAAACAAAAAACTACGGGAAAGTCTTTTATGCAAAAGTTGAAGAACTAGGAGAATTGCCTGAATCAGAAATTGAAAGAATAGAATTATTTGAAAAGCAACCGAATGATTTAACTTACCCAGATACTCATCAAGCATTAGAGAAAGAGGTTATAAAATTAATACTGAAGTTAGAAAAGTATAATGAAAGCACAGCCACTAACACGTAGCAAAAAATATTGGGGCTAGATATTGCAGATGCAGCATTTTTATTACCTTTAACTAAGTTTCTAACGGCGGATAGATGTTCGGTTCTTAACTCCCCAACATTTCTTGCTACGGAACCGTTATGGCTAATGCTACATTTCACCAATTATACGTTTTGCAAGTTCTAGTCCTCTAATAACTCCAACGTCAAGTAGTTCGTCTTTCCTTGTAAAGTTTGAGTTATTATTTATGTCATCAATTAATTTATCTATTTCAAAATACGCACTAGCCATAACATGTGGTAAAGCCAAATTTTTGCACTCATTATATAGTTGTTGGAATTTACCTTCTGTTAAATAAGTCTTGTAGCCGTTTCTTTCAAACACGTAACAATACTTATCGCCATTGCAACTTTTTTCGTTTTCAGTAATTATTCGTATCATATTATTTTTGTTTTTAAGTCGTTCAAAAATCAGTCCTTACCACAGTCTCGTTGGGGCACATGCAGAAAATAAAGAAACCGAAAAATTTAAGTTGAATTAAATTTAAATCGAACAGAAAGTAAAATCAAAAAAAACGAATTATGAAAAGTGTGCTAATATTAATTTTTACCATGCTCATTTCATCATGGTCCTACTCTCAAGACCAATCTTCCAATGACTTGGGAGTAGACAAAAACTATGAAGAAGTAGTAGCAATAAAAAATCAAGGTGGATTTTCTCTTGTGGAAAGTTGGGCAAAGTATCCAAATGGAGAAAAAGGAATAACAGAATTAATTATCAACAACTTGAAATATCCCGAAAAAGCAATCAAAAAGAAAATTGAAGGGATTGTGACAATTAAATATGTTGTTCAGGTAGACGGAACAGTTGGTGAAATCGAAGTTATAAAGAGTGTTCACCCGTTGCTTGATGAAGAAGCTATAAGGGTAATTCGTTTAATGGAAAAATGGGAACCATCTATACAACGTGGAAAACCAGTTAAGACAGCGTACAATCAAGACTTTAGATTTGAATTGTAATTGAACATGTTGACTACAACAGAATAAAAAAAAGCACGGTGCCCCAATCGAGTAAACCGCCCCGCCAGCTAAGCTGACGGGGAGAGCCTCTCACACCACTGTACGTACGGGTTTGCTCATCCAATATTTATTTTTTTTTGGAATTCGCGAGGGCTTCGCCGTTCGTATACAGCGGTTCATTAAGATGTGGCGCAATTTTCTCGTAGTATTCAAGCATCGCCTCATACCCTCTCTTGCGTAAGCGTTCAAGGGTAATGGTCGTTCCCAAAATAGGGCTTTACTCATCCTGTAATTATTTTTTTATTTTGAAATTCGTGAGGGCTTCGCCGTTGGGCCACAGCCCAGCCCCCCATTATTCACCTCTATAATTAATTTTTGTGTTCATGAACTCGCTTCGCTCGGGTCGCGTTCTACTCCATGCGTAGGCATGATCATAGTCGATCCCCAGCTGGATAAGGTTCTTCCTCTTCCGTTCGGGTATGTTACTCCCTTCGGTCGTGAGCTCGCAAGCTCGGTTCCAGTGGTGCCAGATGCAGTACCGTAAACGGTTGCGCAGCCAGCCGTCGAGCTCCTTGAGCTTGGCCTGCATACTTGCAATGCGAAAGTATTGGAGTCAGCCCCGCTGAACCTCTTTCAGCTTTTGGATGCGCTCGTCGAAGGTGCTTGGTGTAGTTTTTCGCGTAATGGACAAAATATTGTAGAACAGCGTTTCCATATATAATGCCGTTCTCCCGTATAGGATCAACAATTTTTTACCGAACAGTAGTGATAAAAATACTTTCCCTTAATCCTGTATGAACAGCTATTGATTAGATACACTCCATGGTAAAGTTTCCAAATTAAATAAGTTTGATAACCAAACTTGGGTGGTTTGGTAAACAAGTTAGCTAATATTTTCAAGGAGCTATTGTGGTATCATGCAACTTCATTAAAGGCGTAACGTCTTATAAATAATAAAAATACAAAACATGAAAAAGTTATTAATACCCTTAATTGTAGCTATTTGTAATACTGCCATTGCACAGCAGAATGAAATTTTACCACAAACCGAAATAATGACATTGGGCGTTTTTCATTTTGCTTATCCCAACTTGGATGTCGTTACAACTGCCGATAAAGATAAAATATCAGTAATGGAAGAACCTTATCAGTCCGAAATTATTGCTATTTCCAAAGCCTTATGTGATTATAAACCAACTATCATCGCTGTAGAGGTTACACCAGACCAGCAATTCACAATAGATTCGTTATATTCATTATATAAGAATAATCAATTAATTTTAGGAAAAGGAGAAGTTTATCAGCTGGGGTTTAGAATCGGAAAAAATTTAAACTTGCCAACTATTTATTGTGTAAATGACTGGGGTAAACTATACGATAATGTTGAAGAGCTGTTTAAGGATACTTCGCGTGCTGCCAAATTTGAAGCATACTTTCTAAACTCACCCGATTCTATCTATAAAACTCCAATTTCGACAAAAAAAGTTTCAAGTATAATTAATGAATTAAATAGCCTAAATGAGCCCGATCAAATTAAGGAACGATTATCAGTGTATCTATTAAATCCATTTAAGTATGAAGGAGCAAGGCCTGGGATTTTATAGGGGTGTTGACTTTGAACAGGTAGATGTTCAACCGAATTTAAGAATTCTATCGAAATATTCAGAGGAATCCCTCATCAGGCTGATGACAGAATTTTGCTGATTATTGGAAGAGGAACCACCTAAATCTATTCAAACCTATGTTTTTTTAAGTCTCGAAAGAGTTTAAAATTTGTTTCTCCTTTACGTATTTAGGAGAGTGAAGAAATAAATAAAAAGTGTACTAAACCTCTGGTCAAATTTTTTGGCGGGGGGTCGTTCGATTATTTGATATTAAAAGTATAAATATACTTATTTCGACCGGCTGAATTGCATGGCTGGCCAAAATTTCATCCAAAAACTTACACGAATACCGCTTGTTGTTTGGGTGACAAGGTTTATCTTAGTAAAAGTTTTCAAACTGTGGACAATGAAACAAGGCGGCTCTCCCGCCCCCGTATTCAATCCTGCTAATCCGTTGAGCAACAAGGGACACCATCACCGCTGACACATCTATCATGACCGGGAAAGTTTGAGCAATTTTAGCAAATAAATTTACTGCCACACGAAGAATGAAATTTCTGATGTTGTGAAGCATATTTTAGACCATATTAAACACAATAAAAGATGAGATATTAGTGAAAATGGGGTCCACGTTTTGCCGATAATCTGTTTGTTATATAGTAAAAGGTTCGATGAAAGGCATGATTTTATCGATTTCTAATGGACAAGAGGGCAATACGCTAGCGTTTCGCCTTCGCGAAATGCTAATTTATCCTCATCCATTACACAGCTTTATCAAAGCAAACTCCTTCAAACGAATATATCAGGTGCCATTGAAAACCATCCGAAAAACTATTGGGTCATTACGTATGGCCGATTTTAAAATCAGCATTAAGAAAAGTTCTCTATTTAAAGTTTTTATCATAAGAATGCTGATAGGGAACTTATTAATAACCACTGGCGGATTGAACTTTTTATTGTTAATTAACTAGGATACGTAATTATTGTTCTAAATATATACAATAGGGCATATTCCTTCTCTTTTGTGTTT
>JGI20225J20221_1002260_pt2 | contig 15151 bp, 7 predicted proteins | sample BioMet4_FD_20221 | JGI IMG/M metagenome (IMG submission 20221) | reverse complement strand
TTAATAAATTGAATTATTTTTTTAAATTTGCAGCTGCAAAGGAATGAATATTTATTGTTTCGAGCAAATATTTAACCAATAAATTTCATTTGTTTGCACATTTTTCACGATTTTGTGCACAGATTAGCGGTTTTATGAGTATAAAAATAGCAATATTTGGTTCAGGTTCAGGTACGAATGCCGAAAATATCATGCAATATTTTAATGGCAATCTGTATATTGAGGTTGCTTTGGTTTTATCTAATAAGGCTGATGCTTATATCTTAGAAAGAGCTAGATTGCATCATATCCCTTATGCTGTGTTTACTAAAACTGATTTTAATAATACTTTGAAACTTCTCTCTTTGCTTAAAGAATGCATGAAGTTGATTTTATTGTTCTTGCCGGTTTTCTTCTTCAGATTCCTGTAAACCTGATTCATGCGTATCCTAATAAAATCATAAATATACATCCGGCTTTACTTCCTAAGTATGGGGGAAAAGGGATGTATGGCGACCGTGTTCATGACGCTGTGATTGCATCGGGCGATAAATTCTCTGGTATTACTATACATTATATAGATGAGCATTATGATTCGGGCAGTATAATTTTTCAGGCAAAATGTGATGTGCTTACAACGGACACTCCTAATGATTTGGCTACAAGGATTCACGCTCTGGAATATAAATACTTTCCTAAAGTAATTGAAGATACTATCTGCAAGGAATTTAAGTTGTCTTCTGAATGATCTGAAAGCATAATTTGTTACAAAGTAAAAGTGGTGGTGCTAAACTTTCCCAAAAACTTCTTTTATATGTCTTGTGCTAAAATTTAGCACGCCCATTCTCACGGCTTTTCAGAGGGGGTACCCTTGTTACCCCCTCCAAAACAACCTTATGTTTTTCCATTTTTCAGTCAGTTAATTGCTCGTCTCTGTTTCTCTCTATTTTGTGCTGATTAATAATATCTTAGGTCCTCTATTGTTGCGGGTAGTACTTGTCTCAAAATACCTCTCTACTTCGGATGCAGTTACTCTTTTATTTACAGGTATACCGTTCTTCTTATATATATTGGTGAGTACGGCACTAATTTCGGATGCGGTATATTGCTTTCCTGCCTCCAATTGTTTATGAACTCCGCGGGTTACGGAAGGGCAGTTCTTTAGCTGATGTAAGCCCTTTTTCTTTAAAGTGCTGAGCATGGTCGACTCGCGGAAGTTTATACTCCTTATATATTCAGATCCTTTTGAAAGGTAACATTCAAAAAGAGTATGCTCATATGGAGAACGAATAATTTGTTGTATCTGTGCTTCGTAATACTTTCTATGTTCCGGATTCTCTGAGAAACGAAGATGGTTTGCCCTGTCGAGTTGACGAAGTAATACCTCCGCTTTCCATTTGCGGGTTTTCGCTCTCTGGCGTGACAGTCGGTCTGCATCGCTGAATAGATATTCCTTTGGCTGGAAATCTATACTGAAATTTGGTATTGCCTTATAGGCATTCAGTAGGTGATTTTTGTTTGTGTAGAGTTCCAACACTCTTTGTTCATCGTAGTAGTTGGCTATCTTGTATTCATTCCTGGTTCCGTCTTCATTTAAATAACAGTTTCCACTCATTCCAAGAAGTGCTTCAAGGTATGCACCCTTCTCGCCTTCGCTTCCGGCTTTTGAATAGAGGTTCTTTATTGTGCTGATAGCCTGGAATGTTCCTTCCAGATAAAGCTGTGCTTCTACCTCCGAACGGTATTCCAAATCCTCTTTTATACTGCTGATGTGCGTAACGCTTTTAACTCCGTTGCGGAATCTGCCTGTAATCTGGATAGTCTCTGTTCTTGGATCGATGGCCGATTGTGGTGCCCCCATCATGTCCGACAAAATTATAACGTGAGGTTTGCTTTTACATTCAATATCTACCGCCGAGTAAAACCGTCCCGTAAAGAAGTTTACTTTTGTAAGCTTGTTTATAAAGCTGTAAGCTTTTCGGTTGAAGTTTTTAGAATGCATATATGTAAGCTTCTCCATTGCGCCTTCGCTGCAAAAAGTGGTGACTTGTTTCTGAAGGTCGAGTGACAACTCGCAGAAAATTGACTCGAAAGTATCTATTGAATTGCAGAATACACAGATATTGCCAGGATGCAAAGTAATCTCTTCAAGGAATGCCTCCAGTATATTATTGGTAGGTAGAAGTTTTATTGGCATGCTGAAATCAAAATCGGGTGTAATTTTTAATATTGAGAAGCCTTGCTTTTCAAATCTAGGATCTGCTGCTATCAAAGGTGTGGCAGAAACCATCGCTTTCTCTCTGAATCTAAAGAAATCATCCATAGGAGCTTCAATGGATTCGCGGAAGTCAATGTCCTGAATCAGTTTTTCACATTCGTCGAACAGCAAAAAGAATTCATTGTATATATCAATGCTTATTTCCTCCAGGGTCTCTTTTAGTCGCTGAAAACTTTCCGGAGTTACCATAATCTTTCTTTTTGACTTATGTTTCTGGATGTATTCCTCAATTTTCTGTCCCGTGATACCTGAATATACACCTAATATACTTCCTTTGTGCTTTTTTACCTTACCTTCAATTACCGGAACATTTGGCTCAACGATAATTGAGTTTCTGTCGCTCACCAGTTCACAGTAAGTAGCTCCAATACCTGTTAATGTTTTATTGATAATGCAATGTGTTGGCAGCATTTGCTTTCCATCGCGTTTTAGCGCATCAAGCAGACGCTCACCTTTTTTTATTTTTAGTATTACTTCTCTCACGTAGTGTTTTTCTTTAGTTTTTATTAAAGAAACCAGTTGAAACATATTTTTGAATATGTCCATTGATTTCAATTTACGAAAGTGTGCAAAGTTAAAATAATGTTTTGATTATTCTTTAGTTAAAGAGCTTATCTCTTCTTGTTATAATAAATGCTGGTTACTTTCTGAAATTCATTTTATTTCTGCTTTATAACATCATATTAACTATTAGATAATATAATTTAGGTTAATTAAATATTGGAAACAAAAATTTAATATAAAAATTGCTTGCAATTAAGTTTTTAATATTTATGTTTGCATTTAGTATTTTGTTAACCAGACCTTTATTGTGCCATATTATGAAAAAAATAGGGATTGCACTTCTTTCTTTTCATTTGCTCTCTGGCTCTGTTTGCGCTTCGCAATGGATTAGAGTGAATCAAGAAGGTTATTTACCTGATGATGTTAAGGTAGCTGTTTGGCTTACTGATCAATCTGTGTCTGTTTCAGAGTTTCAGATTGTAAGTGGCTTGACTGATAAAGTAATGTGTAACTGCAAAGTCGTTCAACAAAAAGGCGCTCAAGGTCCTTTTTCTAATACTGCTCGTTTGAACTTCTCTGAATTTAAACAATCCGGTTCTTTTTATATTAAAGCAGGAACAGTTAAGTCTCCTGTTTTTAGAATAGGTAATNATGTCTACTCATCTGCTGTTGAAGTACCATTAAAGTACATGCGCCAGCAACGTTGTGGNTTTAATCCGTTTTTAAATGATTCTTGCCATAAGTTTGATGGTAGAATTGTTGATCATCCTACTCGTACCGGAGAAAAAATAGATGCTCGTGGCGGATGGCATGANGCTTCTGATTACCTTCAATATGTCACCACTTCGGCAAATGCTATATACCAGATGTTATTTGCTTATAGTCAGTACCCAAAGGCTTTTGCTGATAACTATAGAGCTGACGGATTACCCGGAAGCAATGGAATTCCCGATGTGCTTGACGAAGCAAAATGGGGTTTGGATTGGCTGTTAAGAATGAATCCTGATAAAGATACTTTTTTTAATCAGATTGCAGATGATAGAGATCATGCAGGCTTTAAATTGCCGACTAATGACGTAGTTGATTATGGTTGGGGAAAAGGAAAAGATCGTCCGGTTTATTTTTGCACGGGGCAAAAGCAGGGATTGCTGAAACATAAAAACAGAACAACCGGACTTGCTTCGACTGTTGGTAAATTTGCATCAGCTTTTTCTTTAGGAGCCGATTTACTGGCAAACTTTTATCCTGAATATTCGAAAATCTTAAAAGAAAAGTCTGTTGATGCCTATAATAAAGGTGTAGAGTTTCCGGGCGTATGTCAAACAGCCTGTTGTGTGTCTCCATATTTTTATGAAGAAGATAACTGGACTGATGATATGCAGCTTGCTGCAGCTCAGATTTATAAATCTACCGGTGATAAGAAGTATCTGAAAGATGCCGTTTTGTATGGTAGAATGGAACCTGTTACTCCTTGGATGGGAGCAGATTCTGCACGCCATTATCAGTGGTATCCCTTTGTGAATATCGGACACTATCAACTTGCTACTCAAGATAATCCAGCCGTAAAGAACGAGTTTATTCGTAACTTAAGAAGTGGCTTGGAACGAGTACGCGAACGTGCTGGCGATGATGTGTTTTTAAATGGAATACCTTTTATATGGTGTTCTAACAATCTTACAGTTGCGCTGATAACTCAATGTAACTTGTATCGCAGATTGACTGGTAACACTGAATTTCTNGAAATGGAAACAGCTATGCGAGATTGGTTATTTGGTTGTAATCCATGGGGNAAATGCATGATTGTAGGGTTGCCTTCCAATGGAGATTATCCTCTTTATCCGCATTCTGCTTTTTCGCAGCTGTATCATTATCCTATTGATGGTGGATTGGTTGATGGGCCTGTTTATACTTCTATTTTTAAGAATTTGAGAGGTGTTCATTTAGGACAAGAAGATAAATATGCAGCTTTTCAATCAGATAGAGTTGTCTATCACGATGATTATGCAGACTATTCTACGAATGAACCAACTATGGATGGAACAGCATCTTTAAGTTATTATCTGGCATACCTGGCATCTGAAGCTTCTTCTAAAGATTCGAATAAGAGAGTTCTTGGAGGAATTATTCAGGGAGATACTTCGAAAAAGAAAATAGCTTTGGTCTTTACCGGGCATGAATTTGCGGATGGGGGTAAGACTATCAGTAAGGCTTTAAAGAAACAAAACATTAAAGGATCTTTCTTTCTGACTGGTGATTTTTATCGTTCTTTCCCTAAGTTAGCAAAGTCATTGCAGAAAGATGGTCATTATTTAGCTCCACATTCGGATAAGCATATACTTTATGCCGACTGGGGCAAGAGAGATTCGACTTTGATTACCCGTGAAGCTTTTCGGAAAGATCTTAAAGATAATTATCAGGCAATGATACAGGCAGGAGTTAATTTACCCAAGAAGCTTTATTTTCTACCTGCCTATGAATGGTATAATAATGATATATCTTCATGGTGTTCAGAATTAGGCGTGCAACTTATTAATTTCACTCCGGGAACCGGATCAAATGCTGATTATACTGTTCCTGAAATGAAGTCGTATAAATCTTCAGAGGAGATTTATCAGAATATTCTCAATTATGAGCAAATAAATACACTAAATGGTTTTATGTTATTAGTTCATATTGGCACGGATAAAAGACGAACAGATAAGTTTTATAACTATCTTGATAAATTAATAGAGACTTTAAAATCCAAAGGATACGAATTTACTCCTGTAGATAAGTTACTATAAATTTTAATATTAATTCAATTTGATACAAAAATAACTATATCAATAATATTTTGATTTTATTATTGAATTAATCGTGTCGTTTTGTAGTTTGTATTTAAAATGTGAATAAAACATTAAAAAATATAGAATTTATGTTTTGAATCCTAAAATTTAAGTTCTACTTTTGATGCATATTTAAACTGGTTTTATTCTATAGATTGGCCGATATTCAATGTGCTAATACGTTTTTAATAGATCATATTTAATATATGATTTAAATTATTGAATAAATGATGATTATTTTAAAATCAATACTTCTGATATTATTAGTTCTAGATAGAAATTTATATAATTTTCAACTTTAAATTATTGATCTTTTATGAGCACAATTCAACTATCTCGAGGAACTTTCTCAAAGAAGTTTCTTACAGCTTTAGCAGTTGCTTTCCTTTTCTCTACAGTGGGAAGCACTAAGGCTATTGCAGGTGTTTGGGCTGTTAATGTTACTCATGATGTAAGTGAGTCGCAACAACAAGCTATCATTCTAAAAGGTACAGTGACCGATTCTAACGGAGAACCGGTGATTGGCGCCAGTATCACAGAAAAAGGATCGCCTAAAAATGGTACTGTTACTGATATTGACGGACATTTCTCTTTGAAACTTAAGCCAAATGCAACACTAATAGTTTCGTATATTGGTTTTCAAAAGCAAGAGGTTGCTGTAAATGGTAAAACTTCTATCACAGTTGTTTTGAAAGAAAACGCGGAATTGTTAGAGGAAGTTGTAGTAGTAGGTTATGGTACTCAAAAGAAAGAAAATCTGACTGGTGCAGTGTCTTCTGTAGATATCGACAAATCTTTAAAGAATCGACCAATTGCTGATGTTGGCCGTGGTCTGCAAGGTACAATACCAGGTCTTTCGGTTACTGTAGGTAATGGAGAAATTGGTTCTGATCCTACAATGAAGATTCGTGGTCAGTTAGCTTCAATCAATGGAACTTCATCTCCTCTTATTCTTTTGGATAATGTTGAGATTCCTAGTATTCAAATGGTTAATCCAGATGATATTGAATCTATTTCTGTATTGAAGGATGCTGCTGCATCTTCAATTTATGGAGCTAAGGCTGCTTTTGGTGTTGTACTTATTACAACAAAGAAAGGTGCAAAGAACGAATCTGTAAATATTCAGTATTCAACTAACTTCTCATGGCAAAATGTTGCCAAAGACATAAAAATGGGCGGTATTGATGCTTTGGATTACACTGTTAATGCATTCGAAAGAGTTGGAAGTTCAATTGCTGGAGCGTTTTGGTATGTAACCCGTGAAAGTTATGAGAAATCTGTTCTTTGGCAACAAAAATATGGGGGTACTGTAAAAGCAAATGATCCGATGGTTTACGGTCGTGACTGGTATGTAGATTCAAGTGACCGTAAGATTGGTGTCAGAACTTATGATCCATATAATTATATGGTAAGAGAATGGACTCCTTCTCAAACACAGAATCTTTCAATTAGTGGGAAAAGCGGTAAAACAGCTTATAATATTGGTTTAGGATATTTGGATCAGACAGGTATGATGAAACCTGCAAAACATGACGATTTTAAACGTTACAATGCATCACTAAGATTGAGTACCGATATAAATAAATATCTTACAGTGAAAGCTGGTATGATTTATTCTAAGCGTGAAAAAAGATATGCTTACGTAACAAACTCAACTACAGCTGACCCTTGGTTGTATTTATATCGTTGGGGGCCACTTTATCCTCTTACTACAGAAGATGGAGATCCGATAAGAAGCCCTGTTTCTGAAGCTCAGCAAGCTAATACAGCTAGCCAAAAATATAATTATACAAATGTGAACATCGGTGCAACTATACATCTGACTAAAGATTGGACTGTTGATGCAGATTTTACTCATGCTAGTCAGGAATTTACATGGAACAGACCTGGAACTATTTATACAGCGAAAAACGCATGGGGTGGAGCCGCTGCTAAATTAGATGCAAATGGGAACCGGATTTATGTAGATGATAGCGGACAGGTAGTTGATGCTTCAGCTACAGGTGCTATGCCGGCTTACCAGTTAAGCAATGTAACTTATACCTCAACAGGATCTAATCCAGACCATATTTATCGTAACTCTGAAAATATGGAGCAAGAAACTGCGAACGTTTATACAACATATAACTTTAAACTTGATGAAAACAATGTTTTCAAAGCTATGGGTGGTATTAACCGTGTAACTCAGAAGACTGTCAACAATTGGTCACAAATCACACAACTTTTGGATATTTCTAATCCTCAGTTTGATTTGGCAACAGGAACTCAGACTGCAGGTGGACAAGTGTATTGGGAATCTCAGTTGGGTTACTATGGACGTTTAAATTATGCTTTAATGGATAAATATTTATTTGAGGCAAATCTACGTTATGATGGTTCTTCTAAGTTCCCTACTAATTTAAGCTGGCGCTGGTTCCCTTCTTTCTCTGCCGGATGGAGAGCAAGTGAGGAAAAATTTATGGAATGGGCAAAACCAACTCTAAGTTCTTTGAAGATGAGAGGTTCATGGGGTACTATTGGTGATCAGACAGTGCCTAATTCTATGTATGTTTCTACTATGGGTGTTTCGAATACAAGTTGGTTAGATGGTTCTACTAAATTTGTTTCTGTCGGTACTCCTTCTGTAGTAGTTCCATCAATTACATGGCAAGATATTGAAACACTAGATTTAGGCGTCGATTTACGTATGTTTAATAATGAATTAGGAGTTTCATTTGACTGGTATCAAAGAACAACTAAAAATATGATTGTAGCAGGTGCTGCTGTTGCTAATACATTTGGTACTAGTGCTCCAAATGGTAACTTTGGTGAATTAAGAACCAGAGGTTGGGAACTTGCTGTTGACTATAATCACAGATTTAGTAATGGTATTGGTGTTAATGCAACAGCAACTCTAGCAGATGCAACAACTATAATTACAAAGTATGCTCCGCTAGCTGTAAAGACTGTTTCCAATACTTATTATGAAGGAAAAAGATATGGAGATATATGGGGTTATAAGACAGACAGGTTATACCAATACAGCGATTTTGAACTTGGTAGTGATGGTAAACCGCAGTTAATTACATTGACTGCAGATGAAAGTGCCAAATATGCTGGAAAAAAAGCTTATAAACTAAAAACAGTTGATGGGAAGAAGCCTGTTTATCAACCTTATTTGCAAAATTCATCAAATTTCTACTTTGGACCGGGTGATGTTAAATTCGTGGATTTGAATGGTGATGGTGAAATAAACAATGGTAGTAATACAACAGATGATCATGGTGACTTGTCAGTTATTGGTAATTCAACTCCACGCTATGAATATGGTCTTCGATTAGGTGCTGACTGGAAAGGCTTTGACTGCTCTATTTTCTTCCAGGGAGTTGGAAAACGTCAAATTTGGGGATCAGGTTTCTTAGCTATTCCGGGATATAACTCTTCTGATGGCGCTATGCCTCAAACTTTTGCTGGAGATTTCTGGAAAGACGACCGTACAGATGCATTTTATCCTAGAGCATATAATCAAGGAGGTAGTGACAATACAAATAATATGCAGGTTCAATCCAGATATTTGTTAGATATGTCTTATATGAGAATTAAGAATATGACATTAGGATATTCATTGCCTCAGGACTTATTGAAAAAGGCTGCAATATCTAAAGCTCGTGTTTATATAGCTCTTGAAAACTTTTTCACATTTGATCATTTACGTGATCTTCCAATCGATCCTGAAGCTGTGTCTGGATATTCTATGTTTAATTCATCAAATTACAATTCGGGTCGTACTGGAGTAGGTACTCCGATGTTTAAAAGTGTTTCATTCGGTTTACAGCTTAACTTCTAAAAAATATAACAATGAAAAAGAATATATTAACCCTATTCTCATTAATACTCATCGTTTTTTCGGGATGTAGTGATGATGTTTTGGATCGTCCTCAGCTAAATAATGAGCCTGATACTCCAGCATTTTGGACTCAGGAAAGTAACCTAAGGTATTATGCCAATGAATATTATACCTCTTTTTTTCCAGGTTATAATTCTTCATGGGGAACAGATTATGCTCCTTTATTAGGCTATAATTTTAGTGATAACTGTGTGAATACTAATGTTCAGACAAATTTTGAATCTAGTATTCCTTCTTCAAGAAGTAGTAGTGCGTGGTTGCAACAATATGCTGGTCCATCCTGGTATTTTGGATGGATTCGTAAGTCAAATGTCTTTCTTGATAGAATTGAAAGTTATTCTAAATCAAGTATATCAACAGAAGCTTACGGGCATTGGTCTGGAATCGCCAGATTCTTTAAAGCTTTAGAATATAGCAGATTAGTAGCAACATTTGGTGATGTTCCATATTATGCAAAGACTTTCTCTGAAACAGATTATGATCAGATGTTTAAAGACAGAACTCCAAGAGCTGAAGTGATGGATTCTGTTTATGCTAACTTTAAATATGCATTAGATAAAGTACGTGCAAATGATGGTAATCAATATGTAAATAAGTACGTTGTTGCTGGATTTATTTCACGTTGGATGCTTTTTGAAGGAACATGGCAGAAATATCATTCCAATGATCAGGCAAGAGCTAAAAAATATCTCGAGTTTGCCAGAGATGCTGCGGAAGTTGTAATGAATAGTGGAAAGTATTCAGTTTCTTCTGATTTCCGCTCTTTATTTGGATCTTCAGACTTGTCAAGCAATAAAGAGTGTATCCTTTTCAGAAATTATAATAAAGATCAGGGAGTAACTCATTGTATAGCTTCATACTGTAATGGCTATGAAAGTCAGACTTCTGCAGCTAACCTTGCTTTGGTTAAAGCTTTTATCTGTGTAGATGGAAAAAACTGGAAAAATTCATCGGTAGCAAAAGCGGATTCGTTTAATCTTTCAAATTTGATTAAAACACGTGACCCACGTTTTGAAGCAACATTCTGGTATGCTCCTAAAGTTCAGTCTGCGTCATTACTTTATTCATGTAAATTTATTGATAGAGAAGGACCGACACATGCTGCAGATGCAAATATTCCTGCAAGATATGCTAGTATGACTAATACGAATGCTTATCCGGTAATGCGTTTATCTGAAGTGTTATTAAACTGGATTGAGGCAAAAGCTGAACTGGCTACATTAAATGGAGTTGCAGTTACCCAAGCTGACATTGATAAATCAATTAATGTTATCCGTAATAGACCATTGGATTCAGAAGCAATTTCAAGAGGTGTTACTAAAACTGCTCCTATGCAATTAGCTAGTCTTCCGGATGATCCTGATCGTGATAGTGATGTTCCTGTTCTCATCTGGGAGATTCGTCGCGAACGTCAAATGGAATTTGTATTTGAACATTCTCGTCTATTGGATATAAAAAGATGGGGAAAGTTGCAATATATGAATTGCACTACTCATCCAGATAACTTGAAAGGTATATGGGTTAATATTCCACAAGAAGTTCCTGCTTATTTAGTGAAAGCTAAAATTGGTAAACTTCAAGTTGCAAAGGCTGATGGTACGATAGTTACATATAATGGTACAAATGCAAGTAGTATGGTAGGCTATTATATCCCTGAGGGTGCGAAAGATAGAATTTCTTTTGATGATAAGAACTATTTATCTCCAGTAGCTAAGGATCAAATAGATTTGTATACTAAAAGAGGATATAATCTAACACAGACTCCACTTTGGAACTAACCTTAAATAGTTGTGAATAATTTTAAAAAGGGATAGCCTTTTTTAGACTATCCCTTTTTTATAAATGAAAAAGAATGTAGTTTTGTTATTTGTTTGGAAAAATTGAATAAGTTTTGATTAGCCTTTTTTTTAGTATAATGTTTTAGAAGTTTAATAAATGAAGGTATGAGTCCAGTTCTAGTCCTATCAACTATTTTTTGTTATTTTGCAGTTTTGTTTGCAATATCATATATTGCAGGAAGAAAGACTGATAATCAAGGTTTTTTTGTTGGAAACCGGAAGTCTCGTTGGTATGTAGTGGCTTTTGCCATGATAGGTTCTAGCATTTCAGGAGTAACTTTTGTTTCTGTTCCAGGGATGGTGGCCGTAAGCAATTTCTCTTATTTGCAGATGGCTCTTGGCTTTTTGACTGGACAGTTTATTATAGCTTTTTTACTGATTCCTCTTTTTTATAAAATGAACCTGGTTTCTATTTACGAGTACCTTGATAATCGCTTTGGNGTTTCTACNCATAAAACAGGTGCATGGTTCTTTTTTATTTCAAAAATGCTGGGTGCAGCAGTCCGCCTTTTCCTTGTTTGTGTGGTTCTACAATTACTGGTTTTTGAACCATTACATCTTTCTTTCTTACTGAATGTTATTTTTACAGTTTTATTAGTGTGGCTTTATACTTTCCGTGGAGGGGTTAAAGCTTTAATCTGGACAGATTCTTTAAAGACTCTTTGTCTAGTTGGTTCTGTTCTTTTTTGTATATATTATATAAGCTCAGATCTGAATCTCTCTTTTAATGGAGCATTTAGTGCTATTATTGATCATGATTATTCAAAGACTTTTTTCTTTGATGATGTTAATGATAAAAGATATTTCTTTAAACAATTCCTTGCAGGTATATTCACAATGATTGCTATGACCGGTCTTGACCAGGACATGATGCAACGGAATTTGAGTTGCAAGAATTTTAAAGATTCTCAGAAGAATATGATTACCAGTGGTATTTTCCAGGTAGTAATTATTTTATTGTTTTTAATGTTAGGTGTACTTTTATATATATATGCTACGAAATCAGGAATTGCAATTCCTAAAAAGAGTGACGAACTTTTCCCATTAATCGCTACTCATGGTTATTTCCCTAAAATTGTAGGTGTTTTATTTATTGTTGGATTAATTTCTGCTGCTTACTCAGCTGCAGGTTCAGCACTAACAGCTTTAACTACTTCTTTTACTGTGGATATTCTGGGAAGTACAAAGCATAAAACTGATTTAGAAGTTGTAAAAGTTCGTAAGCAGGTTCACGTAATGATGTCTGTAGTAATGGGGCTGGTTATCATTGTGATAAATTCATTGAATAACACAAGTGTAATTGATGCTGTCTATATTCTGGCGAGCTATACTTATGGCCCTATTCTAGGTATGTTTGCCTTTGGTATTTGCATAAAAAAGCAAGTTCGTGATAAATATGTTCCTTTAGTTGCCCTTATTTCACCAATACTTTGTTTTGTTCTTCAAAAGAATTCACAGGTTTGGTTTAATGGGTACACTTTTAGCTATGAATTGCTAATCTTTAATGCCTTATTTACTTTTATTGGTCTTACTTTGATAATGAATAAACAAAAATAGATGTATATGAAACCTATTCGTATTTTTGTATTAAGCTTGTTATTCGCTGGTTCTTTTAGTCAGGTAGCTGAAGCCCAGGAACTTTCTAAAGAAGTGCGCTCAACAATTGGTTCGTATTTGACTCAAGTTTCAAAGAAGACCATATCTGTAGGACCAATTTATATTGATTCTTTTGCAGTTAGTAAAAACAAGTTAGAATTATATGCTAATATGAATTGCTCTTATATCCCTTTCAGGGAAGATAATGTAGCCGAAATATATAAGCATATTCGTCAACAACTACCCCCAGAATTTGTAAATTATCAAGTGACATTGATTACTGATAAGCACCCGATAGAAGAACTTATTCCACTTGCATTACGAAGTAAGAAAGATAAGAAAGCAAAAACTTTTGTTAATGACATTGATAAGCCTTTAATAACTCGCATTTCAGTACCTTACAGACCAACAAAAGGTCTTTTGAACAGACACATTGCCATGTGGCAAAGTCATGGATATTATTATGAGTCGAAGTTAACACGATGGGAGTGGCAACGAGCCCGTATTTTTCAGACAGTGGAGGATTTATATACACAGAGTTATGTTCTGCCGTTTTTAGTACCAATGCTTGAAAATGCCGGTGCTAATGTACTTTTGCCTCGTGAGCGTGATACAAATACAGCAGAAATTATTGTTGATAATGACGGTTCTTTAAGTGCAAGTTCTCGTTATATTGAAAAGATTACTGATAAAAAATGGAATGATGGCGCCGGTCCTGGTTTTGCTCAGAAAAAGGACTTTTACATAAACAATGATAACCCTTTTCATGATGGAACTTTCCGTTTGATAGAAACAATTAAGAAAGGAAAAGAGAGTTCGGCAGAGTGGATTCCGGATATTCCTAAAGCTGGTAGATATGCTGTTTATATTTCTTATAAAAGCCTAGCAAACAGTTCTGATGACGCTTTGTATACTGTCTATCATAAAGGAGGTACCACTCAGTTTAAGATTAATCAGACAATGGGCGGAGGTACATGGATTTATTTAGGACATTTCAGCTTTGATGCTGGCAGAAATTATGATTCCAGAATTGTGCTCACTAACAAATCGTCTAAGACGGGAAAAGTTGTTACGGCAGATGCTATAAAGATTGGTGGCGGTTTTGGAAATATTGCTCGTCGCATTGCCGATAGTGGTACCACTGAAAATGTAAAGAGCTCAGATACCAAAGCTCAGGAAGAAATAAAACCATTGCCAAAAGTTGACTATCCTTACGAAACGAGCGGATACCCTCGTTATACAGAAGGGGCCCGTTATTGGCTACAATGGGCAGGTTTTCCGGAAGATGTTTATTCTCCAAGTAAAGGAGTGAACGATTATACTGATGATTATAAATCGAGAGGCCTTTGGGTTAATTATTTAGCTGGAGGATCGAGTGTTGATCCGAAGTCAGAAGGTTTGAATATCCCAATTGATTTATCTTTTGCTTTCCATACCGATGCTGGAACAACAATGAATGATTCAATTATAGGATCTTTAGGCATTTTCTGTACTAATACCGATGATACCAAATATACAAATGGCGTTTCCAGATATGCCGCCAGAGATTTAACAGACCTTGTACAGTCTCAAATAGTGAATGACATTCGTTCATTATATGAACCTAACTGGTCGCGTCGTGGAATGTGGAATCAGTCTTATTATGAAGCACGTGTTCCTAAGGTTCCTGCTATGTTGTTGGAACTTCTTTCTCATCAGAATTTTGCTGATATGCGATATGGACTGGATCCGAGATTTCGTTTTACAGTGAGTCGTGCAATTTATAAAGGAATACTTCAATTTGTATCTTCTCAATATAAGCAGAAATATGTTGTTCAGCCATTGCCAATAGATCATTTTAATATTCACTTTGTTAATACAGACGAAGTTGAGTTAAATTGGAAACCAGTTATGGACCCATTAGAACCAACTGCTGTAGCAAATAAGTATGTTGTTTATACGCGCATTGATGACGGAGAATTTGATAATGGTGTTATTGTGAATACAAATAGCTATCGCGTATCACAAAATGAAGGACAAATCTATAGTTATAAGGTTACTGCATTGAATGATGGAGGTGAAAGTTTTCCTTCTGAAATTCTTTCAGCCAGTAGAGTGACAAAAGAGAAGGGGATGGTTCTGGTAGTGAACGGCTTTGATAGAATTAGTGCTCCGGCCGACTTTGTAGCCGATAGTATTGCAGGTTCTATGATGTGCTTGATCATGGAGTTCCTTACAAACAAGACTATAGTTTTATTGGAAGTCA
>JGI20225J20221_1002259_pt1 | contig 15154 bp, 11 predicted proteins | sample BioMet4_FD_20221 | JGI IMG/M metagenome (IMG submission 20221) | reverse complement strand
GACACCCGGAACCCGGAAAAGGCCCCCGGCCACCGGCGCCGGTCGCCGACTGATGCCGCCGAGGAATCATGGATCTGTCCGGATTGGGGTTTGGACGGCCGCCGATCGCCCATCGACACGAACCCCCAGCCTCCGCACCCCACTCCGGGGGAAGCTGCCGCCGATGACAGCATCGAACCTGACCGACCTCGATTTCGACACGGGCGGCCGGCCCCTCCCGAAAACCGCCGGGCCGTCCCGGAGATGACACTCGCGGGGTCCGGTGGGGACCTCGCGGACCTGCCATCTGCCGGAACTGGAGCCCCCAGCCCCGGCCTCGGACGTGACGCCTCGGCCATGGATGCCCTGCTCGCGCGAACTGCCGGAAGAGTCTCCCCACCCCGCCCCCGCCGACGAAGCCCTGGATGTGGCCGACTGGGCCGATCTGCCCGCCCTGCGAGAGCGACCGAGCCCGTGCCCGTTCCCGGCCGATTTGCCGAGGCCGTGCGGTCCGAGTGCCGCGCCGGTCAACGGTGGGCCAGACGCTTCGGGCATCCGATCTGGACGCCCTGCGGACAAACTCATCCAGACGGCCAAGGGGCCCGGCAGCCCGGAACCGGGAACCCGAACAGCCGGGTGCGGATGTGCGCTCCCCGCCGCCTTGTCGGGCGCCTGGGACCAACCTTGGAAGCGGGTTTGCGCCGGCCTGGGCCGAAACAGTTTCGCGCCCTGCCCGAGGCGGCCCAATGGCGCCCAGCGGTTGGCCGAGGGACCCTGGGCCGATCGCCTGGAAGGCGGACCCTGGGACTTCCGCGGCTCGATGCCCTGCGTCTGACACTTGCCCGGCCCGAAACGCCCGAGGGGTTCGAAGGCCCCGACCCTGAAGCCCTGCGCGCCGAGCTGCTGAACCCAATCGAGCGTGCCCAAGCCCGACCGCGGACAGCCCTCGTCCAGGACCCTGCGTCTGCAGCCCTGGACCCGGATTTCGGAGGCCCTGCGCCAAGGCTTTCCCCAGACGGCCGATTTTGTGCGGACAGGCCGACAAGGCCTCCGCCCTGGCCGCGCAAACCCGGGACGAGCTGCTTGGGCCAGCTGCCCGAGGGCGACGCACCGACCGGGCCGCGTTGCTTGGACGATTTCCGCGGAACTTTTGGAAACGCGCCTGGCGCCTTGCGCCAGGGGACCTGCCGCCCCGGACACCTACGTGGGGACGCCCAAAGGCCTGGCCCGGATGCCCTGACGGGCCTGCGCGGAAAAGCCTGCTCCGTGGACATGGCCCTCGTGCTGCGCACCGACCCAAACCAAGCCGCCCGAGACGGAAGCCTCGGCCATGGCGATTGCCCCCTTGGCCTCCGCATCGAGCCTGGAGACCGGACGCCTCGATCCCGACGGCCCTGGCCGGAACAGGTGCGCGAGGGCCCTGCTGCCGTCCCTGTCCAGCGGCGAAGCGCGGCCCTGGAAACAGGCCAAGCAAGCCCTGGCCCCGGACTGGCGGAACGGATCACCCAACCGGCGACTTCGAAGACGCCATGACCCCAAACTCCGCTTCCCGATCTGGCCCAGGAAATCTGCGCGGGCGTGCCCAAAGGGGGCGGGCGCCCGCCGTCATCCGCGAGGAAAATCGCCGCCCTTTATCAAAGAATTCGGCCAATAGGGGAAGGCGAGGCCGAAAGACGCCTCCGGGGCGGCCCAGGGAAGGGGTCACTCCCCTCCTGGACCACCCCCCGAAAAGGGCCTGCATCACAATGTCCCCGCTCCCCCATTGAGCAGGGACCTTCGTAAATTGTCCCTTTCAGGGGCGTCCGGGGGGGATGATCCCCCCGGCGGTCCCAGGGCAGGCGCCCTGGCAGGGTCTGGGGGCGCCGCCCCAAGCGCCGGAGGCGTCTGTCTCCGCGTTCGCATCCCCGCCTCGCCGCTTAATCGGGGGAACGATGATTGACGTGGATATCGCGGCATGGCCGGCGAGGGCGGCCAGGGGTCCAGGGTCACCATGGCCGCGCGGAGGGGCCGGTACGGAGGGGACCGTGCCGCCTGAAGCCCCCTTCCCACAGGCCCGCCCACAGTCCGCCTCGTCCACTGCATTCCAATTGGGCCCCGCCCGGGCACATGACCGGGAACCGGCTGCCCAGGAAGCCGGGGACTTGCCCTCCGGTGAATTAGGACCAGGCAAGTCGCCCACCTGGGTTCGTGGCCTTCCAGGCACCACGCGCACCGTGGCCAAAAGCGCCTCCTGATCCACGGCTGGACACAGGCCGCGTCGGCCACGGTCTCTCGTACCCGGCCTCGCGCGGGCCATGACCTGACTGGCCCGCCTCGCCGGCATTGCCCGGATATCCACGTCATCAATCGTTTCCCGCATAGCGCGGAGGCGGGGGATTTGCGGACGCGGAGAAGACGCCTCCGGCGGCTGGGGCGCTGCCCCAGGACCCTGGCCAGCGCTGGCCTGGACCCGGCCGGGGGGATCATCCCCCGACCCCTGAAAGGACAATTTTAAAGGGTCCTGCGCTCAAATGGGAGCGAGGGACATTGTTGATGCGGCCCCTTTCGGGGTGGTCCAGGAGGGGAGGACTCCCCTCCCTGGCGCCGCCGGAGGCGTCTTCGCCTCCGCCTTCCCTATTGGCCGAAATTCTTTGATTCAGGGCGGCGATTTTCCTCCGAGATGACGGGCGGCGGGGCCGCCTTGGGCACGCCCGCGCCAGGTATTTCCTGGCCAGATCCGAACGCGGAGTTTGGTCATGGCGTCTTCGAAGTCGGCCGCGTCTGGTGATCCGTTTCCGCCAGTTCCGGGCCCAGGGCTGCTGGCCGTTTCCAGGGCCGCTTCCGCCGCTGGGGGACAGGGACGGCAGCAGGGCCTCGCCGCACTGTTCGGCCAGGGGCGGGTCGGAGATCGAGGCGATCCGTCTCCAGGGCTTCCGATGGCGGGAGGCCAGGGCATCGCCCATTGGCCGAGGCTTCGTCTCGGGGGCGCTTGTTTGGCGTGCCGCAGCACCGAGGGCCTGTCCACGGAACAGGCTTTCGCGCAGGGCCCGTCAGGGCATCGGCCAGGCCTTTGGGCGTGTGTGTTATTCTCGTGTGTTCTCGGAGTCGGCAGTCGTCCTGGCCGCAAGGCGGGCCCAGGCGCGTTTCACAAGTTCCGCGAAAATCGTCCCCAAGCAACCGCGGGCCCGGTCGGGCGTCGCCCTCGGGCAGCTTTGGCCAGCAGCTCGTCCCGGGGTTGCGGCCAAGGCGGAGGCCATTTCGGCCTGTCCGGACCCAAAAAATCGGCCGTCTGGGAAACCTTTGGCGCAGGCCTCGGAATTCCGGGGTCAGGGGCCTGCGCGCAGGTCCTAGGACGAGGCTTGTCACGCGGTCGGGGCCTTGGCCGCTTCGATGGCGTTCAGACAGCTCGGGCGCGCACGGGCTTCCAGGTCCGGGCGGGCCTCTACCTCGGGCGTTTTCGCGGCCGGGGGCAAGTTCCAAGACGGCCAGGGCATCGGAGCCGCGAGTCCAGGGTGGCTTCCAGGCGATCGGGCCCAGGGGTCTCGGCCAAACCGCTGCCGCCATGGGGCCTTCGGGCATGGCGCGGCAAACTGTTTCCGCCAGGCCGGCCAAACCCGCTTCAAGTGTTGTCAGGCCGACGCGACAAGGGACGGGGCGAGAACATCCGTCACCCGGTGTTTCGGGTTCCGGTTCGGGCTCGGGCCCCTTGGCCGTCTGGGATGAGTTTGTCCAGGGCGTCCAGATCGATGGCCGAAGCGGTCGTGGCCCACGTGACGGCGTCGGCACCCGGACCGGCGACGGCCTCGCATCGGCCGGGACGGGCCACGCTCGGTCGGCTCCTCCCAGGGGCGGGGCATGATCGGCCCAGTTCGGGCCCACATTCCAGGTGGCTTCGGTCGGGCCGCGCCGGGGGTGGGAGGACTCTTCCGGCCAGTTCGCCGGAGGCAGGCATCCAATGGCCGAGGCGCGTCGGAAGGCCGGGCCTTGGGGCCCAGTTCCGGCGATGCAAGCGTCCGCGAGGTCCACCGGACTCGCGGTGTCATCCTCCGGGACGGGCCCGGCGTTTCGGAGCGCGGCCGCCCGTGTCGAAATCGAGGTCCGGTCAGTCGATTGCTGTCATCGGGCGGCAGCTTCCAGGGAGTGGGTGGCGGAGGCTTGGGGTTCGGTGTCGATGGACGAATCGGCCGGCTCGTCCAAACCCAATCCGGACAGATCCATGATGTCATCGGCGGCGTCACTCGCGACCGAGGCTGTGGCCGGGGCCTTTTCCGGTTCCGGGCTGTCGAAATCGAGGCCGGCGAGGTCCACGAGGTCGTCGGCTGCGGCCTGGGATGCGGGAGCGGAAGGCGCAGGGGGCGTTTGCGCCGCATCGTCTTCGACAAGGTCCATGCCCTCGAGATCGATGAGGTCGTCGTCGGGCAAGGCCGCATCCGTCTCCGCGTTTTTGGGGGTGGCCGGTTCGGCGTCCCCGAAAAGATCTTCGAGTTCCTGTTCGAAACTCATGTCGGCGGGAGATTCTCCGCCGGCCGGCTTACCGCCGGGAGCGCCCTCTTCCACGAGGTCGGTCAGGTCAATGATATCATCGGCATCGGGAAGGGGTTTTTCGGTGGGCATGTCGCACCTCGGCCGGTTGCGGCGTCAGGGGGGCTTGGGAACGAGGCCGGAGGGGATAGGCCGCCGGCCTCGTGGGTCGCTGTGCTAGGCACCCTGCTTAGGATGGCATTCCGGGCACTTGGTCGGGCCCTTGGCTTCCTTCTTGTGGCAACCGATGCAGCTGCGTTCGCTCTGCATGTCGTGGTAGGCCTTGTAGAAGGACTTCTCGCTGGTTTTGTCCTTGGGATCGGTGCTGTCGTGGCAACCGGCCGAAGCGCACTTCTGGTTGGCTTCGCCCTTATGGTGGCAAATCTTGCAGTCGATCTTGGCGTGTCCCTTGTGGGAAAACTTCACCGGGGTCTTGGTGGCGGTCATGCCCGCGGGGGCCTGGATCGTGAGATCGGCCGGGGCCTCTACCGCCTGCAGCATGGGCAGGCCGATAAAACCCACCAGCGCTGCGCAGGTCAGAACCATGAACAATGCTTTCTTCATCCCTCACACCTCCATACCAAGAATGAGATTTCAGATACCGTGTGTAAGTCCAGCCATGAACGGCTGTCAAGGTGGTGGCCTTGAAAACACGGGTAATATCAGGGTGAAACAGTGGGGAATACCGTGTCCAGGGCATATTTTCCGGCATAGCCGCGCGGGGTGAGCACGCGTCCGGCCGCCAGCCGGGTGGCGCTCGAACCGATGAGCACCAGGGTGAGCATGTCGGCCCAGGCCGGGTCGGCCGCTTCCAGAGGTGTGATGCGGATGTCCTGGCCGTCGCGGAAGGCGTTTTTGACCATGCCCACCGGGGTTTGCGGGTCGCGGTAGCGTCGGGCCAGGGCCAGGGCCGTCTCCAGATGGTCGGCCCGGCGCCGGGAGCGGGGATTGTAGAGCGCCAGCACGAAATCGGCGGACAGGGCCGCTTCCAGGCGCCGGCAGATGACCTCCCAGGGCGTGAGCAGGTCCGACAGGCTGACCACGGCGAAATCATGGGTCAGGGGCGCGCCGAGCAGGGCCGCCGCCGCGCACACGGCCGGAATGCCCGGCACCACGGAAAATTCGACCCGGTCGCAGAGATGCAGGCTCTCGAGCATCTCCAGGGCCAGTCCGGCCATGCCGTAGACCCCGGCGTCGCCGCTCGACACCAGGGCCACGCACCGGCCGGCCGCCGCCGCGTCCAGGGCGGCCCGGCAGCGGGCCACTTCGCCGGTCATGCCCGTGGCGAGTACCTCCTTGCCGGCCAGGAAGTCCGGCGGGACAAGGTCGATATAGGCCGTGTAGCCGACCACGAGCTCGGCCGCGTCCAGGGCCATGGCGGCCAGGGGCGCCAGCAGCGACGCCGCGCCCGGGCCGAGGCCCACCACGGTCAGACGGCCAGGGCCGCCGTGGCCAGGGCCGACTTGGTCTTGGGGACCAGCAACCGGCCCCCGGCACTGGCCGCTTTCGCCGCTGCCTCGCATACGCTTTCCACTCCCATGTGCTTGCCGACCACCGCCGAGGGATGCGGCACGGGCACGCTTGCCAGCTCCGCGGCGGTGAAAAATCGTGTGGCCACACCCAACGTCGCCGCTGCTTCCAGAAGCCCGGGTTCGTCGCGCTTGGCCTCGATGGAGGCGAGCAGGCCAAGGCTTTTGGGGCTGGCCTTGGCTTGCGCGCAGACCGCGTGCACGAGCTCCAAAATGGCCCCGGCCGGCGCGCCCCGGCGACAGCCCACACCGACGACCAGGACCGACGGGCGCAGATACAGTGTTTCCGGCGTTTCGGGTCCAAGACGCCAGTCCACCACCACCAGCGGCTGGTCCGGTCCGGGCGGTTCCGGCGCGGCCAGCCATTCGAAACATTTGGCTTGTCCGGGATCGGCCAGGCTGAAAAAGCCCAGGGGGTCATAGACCGCGACCGGTTCGCCGGAAGCCAGGGCGGCATTGACCCGCCGGGTGGCCACGGCGTTGTCCAGGGCGAGGCCCAGGTCCCGGGCCAGCAGCTCCACGGCCGGGGCTCCGGCCGCGTCCGTGGCCGTGGTCACGACAGGCACCGCGCCNATCAGGCCGGCTACGGTCCGGGCCAGGGCATTGGCGCCGCCCAGATGTCCCGAGAGCAGGCTTATGGCGAACCGCCCCGTGTCGTCCACCACCACCACCGCCGGGTCCACGGCCTTGCCGCGCAGGTGCGGGGCGATGACGCGCACGGCAATGCCGCAGGCGGACAGGAAAATATGCGCCCGGTAGCGGTCGAAGCTCTCGGCCACAAGCGGCCCCAGGGCCGCATACCGTTTGCCGGGCAGGGCCGGGTCGAGTCGCTCGGGAAGATACAGGACCGCGCCCAAGGCGTCGGCCAGCCGGGCGCCCAGCCGCGCGCCCCGGTCAGTGACGGCATACACGGCCGTTGTGGTCGTTTCGGACATGATGGCAGAAGTCTAGCCGATTTGGGGCTGAGGTGGAACAGGGTGGGGAGAGCCTCCGGCGGCGCTAGCAGGGCGCAGCCCTTTGGAATCCCGTAACGCTGAAACTGGTTGCAAAGTCTGCGAAGGGTGCCTGGTTCGGGAGGAATTTTTTTTAGCCTCGGGGGCTAAAGACGTCACCGTCTCTTGCCGATAAACATTCTGATACGGTGGGGTCTTTTCTTGAAGGTGCGGTTGCCGACGTCGCGTAGGCGAACACCGAGTCTGCCGCACCGAGGTGGAACGGGTTTCCAAAGGGCAGCGCCCTGCCAGCGCCGCCGGAGGCTCTCCCCCCACCTCCCTCTCTCGTCCTACGGAGGCGGACCATGGTCGATGCGGTGCAAAGCGGCGGATACGGGGTGCTCGGGCTCTACGGGGCCCAGGCTCCGGTCGTGGCCGAGGCGCCCGCGCCCCAGCCGGCCGTTACCGCCACGTCCCAGTCAACCGGTCAGGGCGTGGCCCTGGCCGCGCCGGTCATCGAAGCGGCCCAGGCCGTGGGCAGCGGGCCCGTGCCCCCGGCGGATGGCGGCAGTGCCGGCGGCGAGACCGCCGGTCGCGACTATGCCGGCGAGGGCCAGGCCCAGGCCCGGCAGACGGCCGTGGCGGCCAGTCTGGCCGGAGCGGCGGCAGTCGCGGGCCAAGGTGAGGCGGGCGCGACCGGCAGCCGCAGCAACGGCAGCGGGCAGGCCGCGCGGAGCTATGCCCGGACCGGGGCCGCTGCCTTGCCGCGAGCCGGGGCCATGTTCTCGGCCCGGGTGTGACGGTTCGGGGCGAAAGGCCGCGTTAGGCGGGCTGGGCGGCCTGGGGCTTGGTGGCTGCGGTCTGACCGCCACGGGGCGGTTTGGGGAACGAGACCGTGACTATCGTGCCCCGCTCCTCGGATGTGGTCATGGCGATCTTGGCNCCGTGGGTNTCGGCGATGAGCCGGGCGCCGTAGGTGCCGAGGCCGGTGCCGTCCTTCTTGCCGGCCGTGGCGAATTTTTCGAAAAAACGCGGGCGGATGGCCGGCGGCACTGCGCCGGCGTTGGACACGGTCACATCCAGGGTGGCGCCTTCCCTGAGGCCGATCACCACCCGGCCCCCCTGGGGCGAGGCTTCCAGGGCGTTTTTGATCAGGTTGGAGAGCATGGTGTAGAGCAGCATTTCCTCGCCGCGCACCGTGAAGACATCCGCATCTCCCCGCACGGTGCCACGCACCTCGATATTCAGGGACAGCTCCCTGGCCTCGATCACCCCGCGCAATTCCCCGGAGATATTGTCCAGGATGGGCAACAGGTCCACCTGGGCCGGGGACAGCTCGTAAACGCCCCGTTCCATCCGGTAGAGGTCCAGGGACTGGTTGATCATGTTGAGCATGCGGTAGCCGGCGTGCTGCATGAGCTCCAGCATGTCGCACTGACGGTCGGTCAGGTTGCCTTCCCGGCGCAGCAGCTGGGGCAGGGTGAGCACGGCGGTCAGGGGCGACTTGAGGTCGTGGCGGGTCATGCGCTCCACGTCCTCGCGCAGCAGCTCGGCCTTTTTGCGGTCGGCGATGTCGACGATGGTATAGCCCAGGATGTCGGCGAAATGGGAGGCGAACTCCGAGCCCTTCTCGCTCGTGTAGCGGTCGGGGTTGGAGTCGAAAAAGCTCAGGATGCCGATGAGTTTTTGCGGCCCGAACTTGTCGCGCAGGGGGTAGATGAAGCACGACCCGAGCAGCAGCACCTTGCGTTCGGCGCAAAAGCCCGGTCCGAAAAAGCGTTCCGGGTCGGGCACGGCGCTGATCGAACCCATGAACGTCACCGGCCGCTTGGCCTCGGGCATGAGGTCGGCCAAGGCCTGGCGCAAGGAGGCCGGATCGGTCAGCCGGGCCCCGGGCGGGGCAAAGGCCGCGAATTCGGTGGCGTCGAGCAACAGCCCCACGGCCCGCAAGCCGAACAGCTCCTTGACCCGGTCCAGGATGTCCGGCAGCTCCTCGTGGGACCGCATCATCTCGACCACGCGGATGGCCTTGCGGAATTTTTCAAAGGCCGTGAAGCTGCCTTCGAACCGGTCGACCACGGTCTTGAGCTTGGCTTGCAGGTCCACGCACTGTTTGCGGTTGCGCTCGGTGTCCTTGCGGCAGTCGAGAAGTTCCGCCCGGGCCAGGGCGGCGGCATTGGCCCGCATCTTGACCGCGCGACGCAACTCGGCCGTCAACCGCTTGAACTGGTAGGAATTATGGTCCTGGAAGGCCTCCTCCAGTTTGGCGAGGCGGTCGGAAATATCCGGGAAATCGAAAGTATCGGTCATGATTGCGAACGATCAATCCGTCTGGGCCGGCGCCAAGCGTGAGCGATAGACGCCGTAGACCTGGGCATCGCCGGTCGTGCGCACGGTCACGCCGGAAGCCGGGTCCGTATTGCCGCCACGGGCGCATCCGGCCAACGCCAGACACCCCAGAAGACAGATGGTGCACAACAGACGGAACATAGTCTTCTCCCCTGATTTCGCCGCCGGCAACGAGGCCAGCAAGCGTGCCACAGGCCGCCACCCTACGGCAAGGCCGCGCCGGGTGCAACGGCCGACAAACCGCGCCTTTTGACAATCGCCCACGGCGCAGGTACAAGCCCAAGCGTCGTTGCCATCCGCAATCAATCCATCCGCGGGGCGCCAGTCGCGACCACTGGTTCGCGGTTGGCGCGTCGGGCCTCATGCTCGTGTTGCCGTGGAGGGGAACGCATCCCTATGAAACAGATTCGTCGTTTTGCCATGTTGTTTGTGGCCGTCCTGGCCCTGGTCGGGGCGCCTCTTGTCGGCGATGGCGTGGCCTTGGCCAAGCATGCCCGGCAGGAGACCAAACACGAGGCCGCGGCCAAGTCCGCCAAATCCGGCCGGTCCGCCAAGTCCACTCCGGCCGTCAAGGCCCGGCGCGCGGCCGCCGTGGCCAAACCCGAGAAGGCGGTCCGGTCCGGGCGCAAGGGACGCCATGTCCGCTCCAGGGTGCCGGTCGAAAACGAGGAAGGTGACGTCGGCGCCTGCGCCGTCACCGGGCTGACCGTCAAATCCGCCGTCCTGTTCAACGCCAATACGGGCGAGGTGCTCTACGAGCAGAATCCCGATTTTCAGATTCCGCCGGCCTCGCTGACTAAGGTCCTCACCCTCTATCTGATCTTCGACGCCATCCGCGAGGGCCGGCTGCGCCCCTGGGATGTGGTGGACGTGTCCGAGCGGGCCAGCACCCAGGGCGGTTCCAACATGCACCTGCGCAACGGCGAATCGGTCAANGTCACGGAGCTTATCAAAGGCATTGCCGTGGCCTCGGCCAATGACGCTTGCATGGCCATGGCCGACTACCTGTCCGGCGGCAACGCGGATGCCTTCGTGGCGCTCATGAACGCCACGGCCAAACGTCTCGGCATGACCAATTCGGTGTTCATGAATCCCAACGGCCTGCCGGCCGACGGCCAGCTCACCACGGCCAGGGACATGCTCAAGCTGGCCAGCGCCTATATGGAGCAGTTCCCCAAGGCGCTCACCATCCATTCCATGCAGTTTTTCACGCATAACAACCGCCAACGCCACAATGCCAATTCCCTGCTCGGTACCTACGAAGGGGCCGACGGGCTCAAGACCGGGTTCGTGTGCGCCTCGGGCTATAACATCATCGCCACGGCCAAGCGCGGCGAAACGCGGCTCATCGCCGTGGTGCTCGGCTCGCGCAATGCCCGGGTGCGGCAGCGGGAGACCACCAAGCTGCTCGACCGGGGCTTCAAGATCGCGGAAGCCAAACTGGCCGAAGCCAAGCGGACCGGGGCTCAGCCACCCCTGGCGGCTGCGCCCGTGGCGGCACCCGTGACTGCGCAGGGACAGGCGCAGCCCTAACCCTTTCGGTTACAACAGGGGCCGGTAGGGGCCGGGAGGAGGCGGAGGGGAAAAGCCTCCGGCGGCCAACGGGCTCCCGCCCTTTGGAAACCCGAAAGGGGTGCGGCAAACGATGGTTCCGCCACCCCAACCGGGGGCGTCATCAGGAGAAAATAAGAACGGGGAATGCGGACCGCATTCCCCGTTTTTTGTTTCGCGCTGGCAGGGAGTGGGTAAAATCCCGTCCGTTTCATCTCGCCGGGTGGGTTTTCCAAAGGGCAGCGCCCTTTGGCCGCCGGAGGCTCCTCCCCCCCAACCATCCGCCGCTCCTGCCGTCTCATTCCGGCTGGCGCCGGGCGTCCAGGTAGTAGAGCACCGGCACGACCATGCGCGAGAAGATGGTGGCGGCTACTTCGCCGGCCATGAGCGAGATGGCCAGGCCCTGGAAGATCGGGTCGAACAGGATCACGAAGGCGCCGGCTACGACGCTTATGGCGGTGAGCAGCATGGGCCGGAAGCGCACGGCTCCGGCTTCCTCCACGGCATCGGCCAGGCTCACGCCCTCGCCGCGCCGCATCTCGATAAAATCCACGAGGATAATGGAATTACGCACAACGATGCCCGCGCCGGCGATGAATCCGATCATGGACGTGGCCGTGAAAAAGGCTCCGGCCAGGGCATGGGCGGGAATGATGCCGATCAGGGACAGGGGAATGGGTGCCATGATGGCCAGGGGCGTGGTGTAGGAGCCGAACCAGCCCACGACCAGAATGTAGATGAGCACCATGACCACGGCAAAGGCAATGCCCATGTCACGGAACACCTCGTAGGTGATCTGCCATTCGCCGTCCCATTTGAGGCTGTAGTCGACGGTCTGGTCGGGCATGGCTGTCCAGAGCACGGGCAGGGGCGCCTTGCCAGCGGTCTGCCAGGCGCCCTGGCCCGTGGCGGCCAGCTTTTCCAGGGCGGTGTTTATCCGGTTCATGGCGTAGATGGGGCTTTCCTCGCGGCCGGCCACGTCGCCGGTCACGTAAACCACGGGCACGAGATTTTTGTGATAAAGCGCCGTGGGCGAGCTGGTTTCGCTGACAGCCGCGATCTGGGACAGGGACACCATGCGGTCGTTGTCCCCGCGCACGGCCAGGTCGTCGAGGTTGCGGGCGTCGGCCCGGGCGGACACGGGCAGCCGCACCACGATGGGTGCGTCTTCCCGGGCGGCGGCGTCGTGGAGCAGGCCGGCCGTGGTGCCGGTGAGGGCGGCGGACAGGTCGCGCAGGGCCCGGTCCGGGTCCACGCCCGCGGCCAGGGCCTTGTCGCGCTCGATGCGCACCACCCGTTCGGGCCGGGGATCGTCCACGTACCAGTCCACGTCCACCACATCCTGGGTGTGGCGCATGATGTCGCGCACCTGCCGGGCCACGTCCTGGCGTCCGGCGTCGGTCGGGCCGTAGACCTCGGCCACCAGGGTCTGGAGCACCGGCGGTCCGGGCGGCACTTCCACGGTCTTGAGCTTGGCGCCGTAGCGCGTGGCTATGGGAGCCAGGCTGTTGCGGATGGCCTTGGCGATGGCGTGGCTTTGGAGCGACCGGTCTTCCTTGGGCACGAGGTTGACGGTGATTTCGGCCTCGTTTTGGGCGTCGCGCTGGTAGTAGTGGCGGATGAGGCCATTGAACGTCATGGGCGCGGCCGTGCCGGCGTAGATGACCGCGTCGGTCACCTCGGGCCGGGCCAGGATCATGTCGGTGAGCTCCCGGGACACGGCCGTGGTGCGCTCCAGGGTGGTGCCGCGCGGCATGTCGACCACCACCGAGACTTCGCTTTTGTTGTCGAAGGGCAGCATCTTGACCAGCACGGCCTTGGCCGGAAACAGGGCGCAGGCCCCGGCGAAGAGCAGTCCCACCACGCCGAGGAACCCCCAGCGCCAGGCCGGCCGTTTGAGCAGCCGGTCCATGAGCCAGCGGTAGGCCCGGGTCCCGAGGTCGTCCGGGATTTCGGCGTGGGTCTTGACCTCGGGCACCAGGGCCCGTTTGGCCGTCCAGGGGGTGATCAAAAAGGCCACGGCCATGGACAGGAGCATGGCCACCGAGGCGCCGATGGGCATGGGCCGCATGTAGGGTCCCATGAGCCCGCCGACCGAAGCCATGGGCGCGATGGCGGCGATGACCGTGAAGGTGGCCAGGATCAGCGGCGCCCGGACCTCGCCCACGGCCTCGACAATGACCCGGGCCAGGGGCTTGTCGCGGCTGCCGGGCAGGCCCAGGTGGCGCACGATGTTTTCCACGTCCACGATGGGGTCGTCGACCAGGATGCCGATGCAGAAAATGAGCGCGAACAGCGTGACGCGGTTGAGGGTGTAGCCCATGAGCCAGTAGGTGGCGAGCGTGATGGCGAGTGTCACGGGCACGGCCACCATGACCACGATGCTGGCTCGAAATCCGAGGAACAGCGCCACCACTCCGCCCACGGTCACGGCGGCCAGGATGAGATGCTTGAGCAGCTCGTCCACCTTGTGCCGGGCCGTTTCGCCGTAGTCGCGGGTGACGGTGATGTTGAGGTCGTCCGGCAGCAGATAGCCGCGCAGGGCCTTGATGCGGCGCAGGGCCTCGGTGCTGATGCGCGAGGCGTTTTCCCCGGCCCGCTTGGCCACGGATAGGGTCACGGCCGGATGGGCCTCGTTGACCCCGCCGACGCTTTGCTGACCAACCCCTTTGAGTCCCTGGCCGGGCACGAAAAACACATAGTCCCCGGGCTCGTCGAACCCGTCCTTGACCGTGGCCACGTCGGCCAGATACACGGGCCGGCCCGAACGCACGGCCACCACAGCCCGGGCCAGTTCCTTTTCGGTGCGGAAGAAGTTGTCCAGGCGCACGGCCACGGCCTGGCCGTTCTGGAAGGACTCGCCGAGCACCTGCCCCTTGTTCTGCACATCCAGGGCATTGAGAATATCCACCGGGTCCAGGCCCTGGGCGCGCAGCCGGTCGGGGTTCATTTCCACCATGACCGCGCGCTTGCGCCCGCCGGTGACGGTGGTCTCGCCCACGCCCTCGATGCGGCGCACCTCGTCGTTGACCGCGCCGGCCATGGTGCGCAGCTGCCGCGAGTCGTAGTTCCCGCCCCAAAATGCCACCACGAGCACGGGCACGTCGTCGATGGAATGGGGCTTGAGGATCGGATTGCCGCAGCCCGGCGGAATCCAGTCCAGATGCTGGTAGAGCTTGGCATAGGTGGCGACCACGGCCTTTTCCGTGTCCGAGCCCACCTTGAACCGGACAATGGTCAGGGCCTGGCCGTCGGCCGCCGTGGAATAGACGTACTCCACGCCCGGAATCTCCCAGACGATCTTCTCCATGGGGCCGATGACCCGGTTTTCCACCTCCTTGGGGGTGGCGCCGGGCATGGACACCTGGATATCGATCATGGGCACGATAATCTGCGGTTCTTCCTCGCTCGGGGTGGCAAGCACCGACAGCACGCCGGTCAGAACCGCGGCGATGATCAGAAGCGGGGCCAGCTTGGAGTCGACGAACAGGGCGGTGACGCGGGCCAGCCAGTCGGACTGGTGGCCGTGATGGCCGGAGGTGGTCATTTCGCGGCTCCGGCCAGACGGTCGCCCTCGCGCAGGGTGGCGCCGGGATCGCAGGCAATGCGGTCGCCGTCGGACAGACCGCTTATGACCTCGACGAAGCGTTCGCGTCCGGTTTCGCCAAAGGCTTCCGAATCGGTCAGGTAGGTGCGGCCGTGGAAGTCCACGGCAAGGAACGTGGCGCCGGTCTTGACGACTCGGAAGTGGAGCACGCCGTCGGTGTCGGCCACGGTCACCGTGGGCAGGTCGCCGCGCTTGGCCAGGCAGGCTTCGGGCACGAGCAGTTTTTTGGTCACGCGCGCCGGCACGAACACCCGGCCGAACATGCCGGCCCGGGGCGGGGTGTCGGTGCCGGGCACCGGATGGGGCAGAGCGCATTTGAGCTTGAAGGTGCGACTGGCCGGATCGACCCGGCCGACCACCGCCCGCACCGTGACGGCAAAGGGATCGTGGGACAGGGACGGGATTACGGCGAGCAAGGTCTGGTCCTGGCGCAGGCTGGCCATGAGGGATTCGTCCACCTGGGCGGTGAGATCGTAGTCGCCGGTTGCGGCGTCCACCAGGGCGAGCGGTGCGCCGGCCGTGACAAAGGCGCCCTGGTCCACGTAGCGCTTGGCCAGGATGCCGTCGAAGGGGGCGATGATGCGGGTATAGCTGCGCAGGGCGGTCAGTTCGCCCATCTTGGCCACGGACGTGGCTTCCTGGGCGGCGGCCGCCTCGACCTGGCGGGAGAGGGCGTCGTATTCGGCCTTGGCCTTGTCGAAGTCTTC
>JGI20225J20221_1003355_pt1 | contig 15163 bp, 8 predicted proteins | sample BioMet4_FD_20221 | JGI IMG/M metagenome (IMG submission 20221) | reverse complement strand
CCGGCATTCTGAATCAATAGTGGATTCATTCCTATTATTTTCTCAGGTATAGGAAATACAGTAGTATATCCATTTTGTTCGTTTGGGAGTTGCGGACGACTACTATATGCACGGGTAAACTGTCCAAAACGTATCAGGTCTTGTCGCCTCCATCCTTCCCAAGCTAGTTCAAGTTGTCTTTCGGCTAACAGATTTTCTAATGTTGCTTCCCTGGCAGATGCGCCAACGCGGTAACGAACTTCATTCAATTCTGCATCACCATTTTCACCGTTACGAACTTTAGCTTCGCTCTTCATTAGTAATACATCGGCATAGCGAAACAGCACAATATCATTTTCCATTAACTTACCGTCTTTCGTAGCTGTAACATCAACTTCATACTTCTTCATACGTGCTCCCGCTGTCTTTTCATAANGAGTATTTGAAACATCCANNAGCACNTTCCAGGGAAAGTANTCTAAAACTNTTCCATTATCCAATGNTACAACATTCCCTTTNAAATCATACACAATTCCNGCAAAATAACATTTATCAAAGCGAGGGTCTACATNATTTGTACCATAACCAAATGTATTAAGTATTTCTATTGTAGCACTCGAGCCATTCTCACCTCCCAGCCCATAAGCTTTTGCATGATTGTAATGACGTGAACGAAAAAGATATTGCATCTGATTGGTGTACATTGTTTTGTTCATTGGAATAGTGAATATATTCTCCTCTGATGATTCATTAAAAACAGCAAAGTTACGTTCGTATTGTGGTTCGAGCTGATACCCCGCTACAGTAATCTTGTTACAATAAGCTATTGTAGTTTGCCAGGCATTTAAACGATTACCATCCACCTCAAAATAAATAGATTTTCCGTTAGGATGTATACCATCAGTCCAGTTATTATCCGTATAAATTTCAGCATTTAAGGCTAGCTTTGCCAGTAAGAAATAAATCACCGGACGAGTGAGACGTCCATAATAATCTCCTGGCTGATTACTCCGTTCTTCAGCCAATAGAGACTCAACCGTCTGCAATTCCTTCACCACAAATTCGAATATTTCTTTCCGCTCTTTTTGAACGACTTCTTTCATAGGAGTTGAAGAAGACAGTACCAATGGAACTCTTCCAAACAAATCCATCAGATAATAATAATACATAGCACGCATAGCGCGTACTTCAGCTCCATAGACCGGTAGTTCTGCATTCGAATGTGTTTCAGCAAAAGAATCTATTTTCTCCAAAGACTTATTACAAAGATTCACCACTTTATAGAGATACTCCCACGTTGCCTGAATTGCGTCATTNTCCGTTCCCCATTTATGCAAGAACAAGCCTTGCCAGAAACCTCCGTCATACCAGTCTCCACCACGAGTGGGCATAATAGCCTCATCTGTAGTAAATGTATTCANGTCATAAACGCCTCGTCCTGTACCTTGCAACCCTTGACTGTCATTATATCCGCCTACATACGTATACAATGAAGCCACACTATTGAGNTAAACATCTGNCAANGTTTTATAAGCTTCTTCTTCAGAAAGTCTGTCACGCGGATCTTCTTTCAGAAATTCACTGCACGAAGCAAATAGCATTAGCAAAGCAACACATAGAAATCTATAAATATATTTACGTTTCATTAGAATATCCTCCATTAAAAATTAATACTTAATCCTAATGTATAAGTCCGGGCCAGCGGATATCCACGTTTATCATCCAGACCAAGCGTAGAGTTTACAGTCGAACTATTAATCATGGGAGAAAGTCCTGAATATCCGGTAATTGTTGTCAGATTATTAACAGTAAATGCCAGACGGAGCGACTGAATATACTTTTTCACTTTTTGAACAGGAACATTCCAGGCAACNGTTACATAATCGAAATTNATATAATCGCCCCGTTCCANCCANTAATCAGTTGCTGTCTGATCTTTAATATTACGTTGCGGAGCTTCTTTCATCACATTATAATCAGGGAAAATATTCATATTCATATAAGTTAGTGAAGTACCGTTGTAAATCTTATGCCCAAAAGCTCCATTTATCTGCATTGAGATATCCCATCGCTTGTAACGTAAACTAATGTTAGATCCTAATAAAACCTTTGGTACAGCTTGTCCTGCCACATAACGATCTTCTCCATCCTCCAGACTAACTCCTCCTCCATTTAAATCAGCAACCTCATATACCGATTCTCCGTTACTATTTGTAACCAATCCTTTTGCGTGTGGCAAGTAAAACACGCCTAAAGGTTGTCCAACCACCTGATACACAATATTGTTATATCCTCCATGAAAACCCGCTCCATTCAGGCTGGCCAAACTCTTATATTGAGGGCCGGAAATAGCTTCACCATTGTAATAACCACTCAAAGTGAGTAGCTTGTTTTGCTGAAAAGTTAAATTAGCATTGATATTTAATTCCATGTCTTTGGCTTTTAAAGGCGTTACTCCAATTGCAATCTCGGTACCGCTGTTTCGCATAGAACCAATATTGGCCAGTAATGTATTGTAAGTAAAAGGAGGNACACTNACATTATAAAGATAGAGCATATCCTTTGTCTTCGATGTATAATAATTAGCCGATAGCAACAAACGATTATCTAACAAAGCTACATCAATGCCTGCGTTGAAAGTAAGTTTCACCTCCCATTTCAGATTCGGATTTGTATTTCGTATATCTCCCAATGATACTACAGAAGAAGCTCCTATAGGTATAACTCCATTAGGCTTTACCAAATTCATTGTTGTGTACGAATCTATCCCGCTCTGATTTCCTGCCAAACCATATCCGGCACGGAACTTCAGATTATTGATCCAGGAAAAACGCTTCATAAACTTCTCTTCACTCACTACCCAGGCTGCTGATAAAGAAGGAAAGAATCCCCATTTATGATTATCCCCAAATTTAGAAGAGGCATCCGTACGAGTATTAACCGTAAAGATATAGCGATCAGCAAATGTATAATTAAAACGCCCTAAAAACGAAACCAAACGAGGCTCTTCATAATAGGAATTGGTCCCTTCCCACAAACGGATTGCTCCAGCCTGCAGGTTATCATACCCGAAATTGTCCGTACTGAAATTGGTTACGGTGGTATAGAACCCAGTGTACGTCTCTTTCTGCAATTCAGCTAATGCCAAAGCATCAAAAAAATGTTTCTTCCAGTTCTTTTTGTATGTCAGCATCATATTACCCAGTAACGATTCCTTTTTCCGTGTACCTTTATAAGCATGGCCGTGTGCCCAGACTGATGTGGGAAGATATTGTGAATTTTCTACAATATTATTAGTGTATGCACCAAACACGGCTAGCTTCCAGTTATCAGACAAACGGAATGTTAACCGGGCATGACCACTGATGTGAGAAATAGCTTCATTATCTTTCACCTCCATCCATGCTAACGGATTAGTAATCTGACTGGCATTCGTAATCATATCCCAGGAATCTGTCTCAGGATTCTTATGATTGGGAAAAGTTGGATTAAAAGTCGCTGCTGAATAGAATGTCTTTTGATAATCGAACAGATTTCTATTCTTCTGAACAGAGCCAAACATACCCAATTCGCATTTTACAAAACCATCAAAAACCTCCTGAGCCATGTTCATATTAGAAGTCAGAATCTTCAAGTCTTCATTTAGAATAACTCCCTGACGATTCATAAATCCCACAGAAACCCGATAGCTAGAAGCCTCAGTTCCACCATAAAAAGCAACATTCTGGTTTTGCTGCAATCCGGTCTGCTCAATTTCTTTTTCAAAGTTTGTATTGTGCCCTTTATCAAGAATAGAAATATTCCGATCTGCAGCTAGTTTACGGAAATCATCAGCAGAAAGCATTTTCAAATTCTTATAAACAGAAGCAATACCAAAACTACTATTATAACTCACCCTAGTTTTACCACTAATACCTTTCTTTGTTGTCACTTCTATTACCCCCGAAGCGCCACGCGAGCCATACTGTGCAGTTTCTGAAGCATCCTTTAATATGGTGAAACTTTCTATATCAGTAGGGTAAATAGAAGCAAGCATACTTAAGTCACCAAAAACGCCGTCTATAATAATCAGCGGATCATTACCACTACTTAAAGAAGTTGTGCCGCGCAACCGCACAGCATCCAAAGCAGCGGGACTATTAGTACTGCGCTGAATAGTTAATCCGGGTACTCTTCCACGTATGGCATCCAGAGGGGTGGTTATTTGTTCCCTGTTCATCTGTATCTCCGTAATTTTTTCTACAGAGCCAGAAACATTTCTTAGTTTTCCGGTAGCATACCCAACAGTAATCAAAGAATCGGGCAAAGGAATGTTAAGCTTCTGCGCCACCAATATAACAGGAGAAATAATCAGGAAGCACAAGCTGAGAATATAGACTTTTTTGTAGTGTGTCATAAGTCTCGATTTTAAGGAGTACAATATGTACATATAACAAAAAAGTGGAAATTAGGTTGAGGATAAATAAAGTCTAATAGTCTGGTATCAATATTTAAAGCATTGATTTATAACAAAAAAACAAGCGCTCGACTTTTTTTGTAGAAAGTCGAGCGCTTGTTTATAAGTTAAACACTAAATCTTTTATTTTTTTATCGGTTAAACAACTAAGCCCCTTGATAAATAAATAAAATCATTGGCGAATAATTTCGAAATACTATTTCTTAGCAACGCGATCTTTAGTATTCACTTTGCTTTTAGAATCACTCATCTTCTTTTTCTGATTCAAAGAATATCCGGAGCCATCACACTTATTAGCTTTCTTTGCAGGATCAGATTCATTAAAGCTAGCTTTCTTACAAGTTTTTTGCTCGCAATTATCACAAACACCATTCTGGTTGTTATCAGTAAAACATCCTCTTTTTCTTACTGTAACATTTGATTTAGCCTGAGCGGTCTGAGCATTCTGAGCAAATGTATCTGCCAAACTAACAACTGCGAATAGCATACAAAAAAATAAAACTCTTTTCATAAAATATAAATTATAGAATGTATTTTAAAACAATTATCATAACCTTTATAACTAAAGAACCTTGTACTACTGTTCTTTAGAACAATATCCAGTCACAATAACTCGAATCATTTATTATCAGACTGCAAATATAGTGAACAAACAACTAACCATTATATAAAGGATAGAACTTGTTTAAAACTATTTTGCATATAAAAGCGTTATTTATTAAATCGTTGATAATAGTATTAAAGTGCTATTAATTTAATACAAAGTGATATGAAACATTACATTTCTGGAATTAAGTGCATTTTATTTGTCTTCACAATAATATTCTCAGCGGGTTGCTCTAAAAGCGAAATGAAATCAAGCAAAGAACGTGTCCTGACGAAAACTGACGACACAACATTATCCTATACTTTATCAACTCCTGATAATAAGGGTAANTAAAGAGCTATTAATTTAATACAAAGAGATATGAAACATTACATTTCTGAAATTAAGTGCATTTTATTTGTCTTCACAATAATATTCCCGGCGGGGTGCTCCAAAAGCGAAATGAAATCAAGCAAAGAACGTGTCCTGACAAAAACTGACGACACAACATTATCCTATATTTTATCACCTCCTGATAACAAGGGGAATATTTCAGTCGAGGAAGCTCTATACAATAGAAGATCACGTAGAGATTTTCAGGATAAAGAGATCTCCGAGAAGCAATTATCACAAATTTTATGGGCATGCTATGGCATTACATCTCCTAGAGCTGAAAACTCTGCAATGAGAGGCGGCTTGAGAACAGCACCTTCGGCAGGTGCATTGTATCCACTCGAAATTTATGTATTGGTAGGTAAAGTAAAAAACATAAAGCCGGGCATTTACAAATACATTGCAAAAAATCACAAGATTGTAATGACCATTAATAGGGATTTAAGAAAAGAGCTGTGTGCAGCTGCACTAAATCAGGAAATGATAAGTAAAGCTCCGGCTGTTTTATTTTATAGTGCTATATATAATAGGTGTACTGAAAGATATGGAAATCGTGGTCGTGAAAGATATGTTTGCATGGATCTGGGGCATTCCGCCCAAAATGTATATCTTCAGGTAGAAGCGCTTCATTTGGGAACCTGCGCTATAGGTGCATTCAATGATGATTCGGTTAAAAAAACAATGCAACTAAGTTCTGATGAAGAACCTTTATATATAATGCCTATCGGGTATTATTTAAATAAGCCATAAACTTAGCAATCTAAACATTAGATACTAATTTCCACATACCTGCAATTAAATCCTTTCATACAACCCAAAGATTATCGGATAATTCAGCTCGGAATAAATAATTCAAATTATTAAAAAATCGATTAGTAATACTTCAATTCTTAATATCTTCTTAAATATTAAGATTAAAACCATTGAGTATAATTGAAATCAAACAAATTGATTTATAATTTGTTAATAAAAAGTCTGTTATAGTAAAATTATAAAAATAACATTTTTCGTAATATACTAAACAAGCATAAATCTAGCCTAAAAAGTTATAATCTGAAAGATAAATAGATTTTAAATTAAAATAATTACTAAGCAATAAGTATAATAATATTTTATACACGATTTTACGACTTATTTAATGAAAAAAATTTCAAATTATGTTTTTTATATTTAATCTTATTTTTATATTTGTGAAATAATTAACTATAATAAATGAATATTCACAATAAATCTCTAAAAAACGAAAATCTCACTTAATGACTCTAAATAATCATATGTTTAATTTTAAAGAAAAAATGGAATGAAAAAAAGTAAGCTTCTAAGTTTCCTTCAATTTAAGAAAGGAATCGTACTCGTACTCGTACTCTCATTTATTTCTTTAGCAGCTATGGCACAGAACATTACTGTAAAAGGTAAGGTTACTGACTCTAAAGGTGAAGCTGTTATTGGCGCGAGCGTTTTAGTACAAGGTACAACAAATGGAACAGTTACTGACCTTGATGGTAATTATTCATTAACAAAGGTTGCTCCAAATGCACAACTATCTTTTTCCTACATTGGCATGAAAAAGCAATTTGTTGATGTTAAAGGCAAAACTGTTATCAATGTTGTTCTGGTTGACGATGCAGAAGTGTTAAAAGAAGTAGTTGTAACTGCATTAGGTATCAAGCGTGAAACAAAAGCTTTGGGATACGCTGTTACAGAATTAAAGGGCGACGAACTAAATGCCAATACAATTAACCCTGTTGCAGCTTTGCAAGGTAAGGTTGCCGGTGTTGAAATTGCACAATCAGATGGTGGTATGTTCGGTTCTACTAAAATTTTGATTCGTGGTGCTTCTACTCTAGGTAAAAACAATCAGCCAATCTATGTAGTTGATGGCGTTATTCTTGATAATGCTATATCTAACTCAGGTGATGCAGACTGGAGCCAGGCTGCCGGTGATTATGGTAATGAGCTAAAGAATCTGAACCCTGATGACTTTGCTACAGTTTCNGTATTGAAAGGTGCTGCAGCAACTGCACTTTATGGTTCTCGTGGTCTTAATGGAGCTGTTGTTATCACAACNAAGAGTGGAACNAAGAACAAAGGTCTCGGAGTTCAATTCTCTCAGACTTTTGGTGTTGATTATGTATANGGTCAACCAGATTTGCAGAATGTATATGGAGATGGTTCAATTGCAGGTGATATATATTATGGCAAAACCAACTCTAATGGCGATTATTATCTTTTTGATAATCAACGNCAATTTATGCAAAANACAGANGGNAAGAATACCTTAATGGGNTATGGTCAATCCATGGGATTTGGTCCGGCATTCGATGGTTCACAAATTGAATACTACGACCATACATACAGAGCTTACAAAGCACAGAAAAACAACTTTAAAGATGCGTATAATTTAGGTTTCAATACTAACACCAATGTTGCAATAAGTGGTGGTAATGATAAAACAACTTTCTACACATCTCTTTCTTACAAGCACAATACTGGTACTTTGCCTGAAAATAGCTTCGATCGTATTTCTGCTATGGCTAAAGCTTCTCACGATATAAACGATAGAGTAAATATTGAAGCTACAGTTTCGTTTGCAAACTCTAGCCCTAAAAATGCTCAACCAAACATTGGTGAACGCTTCATTGATGGTACATGGTCTCGTGCATACGATCCTGATTACTTCAGACATAAATACAAAGGTTCTCACGGAGGTCTTGCAGACAGCAGCTATGGTGATGAATACGGAACTGTTCCTGGACGTGGCTTATGGTGGAGTATTTATGAAAACGAATATACTCAGAAAGAGACTTCTGTTCGTCCCGCACTTATCTTAAATGTAAAATTAGCTAATTGGGTTAAATTCAGAGCTGAAGGTAACTACAATTACTACTATACTCGCTCTGAGAACAAGCAATTAGGTACAGGTTATGCTAACACTAACTCAGGTTACTATGGCATGAGTCAGTATACAAAAGAGCAAACAAACTTAAATGCTGCATTCAATTTCGATAAGAAATTCGGCGACTGGAATGTTGGAGGTTTTATTCGTGGTGAATATTATAATAACTTCGAACAATCATCTTCAATGAACACAAATGGTGGTTTGATCGTTCCTGGACAATATTTCTTAGGAAACTCTAAAAATAGTGCAAGCTACAGTGGAGCAATCGAAGGTCAAAAGAGAATGTTATCAGCTGCATTCCAGGGAAGTATTAGCTGGAAGGATCAGGTTTATTTAGATATTACTGGACGTAACGACTGGTCTTCAGCACTTGTTTATGCTGATAAACATGGTAACTACTCTTATTTCTATCCATCTGTTTCTGGTTCTTGGTTGATTCACGAAACATTCGATTTACCAAAAGTAATTTCGTTTGCTAAAGTTCGTGCATCATGGGCACAAGTTGGTAATGATACAGATCCATATATCATCAACACAGCTTATTCATTAGGAACATCTGCAACAGGAAACGGTAATGTATACTCACTTTCATTACCTACAACTGTATATTCAAACAATTTGAAGCCAGAGCGTAAAAATGCATGGGAAGTTGGTCTTGACTGGCGTTTCTTTGGAAACCGCATTGGAATCGATGCTACTTACTATAAAGAAAATACCAAGGATCAGATTATGACAATTTCTGTTCCTTATGTATCTGGTATCAGTGCACAAAAAATCAACGCTGGTAACATTCAAAATCAAGGTATTGAAATTGCATTGAATACTATTCCTTTTGAAAATAAAGACTGGAAATGGAATGTAAACTTTACATATACTAAGAATAATAATAAGATTATAGCACTTCACAAGAATGTAGCCAATTATATTACATTGGATGGTACGCCTGACTATGGTAACTACCGTATCGGTTCTGTTGCAAAAGTTGGTGCATCTTATGGTATTTTGATGTCTGATTCTAAAAAAGCTATTGATCAGGCAACTGGCTTACCAATATTAAAGTGGACTAATGGCTATCGTTCTGCATATTATCAGAGAAGTGGAAAGGTAGAAGAAGTTGGTTCTTTGGTTCCTGACTTCCTTGGTTCGTTGTCTACAGGTCTTTCTTATAAAAACTGGAGTTTAAATGCTTCATTTGATATGAGATTTGGTGGTATGGTAGCATCCTACGGTTCTCGTTATGGTACTGCTAATGGATATACAAAAGCTTCATTGCAATATTCTTCACCAAAACACGGAGGTTCTAAATGGACATCCAAGTTCGACAACTTGAGTTATAGTGATGGAGTTATTCCGGAAGGTATATTTTTGGCTGGCACTAAAATATCACAGCCAAACGGAACTATGTATGTTGTTGCTGCAAACGGCGAAACATATAATGACCTATACAAAAAAGGTGTAATAGAACCATCACATGCTTCAACATTCAATTACTTTGTAAATAGTTGGGGACAAGGTGTTGTTAATGACAACTGGGTTTCAAAATTAAACTACATTGCTTTACGTGAAATTTCATTAAATTACCGCGTTCCACAATTATTCTGTCAGAAGTTAGGTGCTAACTCAATCAACCTTACACTTACAGGTCGTAACTTAGGTTATTTATTGAACAACATGCCTAACGGAGAAAATCCAGAATCAGTTCGTGGTACTTCTGCTACAGAGTTCCGTGTACGTACATTCTCTGGCTATACTGCAAGCTACATGTTCACTATCAATGCAAGTTTCTAAATTGATACCTTAAACGAATGTTTAATAATAATAAGATGAACAAAATGAAAAAATATAAATCAATATTAATGTCAGGTCTAGTTGGATCTCTTCTAGTTTTCAGCGGATGCCGTGAAGATTTCGCGGATATTAATTCCAATCCATCTGATGTAACTAAAGCAGAACCATCTTATCTGTTTGCACAAGCAGTTATAAACTTTGAGCCGTCAGGCTATACTTACTGGTTCTACAATGCTGCTATGACATACAAATGGGGACAAATGGGAGTTCCAACATCTGGATTCACTTCAAATTATACTGTAACTACTGCTACCGGTGATCAGGGTGGAAAATATTTGGATGTGTTGAAATATGCTAATGACCTTAAGAATGTACGTTCTAATATGACAGCTGAAGAATCGGCTAAATACGCTAACATGGCAGCATGTTTAGATGTATTAACTGCATATTTAGGAATCTTCGACAGTGATATGTATGGGGACAGACCTTTCACTGAAGCTTGTATGGCTCGTTACGGGGGTACATTAACTCCAAAATATGATAAAATTGAAGACCTTTACACTCTTTGGCTAAAGATGCTTGATGAATCAATTACTACGTTAACTACATCAACAAATCAGACATTCCCAACAACACAAGATGTTGTTTACAATGGTAATGCAGCTAAATGGGCAAAATTGGCGAACTCTTTGAAATTAAAAATCGCGGTTCGTTTATTGGTTCAAAACAAAGCAAAAGCTTTAGAAATTGCTTCTGCAGTAGCTAATGCTTCTTGTGGAGTATTGGATGGAAAAGATGATGACTTTTTATTCAATAAAGCGACTTCTGTAACTGCTAACGATGGTGATAAAGTATATCACTGGAACAATGGATTTATGCAAAGTACAGCCGCAAGCAAAAGAGTTATGGATTTTATGATCAAGAATCAAGACCCACGTGTAAGATTCTTCTATCAGAAAAACCAATGGAATTCAAAGGTTGTTCAGGCATTCTTTGATGCAGGTAAAGCTGTGCCAGCTTATGTATTGAACAATATTGAATACACAGAAGCTAATGGTAAGAAGACATTTGTTAAATGGAAAGGTTTAGGCGAACCATGGGTACGCTATTATGGTCTTCCTGTAGAAATGGAAGCATCATACAATTCACAAAATGCTGATTATTTTGATTATTCAAACCGTTTTAAACTAACTAACGAACGTGCAGCCTACATGCCATATTCTATGTTCCAGCAAGAAATGATTATTGGCCGATATGACTTTACATTGCCAACAGTACCTGGTGATGATGTAATTCAAGACACAGAAGATCGTCCTTGGTACGGTATGTATATGTCTACCGCAGAAGTAAACTTATACTTAGCTGAATTCAAATTATTAGGTGCATCTCTTCCAAACAGCGCTGCTTCTTATTTCAATAAAGCACTTCAGACATCAGTTGAAGAATATGATCGTTTAGCTAATTTGAATAAGATTCCTTATTACGGGACTACTTACAAATATGATCCAAACGAAAAAGCAATTGATTTGAAAGACGGTGAAATTGCAGCAATGATGGCAAACGCAGATTATCAGTTAACAGGTAATAAATCAAGTGACTTAGAAAAAGTTTATCTACAAGAACTTCTTCACTTTACTTTATTCCCATGTGATCAGTTTGTAACAGTACGTCGTTCTGGTTTTCCTAAAGAAGGTTCAGCATTAATTAAATGGGAAAATTTCTCACCAAAAATTCAAAACAGTGAAATACCACGTCGTTTCGAAGTTAGTTCTCCTTCCCCTACAGATTTGATGTATAAAATCTTAACTGATGCTTACGCTGCTCAGGGCTTTACTCCAGGTTCAAACCAGGATGGAGCTTTACTTAACAGTGAAAGAGTATGGCAAGATAAGGGTGCTCCACAATTTGGATCGGGTGCAGGTGCTAACTAATAGTTTTATATAGCATGAACTAAAACCTTTAAAATAAATTAAGAGGCTGTTTCAAAAGATATTTTTGATAGCAGCCTCTTATGTTTTTTGTATATTTACAAACAAAACAAAAAACACTGTGAAAAAATGAAAAGACTCATACTTATTACTTTTTTTACAACTATTTCNATAGCTGCATTTTCNCAAAAGAAGCGAATTNTGCTCTTCGAAGAATACACTCCGGGGACTGTATTACTATTAAATAAGACTAAGATAAAAGTTCCTCTTAACTACGACACGGCAAATAAAGCTATGATGTTTACACAGGGGAAAGATGAAATGATTCTTACTAACAATGAACAAGTTGATACGATCTATATAGGACCTCACAAATTCATCTACGCAAAACAGAGCTTTTTAGAATGTGTTCCATTAAAAAATGGTATTGTCTACATTAACTGGTCACTAAAGAATGTATCTCGTGGATACAAAGGAATATACGGACAAACTACTCAAACCAAAGTTGATAATATTAATACTTCATACTGGCAAAGAGGAGAATATAAAGATCAATATACAGAAGTTATTGCANTCGTTAATGAGAACGAGTATCAATTCTTGCTTAAAGGAAAAATGGTTTCATGTAAAAACAAGAAAAGTATGCTGAATTTATTCAAAGGTAAAAAAGAAGCAATCAACACCTATATCAATGAGCAAAAGTTAGATTGTAATAAGGCATCTGATATGCTTACNCTAATTGATTATTGTCTAAGCCTATAATAATTTAGAAATGAAAAAAAAAATAGCATTTATTAAACAATCGGGCTCTATTATCATAGGATTGCTGCTAACAGCTCTCCCTATTGAAATGCAAGCTCAGCAAGGTTTCGTTCATCAACGTTCCACNGAATATCAGTGGCCNGAAGAAAAAGGAGTTNTAGAAAAATTAGACCAATGGCAGGACCTGAAAGTTCGGNGTTCTTTTTCATTGGGGATTATACTCNATTCCTGGTATTGTAGAATCCTGGTCTATCTGCTCGGAAGATGTTGACTGGATTCCTAGAGACAGTACCATTGCTTACGAAGATTACAAAAAGAGTTATTATAAGCTGATAGAGAAATTTAATCCTACCGATTTTAACCCTGATCAATGGGCAGATGTAACTAAGGCTGCCGGTATGAAATATATGCTTTTCACAACTAAGCATCACGATGGCTTTAATCTGTTTAATACGAAGCAAACAGATTTTTCGATCATGAACAGTGCTTTCAAAAACAATCCAAAAGCTGATGTTGCCAAGTATGTATTCGAGGCTTTCCGTCAGAAAGACTTTATGGTGGGTGCTTATTTCTCAAAACCCGACTGGCATTGCGAATATTATTGGTGGCCAAGATACGCTACTCCTACCAGAAACGTTAATTACAACATAAACAGACATCCTGATCGTTGGGAATCTTTCCAGAAATTCACCTACAACCAGATTGAAGAGTTAATGAGCAATTATGGCAAATTAAATATTCTTTGGTTAGATGGCGGTTGGGTAGCTGCCCCAAGACAAGATATAAAGATGGACTCTATAGCCAAAATGGCTCGTTCTCACCAATCTGATATACTGATTGTAGACAGAACTATTCATGGCAAGTATGAAAACTACCAAACTCCGGAACGTTCCATTCCGGAAAAGCAGCTTAACTATCCATGGGAAAGTTGTATTCCTTTAAGTCCGGATTGGGGATGGACTCCAAATGCCAAGTTCAAATCGGCAAATACTGTTATTGCTGATCTGATTGAAGTGGTGGCAAAAGGCGGTAACCTTTTATTAGGCGTTGGTCCTACCCCAAAAGGTGTTATCCAACCAGAAGTGGTAGCTATTCTGAAAGAAATTGGTCAATGGCTGAAAGTTAATGGAGAGGGTATCTACGGCACACGCATCACTCCAAACTACAATAGCAACAATGTTTGGTTCACAGCAAGCAAGGATGGCAATAAGCTTTATGCACTTTATGTTCCTAATGAAAAAGAAGGTTTACCTAAAAGCATTGAATGGGAAAACAACATCCCGGTAAAAAGCAGTGCAATGGTATTACTAAAAACCGGTAAAAAAGTAAAATGGGCACAAAAGGGAAATAAAGTTATAGTAAACCTTCAAGGCACATTAAAAACAAATAAGGAACCTTTAGTTTTCTCTTTTAAATTACAAAAATAAGATGAAAAAACATTTCATAGCAGTATGCTGCTCACTGCTTATGGCTTCTCAGCTTTATGCACAGCCATTATACAAAAATCCGAAAGCGCCGGTAAAGGACAGAATCAGCAACTTAATTTCATTAATGACGCTGAATGAAAAGATTGGTCAGCTTTGTTGTCCGCTTGGATGGGAAATGTATACCAAAACAGATAAAGGTGTTATCCCTTCAGATCTTTTCAAGACTCAAATGCAAAACAGACCTATCGGTTCTTATTGGGCAACACTTAGAGCTGATCCTTGGACCAGGAAAACTTTGATTACTGGACTTTCGCCCAAACAGGCTGCGGAAGCTATCAATGCTTTGCAAAAATATGCAGTGAAAGAAACCAGACTAGGTATTCCTATTCTTTTCGCAGAAGAATGCGCCCACGGACATATGGCAATTGGTACAACAGTATTCTCTACTTCTCTTGGGCAGGCTAGTACATGGAATCCTGAGCTAATTGAAGAGATGGGAAAGGTTATTGCTATGGAATGCAGATTGCAAGGAGGAAACATTGGTTATGGACCAATCCTTGATTTAGCACGTGAACCTCGCTGGTCGAGAATGGAAGAGACTTTCGGAGAAGATCCTGTTCTTATCGGAGTATTGGGCAGTGCTTTTGTTAAAGGATTGCAGGCTAAGGATCAAAATGGGAAAGCTCAGTTTTACTCTACTCTGAAACATTTTGCCGGCTACGGTATTCCACAGGGTGGCCATAATGGCGGACGCGCTCAGATTGGTCAACGAGAATTGTTCTCAGAACACCTTGCTCCATTCAAGATGGCAGTGAAAGCTGGTGCCGAAACTGTGATGACATCTTATAACTCTATAGATGGCGTACCTAGTACATCCAATAGTTATCTGTTGAAGGATATCCTTAGAAACGAATGGGGATTTAAAGGATTTGTATATTCCGACTT
>JGI20225J20221_1002257_pt1 | contig 15164 bp, 18 predicted proteins | sample BioMet4_FD_20221 | JGI IMG/M metagenome (IMG submission 20221) | reverse complement strand
ATGACCCATGCATTGATGCGTCAAACAGCTAAAACAGGTTGATGATAATTCCCGGGAATTCTTGATGATAAAAACCGGGAAGCTATATGATTTTTTTCGGGAATTTTTCTTGACAAAACACAAATATTTATGAGGTTATGGCTTAGCGTTATGTTTAAAGACGGAAGCTAGTTGTTTGCAAAAGAACAGAAGAATGCTATTACAATGGTGTACAATGTAAAGTTTTGGCGTGTAGATATTAATGCGGTGAAAGAGAAATTTGCTAATATGACGTCTAAATTCGTGTGCAGTCTAGATAGAAAGTAGATTTTGAAATATTTATGTAAGGGGGGAACATTAGAACCAATGAATATGTTGTTATTTAAACGTAATGTTTCTTTCTCTTTCTTATGCAATCTAATTTCTTTTATTGTATCTTTAATGGGAACTTTTTTGCTTCCCAAATATATGTCTCCTGAGAATTATGGTGGATGGCAATTATATTTATTTTATTATACGTATACTGGATTTTTTCATTTTGGCTGGCTAGATGGCATGTATTTGCGTTATGGTGGTATGGAGTATAAAAAATTAAGGACATCTGTTTATGGACCCGAGTTTTGTTGTCTGATTATTTTTGAAGTAATAGTAGCTTTAGCTGTATTTGTTTATTCTCATTTTTACATTGTTAATATAGATTTGCAATTTATATTATATGTTGTTGCTATTACTGGTATATTAACAGTTCTTCGTTCTTTCTTTTCTTTTGTTTTACAAATGACTAATAGAATAGAAGAATATGCGAAAATAACGGTGTTAGAAAGAATTTTATTTCTAGGATCAATTATCGTATTCGTAGCTATACATGCTGTAACCTATAAACAACTGGCGATATTTGACGTTTTTGTTAAAATATTTTCTTTACTATATGCAATTTATTATTGTAAAGACTTGCTGGGTGTCTGCAAAATATCAAAGAATATATTGCAAGAGATTAAGATTAATATTAAGGTCGGTGTTAATCTTATGTTTGCCAATATTGCTTCGATGCTAATACTCGGCATTATGCGATTTTCTGTTTCACAAGAGTGGGATCTTAGCACTTTTGGTAAACTATCATTGACTATTGCAATATCTAGTTTTTTGATGGTGTTTATAAATTCTGTTAGTGTTGTATTATTTCCAGCATTACGAACTGTTGAAAGAAAAACACAAACCATTATTTATTGTAATATTCGTAAACTTTTAATGCCAATACTTTTGTTTATGTTAATTTCTTACTACCCTTTAAGAATGATTTTGTTGCAATGGTTACCTGGATATGGGGATAGTTTTATGTATATGGCGATTTTATTTCCAATATGTGTATACCAATGTAATATGTCATTACTTGTAAATACGTATCTTAAATGCCTACGTCAGGAGCGTTTGATGTTTAATATCAATTTAGTTGCCGTATTAATGAGTATAGTATTTTCAGGGATATTTGCTTATTTGTTGCACAATTTAAATTTAGTTATCTTTTCTATGGTGTTTGTATGTGCTTTTAGAAGTATTTTGTCAGAATATTATTTAACTAATATCTTAAAATTGAATATAAATAATGATATAATTAGTGAAGTAGTGTTAGTTTTAACTTTTATGGTTATTAGTTGGAATTTTAATCAATGGTATGGTGGAATGCTCTATTTAGTTGCTTTTTGTATCTATTTCTTTTTTAACCGAGAGCAATGTAAAAATGCTTATGTATGGTTTTTAAAACATAAGCAATAATTAAAAATATGGAGAAATGAAAATGCGTGAAATAAATATTGATGAATTGAAACAGATTCAATTAAATATTTTAAAGCAAGTGCATGATTTCTGTGAGAAAAATAGTATTAAGTATTTTTTAACCTATGGAACTTTGATAGGTGCTGTGAGACATAGGGGCTATATACCTTGGGATGATGATGTAGATATTTGTATGCCTAGACAGGATTATGATTTGTTCGTTAAGAATTTTGGTGATGGTAGATTTGAAGTGCTAAATTTCGAAAAAGATAAGAGCTGTTGGATTCCTTATTCTAAAGTTATAGACAATAGCACTTCATTAATCGAGGAGACCAGTAATCGTTACAGAAATTCGATTAATATTGATGTGTTCCCTATTGATGGTATACAAAATGATTATGGGCTTCTTAAAAAACAAATGATTCTTCATAAATTAGTCGATTTTAAAGTGGTAAAGCTTAATAGAAAAAGAAACCTTTTTAAAAACAGTATACTTTTATTGGGAAAGTGTATTTTATCGGTAATACCAACAAGTTATTTTATTCGCCAAATGATAAAGAATTCTAAAAAATATAATTATACAAGATCAGATAAGGTTTGTTGTGTAGCTTTTGGCAGTAAATTTAACAAGCCGGTTGATGAGGCCATATTTAAAGAAGGGGTTTTAAAAGAATTTGAAGGTAATAATTTTTTTGTGCCTATTGGTTACGATGCATATTTAAAAAGTGTTTTTGGAGATTATATGCAATTACCACCAGAAAACAAACGAGTTTCTCATCATGCTTTTAAAGCTTGGTGGAAAGAGTAGAGTCAGTTATAATTAAAAAATGGAGGAATTGTTATGCAAGCTATTATTTTGGCAGCAGGTATGGGAAAAAGATTAAAAGATTTGACAGCTGAAAATACTAAATGCATGGTTAAGGTGAATGGAGTTTCATTAATTGAACGGATGTTGACTCAACTAGAGGCACTGCATCTTTCTAAAATTGTTATTGTAGTAGGATATAAAGGCCAAAAGTTGATTGACTATATAGCAACTTTATCCATTAAGACACCTATAGTATATATAGATAATCCTATATATGATAAAACTAATAATATTTATTCTTTGGCCCTTGCTAAACAATATTTATTGAGCGAAGATACACTATTGTTAGAATCGGATTTAATTTTTGAGGATGGTGTTTTGAAAACCTTAGTTAATGATTCACGAGATACGTTGGCATTAGTTGATAAATATGAAGCATGGATGGATGGAACGGTTATTAAAGTTGATGAAAAAGATAACATCCAAGCTTTTGTTCCTGGAAAGAAATTTGTTTTTGAAGATATTCCCTACTATTATAAAACAGTTAATATATATAAATTTTCTCAACATTTTTCAGAAAATCAATATGTACCGTTTCTTGAGGCATATTCAAAAGCACTTGGTAATAATGAATATTATGAACAAGTACTTCGAATTATTACGATGCTTGACAATGCGGAAATAAAAGCAAAGAGGTTAGAAGGACAACTTTGGTATGAAATTGATGATTTACAGGATCTTGATATTGCGTCATCCATGTTTAATCCAGACGACGATGATAAAGTTGCAGTTATTCAAGGTAGGTATGGTGGATATTGGCGCTACCCTAAGTTGTTGGATTTCTGTTATTTAGTGAATCCGTATTATCCAACACAAAAGTTGATTAATGAAATTAAAGCGAACTTTGAAAAATTATTAACGCAATACCCATCTGGAATGAGAGTGAATTCATTGCTTGCTGCCAAAGACTTTGGCGTACATCAGGAACATATTCTTGTGGGAAATGGAGCAGCAGAACTCATAAAATCTCTTATGACTTATCTCAATGGAAAGACAGGGTTTATTAGACCAACGTTTGAAGAATACCCTAATAGATATGAAAAAAATGAAAGTGTGATTTTTAGATCTGCTGATAAATATTTTGAATATTGTGCGGATGACATTATTAAATTCTTTTCTGATAAGAGTGTAAGCAATATAGTATTGGTCAATCCTGATAATCCGACTGGTAATTATATTACTAAAGATGAGATTCTAAAATTAGTTGATTGGTGTGAAAAAAAGAATATTAAGCTTATTTTAGATGAATCTTTTGCTGATTTTGCTGATGAAGAGGATAATACCTTTATCCGAGAAAATATCTTACTGAAACATAAAGGACTTATTGTAGTAAAGAGTATTTCTAAATCTTATGGAGTTCCTGGGTTACGTTTGGGAATTTTGGCTTGTGGTGAAGAAAAACTGATTGCGTTTTTGAAGAAAGATGTGGCGATTTGGAATATAAATTCTTTTGGTGAATTTTACATGCAAATTGCGGAGAAATATAAATCCAATTATGCAGATTCTCTTAAGTTGCTCAAAGAAGAACGTACTAGATTTGCGAAAGAATTAAACAAAATTGAAGGAATAGAGATAGTTCCTTCACAAGCTAATTATTTCATGATAGAAATTCTGAATAATGTTACAGCAAAAGAACTAACCAAACGACTATTGTTGCAATACAATATATTTGTAAAAGATTTAAGCACAAAAATAGTTGATAATAACCGCCAATTTATTCGAATAGCTGTGCGGAATGAAAGGGACAATGATAGACTGATAAATGTTTTAAAAAAGGTGATAAAATGAAAATAATTGATTTTGAAACAATAAAAAATTTGAACATACCTAAAAATAAATATTACGAATGGGTATCACAAATTATTAATGAAAAACGAGAAATGATTTTACCAGCGAAGATTAGTATGAAACCTGATATTGATGGTGTTTTTTATAACTGTATGCCATCAATTTTGCCAAAATATGATTGGGCAGGGGTAAAATTAGTTACTAGGTACCCCAAACGAATACCTAGTTTGACTAGTGAACTTTTATTATATGATTTAAAAACAGGACATCCAATTGCGTTAATGGACGCTACATATATTACTGCTATGAGGACTGGAGCGGTTGCGGTACATACAATACTTTTATTAGCAAAAAAACAGTTTCAAACAATAGGTTTCATTGGTTTAGGAAATACGGCAAGAGCAACATTAAAAATATTGTTATCAGTAGAAGGTAATAGAAAATTAAAGATAAAATTACTTAAATATAAGAATCAGCATATTGTATTTGCCAATGAGTTTGAAAATAAAAATTTGACATTTGAGTTTTATGATACTCCAGAAGAGGTTATTGGAAATAGTGACGTTATTATTTCAGCAGTAACAGTATTAAAAACAGATATATGTGAGGACAAATATTTTGCAAAAGGATGTCTTGTTGTACCAATCCATACTCGTGGCTTTACTAATTGTGATTTATTTTTTGATAAAGTATATGCAGATGATGTGAACCACGTAAAAGGATTTAAGTATTTTTCAAGGTTCAAAGCTTTTGCAGAAACTTGTGACGTAGTTAATGGTAGTAATCCTGGGAGAGAAAATAATAATGAACGAATTTTAGCATATAATATTGGTATTTCATTACATGATGTGTTCTTTGCAGGAAAAATATCAGAAATGGCCAAGGATATAGTAGATGTTGACTTGAAGCAACCAATTGATAAGTTTTGGCTATAACTTTTTTATGATAAATTTGATTTTGAATCTTTCATAACATATAAGGACAGTAATTTAATATGAAAATTTTAGTAAGTGATGATATTTCTGAAAAGGGTATAGATTTACTCCGCAGATATTATGATGTGGATGTAGAAATGAATATGTCTGAACCTCAACTTATTGAGTGCATAGGCCAATACGATGGATTAGTTACTCGCTCAATGACAAAAGTTACTAAAGGTGTTATTGATGCGGCTTCTAAGTTACGTGTTATAGGACGAGCTGGAGTAGGTGTTGATAACATTGATTTGGTAGCGGCATCCGAACATGGAATTATTGTTTTAAATACGCCTGAAAGTAATACAATAGCAGCTGCAGAGCATACAATGGCGTTACTGTTTTCTATGATAAGGCATGTTCCACAAGCACATAATTCCATTATGGCCGGGGAATGGAATCGTTCATTGTTTACTGGAATTCAACTTTACGGTAAAACAATTGGTATTATTGGAGTTGGTCGAATTGGTTCTCGAATTTCCCGTTATATGAAAACGATGGGGATGGAGGTTATTGGCTATGATCCCTATATTTCTAAGGAAAGAGAAAAAACATTAGATATAGAGATGGTAGACTTTGACTCATTATTAAGACTGGCTGATTTTATCACATTACATGTACCGTTGACAGATGAAACTAAATATATGATTAATGAAAAACAAATTTTAAAAATGAAATTCGGCGTTTATATTGTAAATTGTTCTCGTGGGGCTGTTGTTGATATTCAGGCACTCGCAAATGGAATACGTAGTCAAAGAGTAGCGGGAGCGGCTTTAGATGTTTATCCAGACGAACCCTTGACACAGGCTGGAAATCCGTTTTTGGGGATGCAAAATGTTGTTTTAACACCTCATTTGGGAGCATCTACCGTTGAAGCTCAAATTGGCGTAGCTATTGAGGCAGCTAAAGGTGTTATTGCAGCACTGAATGGAGAATTTGTTAAAAATGCGGTGAATAAGGTGTAAGTGTTGAAAATACACGATAAAATGAACCTATAATAGGGCACATGGTGTTAGAGTCAGGTTAAATTAATCACGTAGTGGCAGATTAATTTAACCACATGGGAGTGTAGATTTCTGGTCCTATGTCAAGATTTAGTACAAAATAAAATGAGAAATGTATCCTTGGTTTAACTTGCCACCGATGTATCTTTTTTCTGACATTGCTGATACAATTTTTCGTATTCGTCTGGCGACATGTAATCGCAGTGACTGTGAATTCGTACTGTATTGTAAAATGTTTCCAGATATTCGAACACTAACGTATATGCATGTTGATAATCACGAATCCGGAACCGATTCAGCCATTCCCGTTTAATCAACGAATGAAAAGACTCAATGCAGGCATTATCCCAAGGGAACGCTTTTTTTTGAATAACTGCGTTGCATGTTTTTCGTAGCTCGTATGTACTCGCGCGAAACGTAAGCGCTGCCATGATCTGAATGAATTACCAACGGTTGGTCTAATGTACGTCTTGCTTTTGCCTTGTTTATGGTATTTACAACACAAGAAACATCCATGGTCGTTGTTACATTCCATGCAATGATCTTGCGAGAGAACAAATCCATCACACTGGTCAGATAAACAAAACCAGTTACTGTCCAAATATATGTGATATCACTGCACCAAACGGCATTGGGGCGTACTGGATTAAAGTCTTGTTGCAATATGTTTTGTAAGGCATCGCTGAAATCAGAATCTTTCGTAGTCACCACATAGGGTTTCACCCATTGTGCTCGTATTCCCATGTCTTTCATATACTTGCCAACCGTGCGCGTCGATATTTTATCCCCTGTCTTACGAAGTTCCTTCGCTATTTTCGGAGCCCCATAGTTTTGCTTGGATGCATTATAAATGTTTCTAATTTGCAGTTGTACTGTTTGCTTACGATGTTGCTGATGAGATGACACTCGCTTTAACCAAGCAACATATTCGGATCTTGATACGCCTAAAATAGTAAGCATTCCAGAGACAAAAACATGGCGTCTCCTTTTTCTGGTTGTAGCTGCCTTGTTGGAAACTTCACGATATATAGCTTCCGTTAATTTCCCAGAATGCCGATGGCTTTTTTTAGGACGTCTAGCGTATCTTCTGTATCTCGCAGTTTTCGTTTCAGTGCCGCCATTTCTCTCGCTTCATCTGATGCATAATTACCAGAACCACGGCATGTAATATCTCCCGTATCTCGTAGTTCTTTTTGCCATCGGGACAACGTTTGCTGGCTTATGCCAAGATTTTTTGCACAACCAACCAATCCCAGATCGCGGTGATCATGATAGTATTGGACGGCATCCAGTTTAAATTTTTTATCAAAATGTTTCGCCATTATAAGTTCCTCCCGTTCCTGATACTTCTATTGTATCATGGTTTCATTTATAGGATTTTCTCATTTTGGCTTGTACTATTTTTATGCTACCACTATTAACCTTACTCTACCACCGCTTTATGAGGAGATTAAGTGATAATACCTAATGGCGTATGTAATGATAGCTTATAAGGAGGCTAGACACGGTGTTTAAAAATAAAGTTTTATTAATTACAGGTGGCACAGGGTCTTTTGGCAATGCTGTTTTGAGTCGTTTTTTGGATACGGATATTAAAGAGATCCGAATTTTTTCTCGTGATGAAAAAAAACAGGATGATATGAGACATAAGTATCAAGTTCGTTTTCCAGAGTTAAGCAAAAAAATCAAATTTTATATAGGTGATGTGCGAAATATCCAATCCATTAAAAATGCGATGTATGGCGTTGATTATATTTTTCATGCAGCTGCTTTAAAACAAGTTCCTTCATGTGAATTTTTCCCTATGGAAGCTGTTATGACTAATGTTATTGGAACGAATAATGTCCTTACTGCTGCCATTGAAGCTGGCGTAAAGAAAGTTATTTGCCTTTCTACAGATAAAGCAGCCTATCCCATCAATGCTATGGGGACGTCTAAAGCCATGATGGAAAAGGTGTTTATTGCCAAATCACGTACTGTGGAGCCTGATAAGACCATGATTTGTGGTACCCGTTATGGCAATGTCCTTTGTTCCAGAGGCTCCGTAGTACCTCTGTTTGTGGAACAAATAAAGGCTGGCTTACCATTGACTGTGACCGAACCAAAGATGACACGGTTCATTATGAGCTTGGATGAAGCTGTAGAACTAGTTCTGTATGCTTTTGAAAATGCGCATACCGGTGATTTGATGGTGCAGAAATCACCGGCTAGTACTATTGGTGATTTGGCACAGGCTGTGAAAGAATTATTTCATGTAGATAACGAAATCAAGATGATTGGTATTCGCCATGGTGAAAAGATGTATGAAACGCTACTTACCAATGAAGAATGTGCCAGAGCCATAGATTGTGGTAACTTTTATGAAGTGCCTGCGGATAACAGAGATTTAAATTATGATAATTATTTTATAAAAGGAAATATTAAACGTAATACATTGACTGAATTTAATTCAAACAATACACGAGTGTTAGATGTAGAAGAAGTTAAACAAAAATTACTTAGCATACCTTATATACAAATGGAACTTGAAAAATGGGAGAATGAATAATGCGGGTATTAATACTGGGTGCTACTGGTATGGCTGGTCATACCATAGCCATATATTTTCAAGAGCAGGGACATGAAGTTGTTGCTTTTACAAGAAAAAAAATACCAGGCTTTAAATGCATTGTTGGAGATGCAATGAATGATGTTGTATTAAAAAATGCATTGTTAGCTGATGAGTATGATGCAGTAATTAATTGTGTTGGTTTGTTAAACCAGTTTGCAGAAGACAATAAGGCAAGCGCTGTCTATTTAAATAGTTATTTGCCATATCATATTGTAGCTGTATTAAATAATCAATCTACAAAATATATTCATATGAGTACAGATTGCGTGTTTTCAGGTAAAGTTGGAAATTATTCTGAAAATAGTTTTCGTGACGGTGAGTCTTTTTATGATCGAACGAAGGCTTTAGGCGAGATAGATGATTGTAAGAATTTGACATTTCGTAATTCTATTATTGGACCAGATTGCGATATAGATGGAATCGGTTTGTTTAATTGGTTTATGAAACAACATGGTGAAATAAATGGTTATACCAAAGCCATTTGGACAGGTGTTACAACATTGACATTGGCTAAAGCAATGGAAAAAGCTATACAGGAAAATCTGTCTGGTATTTATCATTTGGTCAATAATCAGACAATTAGTAAGTATGAACTGCTTTGTTTATTCAATAAGTATTTCAGGGATAACAAGCTTATTGTGCATCCAACAGAAACAATCAATTTAAATAAATCTCTTATTAATGCACGGAATGATTTTTCATTTGTCGTACCGGATTACGAATTGATGATAAAAGAAATGAGAGATTGGGTGTATGGTCATCGTAAATTATATCCACATTATTTTAAGTAGGGGACAAACAATGAAAAAATTGAGAATTATGACTATTCTGGGAACACGCCCAGAAATTATAAAAATGTCGGAAATAATGAAAAAATGTGATAAATACTTTGATCATATCATTGTACATACAGGGCAGAACTATGACTATACCTTGAATCAAGTGTTTTTTGAAGAATTGGGATTAAGAGAACCAGATTACTATTTGAATGTAGTAGGTAAAGACTTAGGGGAAACTATGGGAAATGTCTTGGCTAAGTCCTATGAAATAATGGATAGAGTGAAACCCGATGCTATTATTGTATTAGGTGATACCAATTCGTGTTTATCTGTTGTATCTGCCAAACGATTAAAAACACCTATCTTTCATCTTGAAGCAGGAAATCGTTGTAAAGATGAAAACCTGCCGGAAGAAGTTATTCGTAGAATTGTAGATGTCACTAGTGATATTAATTTATGTTACTCAGAGCACGCCAGACGGTACATATTAGGAACTGGCGTTAAACCTGAATATACTTTTGCAGTTGGATCTCCTATGGCGGAAGTATTAACTGTTAATATTGAGAAAATTAACAACAGTAAGGTATTGGAAACTTTGGGAATTGAAAAAAATAAGTATATTTTGTTGTCAGCTCACAGGGAAGAAAATATTGATAATGAACATAATTTCTTTGAACTGATGAATGCAGTTAATGTTATGGCTGAACATTATGATATGCCAGTTATTTATTCGACCCATCCGAGAAGCGCCAAGTTTATCGAAAAACGAAAGTTTAAATTTCATCCGAATGTGAGAAGTATGAAACCGTTTGGCTTCATGGATTATAATCACCTACAAATGAATGCCTATTGTGTTGTATCGGACAGCGGAACAATTCCGGAAGAATCCAATTACCTAGGTTTCCCGGGAGTCTCTATTCGTACTAGCACAGAACGACCAGAAGCTGTGGACAAAGGCGGTTTTATCATCGGTAATATTGACTCTGAATCTTTACTCCAAGCAGTTGATATGGCTGTCTCTATGAATAAAGCTGGAGAATTAGGGGGAAGAGTTTCTGCATACGCGGATGAAAATGTTAGTACAAAAGTTGTAAAGATTATACAAAGTTATACTGGGATTGTAAATAGAATGATTTGGCGGAAATAGATATATTATTTTAGTAGTGGGCTAATGGAAATTTGGCTAGAAATACGGTACTGATAATCAAAGTTGCTGAAGTAGAAGACATCAAACAAATCACCTGCAATCTTTGAACCGATACGGATAAGGTAAAATGTGAATATAACGTGGGTCTGTAAGCCATTGATGTTCTGTTCAAAGTTGAATTGAATGGAAACAGTACTAATTGTTCTTGAAGGAAAATGTATGTGATACGAGATATCGGTGATGGAAACTGCAAGGGAATGTATATAGTTTTTTATTAATAGGTGTAGTGGTCAAGCATTTTTGTAACACTTGAGTCTACTTTTTTAACGTCTAAATCTAGCCTCAAATGGAGTCATATTGTTGTTGTAAGAATGGGGCCGTACATGGTTATACCAAATATAGGCAAAATCATGTCTTGGTCCTATGTCAAGATTTAGTACAAAATAAAATGAGAAAAGTATCCTCGGTTTAACTTGCCATCAAGGTATTTTTGACACTGCTGATACAACTTTTCATATTCGTCTGGCGACATGTAATCGCAGTGACTGTGAATCCATACTGTATTGTAAAATGTTTCCAGATATTCAAACACTAATGTATACGCATGTTGATAATCACGGATCCGGAACCGATTCAGCCATTCCCGTTTAATCAACGAATGAAAGGACTCAATGCAGGCATTATCCCAAGGGAAAGCTTTTTTGGAATAACTGCGTTGCATGTTTTTCGTGGCTCGTATGTACTCCCGCGAAACGTAAGCGCTGCCACGACCTGAATGAATTACCAACGGTTGGTCTAATGTACGTCTTGCTTTTGCTTTGTTGATGGTTTCTACAATACAGGAAACCTGCATAGTAGTGGTTACATCCCATGCAATAATCTTGCGAGAAAATAAATCCATTACACTGGTTAAGTAAACAAACCCATCTGTTGTCCAAATGTACGTGATATCACTGCACCAAACGGCATTGGGTCGTTCTGGATTAAAATCTTAACCGTTTCAAGCTGTTGTTTTTACAGTTGCTATATTCAATATCTACCAACATTGCCATACGGTCTTCAAACGGTACCTCTTGCATTCTCGAGTCGGTTAACTGGTTGTGAAATGCGTCTGCCATGGATGTCATCCGCATTTCAATTAATTTGTCGATAGTACTTTGATTCGTCATCTTCTTTTACCTCCTGTAATAGTCTGCACCTCTTATAAGTGCATGTTTATTTCGTGTAGTAGCCAACGCTGTTTTAGCTTTAGCATAGCCTTCTTCATTCACCATATCGCCCTTGGCAGCTAAAATATTCTTTATGCTGTTGCAACTTGGATTTGTGGTGTAACTTAACGCTTTTTTGCAGGCGCTTTCAAGCCTGTCTACGGAATATTTATCCGCAAGCTTTAAAAGCCCCATACAGCTGCGATAGGACTGTTGCTCTACACGAGCAGAGGTAAGAATTGCATTGACAACATTAAAGGTACTATCTCCAATGTGTTTAGCCCAATTGCGGAATCTGTCACCATTCCATTCAAGATATTTCTGATGATCCAGTGGCATATGTTCCGTAATAGTGCTATATTGCCCCTTACGCCCGTATAATCTGCGGTGTGAGGCAATCCGTGTATGATTGTAAAAAATCTCTACAACTTTACTTGTTACCCTAACTTCAACCTTATGTTTAATATATTCGTGAGGAACTGAGTATAGCATCCCTTCGTAAGATATGTGATAATTAAACTGAACGGTGGCATGTTTCCATTCCGCCAGTTCATATGGGGTAGCAGGTAATGGAGCCAGCAATGGCAGCTCTTCGTGGAGGAAGATTTCGTACCGGCTGCCCTCTTTTTTTTGGAAGGGCCTATTGGCGAAATTCTTCAAGTTTTTCTCGAATTGCTTGATTTAATTCAGCAAGTGAGAAAAATTCCACCTCTCTTAATGCAGCAAGTATCCAAGTGGAAATTGTACCAACAGTACCTTCTGCATTAGGTTTATTCTTTGGTGCGCGTACCCTGGCAGGAATGATGGCTGTACCGTAATGTTCTGCCATTTCATGGTAAACCGTGTTGATCTGTTGGCCGAACTAATTTTTATTATGGATTACAGCTGTTTTACAATTATCCGATACAAGAATTTTAGTGATTCCACCAAAGTACTTATACATATTTGTATGAGCCGACAATCCATGATTCCTGCTTTTGATTAATAAAGGCCTCTGCATACGGATATTGACTATATGACTAATGAATAATAAGTCATATCATATTGTTTTAATTGAAAATGCAACATTATCTGATTGTTGGGGAGATGGCGTATATTTAGGTACGGACAGTAAGTTTTCGAAAAATGATAATCGTAATATAGTGATAAATAATGTTATCTGCAATAATAATCGTCGACAAAGAATGTCTATCGTTAATAGATAAGATGTAAAAGTGTTAAATAGTCAATTTATCGATACTCATGGAACTGCATCTCCATTTGGCATTGACATAGAATTTTACTACCAGTTATAGATGTAAAAATAAGTGGATATTATTTTTCTAATAATGTTGGAGGTGGGATTGCAAGTAGTGATACACAAAATATTACTGTTTCAAATTCGACTTTTAAGGGGAAAAAATGTTTTATTAAGATTGGAAGTACCGTTAAAGATGTTCAAATTATGAATAATTCTATTGATGAAGAGGGCGTAATTACAACATCTGGTTCTAATGTTTCTATTACAGATGTTCATTTGATGAAAGTAAAATTTAGATCATAGATATTATGTTTTATAATTTACTAAAAATATAGATAAAAATTTGTACAGGTGGTTAATATATGAAACGATGTATAGGGGGAATAATAGTACTTTTTGTTATTATGTTCATATGGCATAATTCTTTACAGGATGCTATGCATTCAGAGTATGCCAGTTTAGCGGTAGTTCATCTAATGCAGCCCCTATTAGCTACATTAGGAGTTACGGTGTCTAAGGGAGTGTTGGATGCGTTGCTTCGAAAGGTGGCTCATTTGTCGGAGTTTACGCTGTTAGGATTTGTCTTATGTACTTCATGTTCTTTCTTTAATGGCTTGAACGAAAAAAAAGTATGGGTGACGTTATTGATTGGGTTATGTGTAGCGGTAATTGATGAGTTGCTGCAGCGTTTCAGTCCCGGGAGATCCTGTCAGATCAGCGATATGCTGCTGGATTGGTGTGGTGTATGGATCGGGATGGGAATCGTGTTCGGGAGAGGGCGGATACAAGCGGTTTTGGGAAAAAAGCAGTAATTGTTCTTTTTATTAAAACATGCGAGCTGTTGTGCAGCTCGCATGTTTTTTATAATATGACATTGTAGACAACGACTTTACCTATTAGTTTTAATTTATTGATATTTTCATGATCAATAACGATTTCTCGAAAAGATATGTTATTGCTATCAGGACGTAATATAATATCCCCTGTCCTTTTGTCTTGATAGAAGCGGTTGATCGTATATCCCGGAGCTGTCTTGCATTGTGTGATGATGATATCGCCATTGTGAAGCGAGTCTAGAGAAATATGGATTAATACGGCAATCGCTGCAATATTTTTTATTAGGTTGTTCATAGATTCTCCATTGACGTGCATAATGACAATATCTTTGTTACGGGCATAGGGACCAAGCCAAGCATCGGGCACAGATATTTTGGAGAAAATTGCCATATCTGCGGAGAGGTCTGCACATCCGGCGACTCGGCAGGCGGGAATTTCGTAGTAATTGAAAGCCGGAGAAATTTTCCTGTGGGACGAACAGATTTTTGTGATGGTATTTGTTTTATTGGACATGGCATTGGCAATTTCTGTGGATATATGCAATACTCTTGCGATTTCGCTGATGGAGTCAAGGGGAATTTTGGAGGTTGCGCCTGTTATATAGCGTTGTAAGGTGGACTTGGGAATATGGGTTTCCCTTGATAGTTCCCCATAACTGATAGCATCTTCTTTCATCTTTTTTTTTATCAAAGATATGATATGATTTGGTAGGTTTTTTTTGTTCATTTTTTTGTCCTCCTTGTAAAAACAATTATAAACTTATAAACGCTAATATAAAAGTGAGCCACTTTGGCGCAAAACGCTAACTTGAAATTGAGCCACATTAACTCTACTCTAGATAAAGAGAAATCTTTATCCGGAGGTAAACAAGGTGGTAATAACAATGCAAGACTACAAAGAAATCCGGCAGCGCTACCTGCGTGGCGAAAGCCAGCGTCATATTGCGAAGACACTGG
>JGI20225J20221_1001505_pt2 | contig 15189 bp, 17 predicted proteins | sample BioMet4_FD_20221 | JGI IMG/M metagenome (IMG submission 20221) | reverse complement strand
GCGTCCCGCTGGGCCTTCCTTCCTCGTTCCGCGCGCCGTCCCCCTGTGGAAATGCAGAAGTGTTCGTTTCTTGCCTCCCCCGCGGGGGGAGGTGGCGCCGCAGCGCCGGAAGGGGGGTTCTCGTCCTTCGTCCTGCGCAATTCTCGTCTCGCGCGCAGCCTTCGTCCCCGGCCCGCATGCAGCGGCGATTTATTTGCCGCTGCGCAGCAGTCTGCGAATTCATCAGGCAAGCGCGGAGGGGTCCGGGGACGCATGCGCAACGTCCCCGGCGCTCCGCCGCGAGTGCGGCGTATGATTTTCGGCGGTTCACCCGCCGAAAATCTATTCATTCCATAGGGGTCCCCGGCGGCGCGCAGCGCCGTTGGGGAAATTCTTTTCACGCTGAAAAGGAAGCGCCGTGCGCCCGAGCGGGCGCAGCCCGCGACAAAGNNNNCTTGNNGTGCGGCCGCGTAGGCNGCAAGCNGGCTGAACGGAGGCACTCGCTTGACTTTAAATAGAGAACGCAAGCCGGAAGCCCCCCTACCGCCGTCTGCGGACGGCACCTCCCCCCGAGGGGAGGCACGGGACGGGGGCGTTCCTCCCCAAAAATCTGTAATTTCGGGCTGCGCGCGGGACACGGGACAGAAGCTTCCCTTATCGCCTACTACGGATGGCGCCTCCCCTCGAGGAAGAAAAACGCGGCAGATTTTTCGTCCTTGCCTCCCCCATGGGGGGAGGTGGCGCCGCAGCGCCGGTAGGGGGGTTCTCGTCCTTCGCCCTCTGTTAAAAATCAAGTGAGTGCCATCGTTCAGCCCGCTTGCGGCCTACGCGGCCGCGCGGCGCTTCCTTTTCAGCGTGAAAAGGAAGCGAAAAGCGCCGGGGACGTTGCGCATGCGTCCCCGGACCCCTCCGCGCTTGCCTGATGAATTCACAGACCTCTGCGCAGCGGCAAATAAATCGCCGCTGCATTCAGGCCGGGGACGAGAGTTACGCGCGGGACGAAGGACGCAGGCCCCCCCTTCCGACGCTGCGGCGCCACCTCCCCCCGAGGGGGAGGCGGGGACGGAGGCTTTCTCGCGAACCCGCCCGGAGGGAAAAAGCGCGGGAGGCGGGGACGGCCCTTCGGCCATGCGGGCCCCGCGGCCCCGCGGTTTTGCCGGATTGCGTCTTGCGTCCGGCGGCAAAACGGGCTACAATACAGACAAGAGATCACACCGTTTGGAGGAACTGCCATGCCGCTGAGGGAATATCTGCCGTTCTGGATGGAGCTGAGCGAGGACCAGCGCGCGCTGCTGATGCAGTCCGTCCGGGAGCGCACGGTCAAAAAGGGCGAGCTGCTGCACAGCGGCTCCGCCGACTGCGAGGGCCTGTTCGTCATTGTCGAGGGACAGCTCCGCGAATACATGCTCTCCGACGAGGGGCGCGAGCTGACGCTCTATCGCCTGCTGCCGCCCGACATCTGCTTTTTCTCGGCCTCCTGCGTGATGCCGAGCATCCAGTTTGAGGTTTTTGTCGAGGCCGAGCGCGACAGCCGCATCTTCGTCATCCCCGCCCCCGCCTGGCGGGCGCTGATGAAGCAGTCGGTCGCGGTCGCCAACTACACCACCGAGCTGATGGCGCAGCGCTTCTCCGACGTCATGTGGCTGATGGATCAGGTGCTCTACCGCCGCATAGACGCCCGCCTGTCCGCCTTTTTGCTCGAGGAGGCGCGCCTCTCCGGCTCGGATGAGCTGGCGCTGACCCACGAGGGCATCGCCCGCCACCTCGGCACGGCGCGCGAGGTCGTCACCCGCATGCTCAAATATCTGCAGACCGCCGGGGCGGTCTCGCTCTCGCGCGGCGGCGTCCGCCTGCTCGACGAGCAGCGCCTGCGCAAGCTCGCCGAGGGCAGCATCCGCTGACCGGCGTTTCCCCCGCAGGGCGGCGAGCTTCGCCGCCCTGAAATTATTTTCCGCGTTGTGTGATTCTGTCACAGAACAATGTATACTTTTAGGGTATACTAAAGCCACACCAAACAAAAAGGAGTGTTTCACATGTCTGTCACCGAACTGAACAACACCAATTTCGATACCGAGATCAAGGGCGAAAGCCGCCCTGTGCTGGTCGATTTCTGGGCCAGCTGGTGCGGTCCCTGCCGCGCGCTGTCCCCTGTCGTCATCGAGAACGTGTCCGATGAGCGGCCCGACATCAAGGTCGGCAAGGTCAACGTCGACGAGCAGCCCGAGCTGGCCCGCCGCTTCCGCGTCATGTCCATCCCCACCCTGCTGGTCTTCAAAAACGGCGAGAAGGTCAAGACCTCGGTCGGCCTGATCGACGAGAGCGAGGTCCTCGCGCTGCTGAAGTAAGCCATGCTTCAGTACGCGGTCGTCTTTCTCGAGGGCGTCATCACCTTTGTGTCGCCCTGCCTGCTGCCGATGCTGCCGGTCTATCTGTCCTACTTCATGGGCGGCGAGCAGGCGGGCTCGCGCCGCGCGCTGCGCAGCGCCCTCGGCTTTGTGCTGGGGTTCACGCTGGTCTTTGTGGCGCTCGGCGCGCTGTCCGGCACGCTCGGCCGGCTGCTGGTCGCCCACCGGACGGCGGTCAACCTGGTCACCGGCGCCGTCGTGGTCGTGCTGGGACTCAACTTCATGGGCGTGCTGCGGATCGGGTTCCTCTCCCGGACGCTCAAGCCCGACGCCGAGGTGCCGGAGGGCGGCTTTTTCTCCTCCCTGCTGCTCGGCGTGGTCTTTTCGATCGGCTGGACGCCCTGCGTCGGCGCCTTTCTCGGCTCGGCGCTGCTGCTGGCCTCGCAGCAGGGCAGCGCGCTGCGCGGCGTGCTGATGCTGGTGGTCTATTCGCTGGGCCTCGGCGTGCCCTTCCTGCTCTCCGCCGTGCTGATCGACAAGCTCAAGTCCGCCTTTGATTTCCTCAAGCAGCATCTGGAGCTCATCAGCCGCATTTCCGGCGCCTTTCTGACGCTGGTCGGCATCCTGATGATGACCGGGCTGTTCGGCCGGGTGCTGTCCGCCCTTTCCTGAAAGGAGCAAACGCCATGAAAAAACTGCTCATCCTCGCCCTGGCTCTGGCCGTCGCCGTCGGCGGCGCCTATTACGCCTACGGCAAGCTCGCGCCCACCGCCAAAACCGCCGAATCTGCCGGTCAGGGGACGGCGGACACCGCCAAGGACACGGTTCCCGCCCCGGACTTCACCGTCTATGACAAGGACGGCAACAAATACATGCTCTCCGACTTCAAGGGCCAGCCCATCCTGCTCAACTTCTGGGCCAGCTGGTGCGGCCCCTGCAAGGGCGAGATGCCCGACATCGAGACAGTCTACGGCGAATACAAGGACAAGGTCGTCTTCCTGATGGTCAACATGACCGACGGCTCGCGCGAGACGGTCGCCACCGGCAACCAGTATGTCGCCGACCAGGGCTACACCTTCCCCGTCTATTACGACACCGACCAGAGCGCGGCCTCGGCCTACGGCGTCACCAGCATCCCCTCCAACGTCTTTATCGACGCCGACTTCAACGTCGTCGCGGGCTATCGCGGCGCGCTCGGACTGGAGGACTTCCGCTCCAACCTCGACGTCATCGCCGCCACCGCCACGGCCTCCTCCGCCGTCACCGCGCCGGAGTGCAGCCTCCCGACCTGAGGCTGATCCCCCGCCGGCCGGGCGCCGGCACGCCAGCCTGAGCCGTCCGCCTGCGGACGGCTTTTTTAATTATAAATAATTGTGATAGATGAATCATGGAACATTTTGATTTTCGGGCGCCGGGCGCGCCGGCCGGCGGCGGAAGCCAAGGCGGGAAACAGCCCGTGAACGCTGGATTTCCTCCCCGGACGGGGCCGGAGGGAACGGCGTCCGCCCGCCGGATCATAACGAAACGTGATGAAAACGAAAATGTTCATCATTTGACATTGGCGCTCTGACCGCTATAATTGTGCCATTATCTCCGCACCGGCTGCGGGCGCGGACACAGGTTGCGGGCAAGGAGTGCAAAGATGAGTGAACTGATCCGCCGCATGAGCAATGCGGTATCGCTGTCGATGGAGCTGTCCTTTTTTGTGCGCGTGATAGTCGCCTGCCTCTGCGGCGGCATCGTCGGCATCGAGCGCTCCAAGCGCTTCAAGGGGGCGGGCATCCGCACCCACTGCCTTGTGGCCTGCGCCTCCTCGATCTTTATGATTCTGAGCAAATACTGCTTCGCCGACCTCACCCTCGACGCGGTGGGGACGATGTTCGCGGGCGACCGCGGCGCCGACCCCGCCCGTATCGCCGCCCAGGTGGTCAGCGGCATCGGCTTCATCGGCGCGGGCGTGATCTTCAAGAACGGCGGCTCGGTCAAGGGCCTGACGACCGCGGCCGGCATCTGGGCCACCGCCGCCATCGGCATGTCGATCGGCTCGGGGATGTACCTGCTGGGGGTGTTCTCCACCGTCGTCATCGTGGTGATGCAGATTCTGACCCACCGCTTCACGGTCGGCAACGACTCCTACGCCACCCTCCATTTCATCGTCCAGGCCAAGGAGTCGCCCGATTTCCGCGCCTGGCTGCACAGCCGGATCGAGAGCATGCCCGTCGCCGGCAGCAGCATCCTGCGCCGCGACGACGGCACCATCACCTATGACCTCGCCCTGCGCGCCGACAAGAAGGTCGATTACACCTTTTTGATGCGCGAGCTGGAGGAGCGCAACGACGTCGTCGCCTGCTCCTGCATCGAGGAATAGCGGCCGCAGACCGCACCGGCGCGAGCCCGTTCGCGCCGGCGCGTTTTTTACGTTTTCGACACAAATTTCCGGTGCCGGGGGCTTGTAATTTCCACCAAACTGGTGTATATTGAATACGGAAAAAACAAGCCGTCCAAGCGGACGCGCAAAGGAGTGAAATCACCGATGCAGGATCGTTTCGTTTACGCCGACAACGCCGCGACGACGCCGGTTTCGGCGGAGGTGCTGAACAAGCTGCTTCCCTTCTATATGAGCGAATACGGCAACGCCAGCACCCTTTACCGCCTGGGCCAGAGCAGCCATGCGGCGCTGGAAAACGCGCGCCGCGAGGTCGCCAAGACGCTCAACGCCGCGCCGTCCGAGGTCTTCTTCACGGGCTGCGGCACCGAGTCGGACAACATGGCCCTGCGGGGCTTTCTGCACGGCCCCAACGCCAAGGGCCGCCGGCATCTCATCACCACCACCATCGAGCATCACGCCATCCTCCACACCGCCGCGGCGCTGGAGAAGGAGGGCTTCCGCGTCACCTATGTGCCTGTGGATCACTTCGGCAAGGTGAGCGTCGAGGAGATCGACAAGGCCATCACCCCCGACACCGCGCTGGTGTCCGTCATGTTCGGCAACAACGAGGTCGGCACGCTGGAGCCCATCGCCGAGATCGGCGCGCTCTGCCGCAGCCGCGGCGTGTGCTTCCACACCGACGCGGTGCAGGCCTTCGGCCATGTGCCCATCGACGTCAAGGCCATGAACATCGACCTGCTCAGCCTGTCCGCGCACAAGCTCAACGCCCCCAAGGGCGTGGGCGCCATCTATATCCGCAGCGGCATCACCCTGGAGCCGATCCTCACCGGCGGCGGCCAGGAGAAGAACCGCCGCAGCGGCACCGAGAACATCGCCGGCATCGTCGCCCTGGGCGAGGCCGCGCGCATCCACCGCGAGAACATGCCGGCCGAGATGGCCCGCCTGACCGCGATGCAGAAGCGGCTGACCGAGGGCGTGCTGCGCGAGATCCCGCAGTGCTGGGCCACCGGCCACCCGACCGACCGTCTGCCCGGCTCGTGCAGCTTCGTGTTCGCCGGCATCGAGGGCGAGAGTATTGTCCTCGACCTCGACAACAACGGCATCTGCGCCGCCACCGGCAGCGCCTGCAGTACCGCCAGCCTCGACCCCAGCCATGTGCTGCTGGCCATCGGCCAGTCCCGCGAGGTCGCGCACGGCAGCCTGCGGCTCACCCTCGGCACCCAGAACACCGAAGAGGACGTCGACTATATCCTGGAGCGCCTGCCCCGCGTCGTCGATCGGCTGCGGAAGATGTCTCCGGTCTGGAAGGAGTAAAAAATTATGGCATATTCTGAGAAAGTCATGGACCATTTCACCCATCCGCGCAACGTCGGCGAGCTGCCCGATGCCAACGCCGTCGGCCAGGTGGGCAACCTCAAGTGCGGCGACATCATGAAGATCATGATGAAGATTGAGAACGACGTCATCGTGGACGTCAAGTTCCAGACCTTCGGCTGCGGCGCCGCCGTCGCCACCTCCAGCATGGCCACCGAGCTCGTCAAGGGCCACACCGTGCAGGAGGCCCTGCAGCTCACCAACGCCGCCGTCATGGAGGCGCTGGACGGGTTGCCCCCGGTCAAGGTCCACTGCTCCGTGCTGGCCGAGGAGGCCATCCGCGCCGCCCTCGCCGATTATTACAAGCGGCAGGGCAAGGACCCGACCCCGATCATCGGCTGCGTCGGCGACTGCGACGCCTGCCATGAGCGGGCCGCCGAGATCGAGCACGACAACAACGTAAAGTAATCAAAGAAAGAAATAGTCCCGTCTGTATTCGAAAAGCGCCCCAATTGTTATTCAGTATCCCATACTGCTAACAATTGGGGTGCTTTTAATCAGAGGATTTGTTGAAGGATCAGCGATAGCTGATGTCTGACGCGTAGGTTTCCAGCAGTTTTTTCCGGTAAGAATCCATTGCTTTTTTCGCTAATTCGGCATATTCGGCGGTGTGGGTATCACCGGTATACCCCGTTTCCGCGCAATAAGCCTGCGTCACCTTATCTTGGAGTTTTTGCCTGGAGATGGTGCCGTAGGCCTGCTCCTCAAGATCTGCCCAATACTCGTCGAGCGTCATGCCGGCGCCCTTGCAGTAGTCGTCGATCATCGCTGACGCTTCCGGGAATTTCTCATAATTATCTTTTTGTGCTGTCATAAATGCTTCTATCTCTGCATCGGTCGCTGCGATCCCCTGTGCTTCCGCTTCGTCAAGCATGACGAGTCCAGCTAAAAGACGATCGACGATTTCCGCTTCGCTTTCGTTGTAACGAAGCGCTTCGTCTCGTTCCGCATCAACCTTCTGCTGATATGCCACCATCGCCCGCGTAATGGGCGTTTTTTTATAATAGGCAAGTACCTCTTCATCGGCGGCGGCGTCCGCAGACTGCCGAGCCTGCCCTATCCGAAAAAAAGAGCCCAGCGATTCGCCAAAAACCCATATACTCGCCACAGCCATACAGATACAGATGGCTGCCGCTGTCAGAACAAGCCGTTTGTTTTTCATGACGAGCCCCCCTGCTTTTACTCATGTATTCAAATTCCCTGTAAGGGTACCTATTAGAAGGCAGGTTGAGTCAAAAAAGAAACACTCAATTGATTTTATGGTTTTTGATTACTAATATTTATATTTAATATATCATAGCGTACTAACCTGATCAAGTGTGAAAATGGGTTGTCGAGTAGCATTATATGACTGCTCTGAGACGCAAATATCAAATAGTCTACATGAAATATATGATTTCATGGCCCTCATTCCTCCGTGCCGATGCCGGTCAGCAGGCCGGAGACGCTGCGGCAGGGCATGGTGCAACGCTGCGGGTGGCGGCGTGACAAGGCGGGAAGCTCACGCGGGTGGCAGCCCTGCCGGATGTGGGTAGCCTTGTGCGGTCCTGCCGGGCGGGGCAAGACAAAAAGCCCCCTTCCGGCCCTGCGGGGCCACCTCCCCCGCGGGGGGAGGCAAGGACGGAGGACAGTCGCGCTTTGGAAGGCAGACCTGCCCGGACAGGGCCGGAAGCTCACGTAGGCGGCAGCCCTGCCGGGCGNGGCAAGACAAAAAGCCCCCTTCCGGCCCTGCGGGGCCACCTCCCCCGCAGGGGGAGGCAAGGACGGAGGACAGTCGCGCTTTGGAAGGCAGACCTGCCCGGACAGGGCCGGAAGCTCACGTAGGCGGCAGCCCTGCCGGGCGGGGCAAGACAAAAGCCCCCTTCCGGCCCTGTGGGGCCACCTCCCCCGCAGGGGGAGGCAAGGATGGAGGCAGTCGCGCTTTGGAAGGCGGGCCTGCCGGACAAGGCGGGAAGCTCACGCGGGTGGCAGCCCTGCCGGATGTGGGCAGCCTTGTGCAGCGGCGGCCGCAGCTATCGGCGAGCCGGCCTTATGCCCGCGTTCCGTCGTCCGGCGCCAGACGCCGACGCAGATCGCGCACGCGCGCCTCGATGGCGCGCGCCGTCTGCTCAAAGGCGGCGTCGCCCCGGCCGGTCGGGTCCGCCAGTCCCCAGTCCTCGCGCAGGCGGCAGGGCAGGGACGGACACTGCACGCCGCAGCCCATGGTGACCACGACGTCGACGGGCGGCAGCGCCGCCAGCGGCTTGGGGCGCTGCGCGGGCAGCAGCTCGACGCCGTAGAGGCGGCGCATCACGCGCACGGCGTCGGGGTTGACCTCCGCCGCGATCTCCGTGCCGGCCGAGCAGCTCTCGAACACGTCGGCGGCCAGCAGCCGCCCCAGCGCCTCGGCCATCTGGCTGCGGCAGGAATTGTGGGTGCAGACAAAGGCGACGCGCGGCCGCGGCGCCGCGTCGGCCCGGCCGCTCAGAAGCCCAGCTCCCGCAGGAGCCGCTCGGCCTCGGCCGCACTCAGGACCTTGCCCGACGCGACCAGCCGGCCGCGGACGACCAGGGCGGGCAGCGACATCACGCCGCTGGCGGCGATGGCGGCCAGATCGGTCACGTACTGCGCCCGAAAACCGGCGCCCAGGGCGCGGAGCGCCGCGTTGGTGTGCTCCAGCAGGGCGTGGCAGCTCCTGCAGCCGCTGCCGAGCACCTGGACGCAGGCGCAGGTGCCGTCCGCGGCGGGCTTGTCGCCGCCGCAGCAGCCGCCTTCGGCGGACTTGTCGCCGCCGCAGCAGCCGCCTTCGGCGGGCTTGTCGGTGTCACAGCAGCAGCCTCCCTCAACGGGTTTATCGCCGCCGCCGCAGCCCTCGGTGGGCTTGTCGCCGCCGCAGCAGCCGCCGTCCGCGGCGGGCTTGTCGGTGTCACAGCAGCCGCCGTCCGCGGCGGGCTTGTCGCCGTCGCAACAGTCGGTCGCCGCGGACTTATCGCCGCCGCAGCAGCCGTCCGCGGCGGACTTGTCGCTGTTACAGCAGCAACCGGCCTCGGTGGGCTTGTCGCTGTTACAGCAGCAACCGGCCTCGGTGGGCTTGTCGCCGCCGCAGCAGCCGCCGTCCGCGGCGGGCTTGTCGCCGCCGCAGCAGCAGCCGGTCGTCGCGGGCTTGTCGCCGCTGCAGCAGCCGTCTGCGGCGGACTTGTCGCCGCCGCAGCAGCAGCCGGTCGTCGCGGGCTTGTCGCCGCCGCAGCAGCCGGTCTCGGTGGGCTTGTCGGTGTCACAGCAGCAGCCGCCCGCAACGGGCTTGTCGCCGCCGCAATTGTTCGCCGCGGGCTGATTTTCCCCGCAGCAGGGCTTTTCTTTCTTCTTTCCAAACAGGGCCATGTGATTTTCCTCCCGAACCGGCGGCACGCCGCCGTGATTTTCAGCCCGCCGGCCTCAGACCAGCAGCGGCTGCAGAATGTTGAACAGGTAGCCGACGATGATGATGCCGACCGTGCAGATGGCGATGAACAGCGCCAGCAGCTTCGGCTTGACGGCCTTGCGCAGCATAATCATCGACGGCAGGGACAGGGTGGTGACCGCCATCATGAAGGCCAGCACGGTGCCGAGCTGCGCGCCCTTGAACAGCAGCGCCTCGGCGATGGGGATGGTGCCGAAGATGTCGGCGTACATCGGCACGCCGATCAGCGTCGCCAGCACAACGCCGAAGGGGTTGCGGCCGCCGAGCACCGTCTCGACGACATGGGCCGGGATCCAGTTGTGGATGACGGCGCCGATGCCCACGCCGACAAGGATATAGGGAAAGACCTTTTTAAAGGTGCTGGCGACCTGGTCGCGGGCATAGACCACCCGGTCGCGCTGCGTCAGCTGCGGCGAGGCGAGGTCCACGCCGCCGGCGGCGGTGCGGATGAAATCCTCGACATAGCGCTCCATGTGCAGCTTTTCGATGATCGTGCCGCCGATGACGGCCACGATCAGCCCGAAGATCACATAGACCACGGCGACCTTGGCGCCGAAAATGCTCATCAGCAGCACCAGGCTGCCGAGATCGACCATCGGCGAGGAGATCAGGAAGGAGAAGGTCACGCCCACCGGCAGCCCGGCGCCGGTGAAGCCGATGAACAGCGGGATCGACGAGCAGGAGCAGAAGGGCGTCACCGTCCCCAGCAGGGCGGCGATGGTGTTGGCGCCCAGACCGTGGAAGCGGCCGAGGATCTTCTTGCTGCGCTCGGGCGGGAAGTAGCTCTGGATATAGCTGATGACAAAGATCAGCAGGCAGAGCAGGAAGGTGATCTTGATGACGTCGTACAGGAAAAATTGCAGACTGCCGACCCAGCGCGAGGTGAGGTCCAGCCCCAGCCCCTTCAGCAGCGCGCTCAGCAGCGCGCTGAGCCATTTCATGCCCAGAATCTGATCCTGAATGAAGTTCCAGACGCCCATAGGTAAGCCTCCGTGTTCAAATCAATTTTTTTCAATGTATTTCCCGAAGAAAAAGCCATCGAGCGGATGGCTTTATTCCCTGCAGCAGCCGCACGGCTGTTCCGCGTCCGGCGTCGTCAGCCGCAGCAGCAGCGCGGCGGCGTCCCGGCGGCCGTCGCCGGAGAGGCGGTAGTGGGTCCACTTCCCCTCCTGCCGCGGCTCGACCAGGCCGGATTCGCAGAGGATCTTCATGTGATAGGAAAGACAGGGCTGGCCGATGTCGAGCTGCTCCAGCAGTACGCAGGCGCACTTTTCACCGCTGCGCAGCTGCTCCAGGATCAGCAGCCGGCGCGGGTCGCCCAGCGCCTTGAAAACGGCGGCCTCTTTTTCATAGGGGACGGACATGCGCTCACCTCGCATCGATTTCTGTTGATATGAACAGCATATACCTCATATCAATTTTTGTCAATATGTAAAGCCGGATTTTTGGAACCGGCGGCCCGCCGCCGGCCGAAAGCAGCCGCAGAGCGAGAACAAAACGTATAAAATAATAAAATGATACAGAATGTATTTAAAAACGGCGCCGGGGCGGTCTGCTTTGACCGCTCCGGCGCCGCCGGCTGCTGTTTTTTCGCGGGGTCTGTGGAACGCGCCGCTCGGGTTACGGCTTTTCCGGGATCGAGAGGGGCGCCTTTTTGAACGCCTCGATGAAGTCGGCGATATAGGCGGCGGTCGCCTCCAGCATTTCGCGGCCCCACTCCTCCGTCGCGGTGCGCGGATGGTCCGGACCGATCCAGCCGCTGTCGGTGACGGTGTTGGTGAGGCGCGGGATCTCGACGGTGACGCCGTTGTACTGGACGGACGAGAAGCCGGTCGTGTGCAGCTCGCCGGTGAGGTCGAAGAAGCGCAGCTCCGGCCCGATCTCCGTTTTGTCCACGAGCTTCGGATCGATGCCGAGGATGGCGGCCGTTTCCTCGCCGCCGCCGTGGCCGCCCTTCCAGGCCGGATTGAGGTCCCAGGCCATCAGCCACCAGTTGAGCTCGGCCATCAGCGCGCCGCGGCGCTGCAGGTCGCGCCCGACCTGCTCGATGCCCTTGCGGTTGCCGCCGTGGCCGTTGAGGACGATGAAATGCCGGGCCCCGTGGCGGTACAGCTCGTCGCAGACGCGGCTGAACAGCTGATAGAGCAGCGTCTCGCCCAGGTTGATCGTCCCGGGGAACTCGGCCAGATAGTCGCACGCGCCGAAGGGCAGCGTCGGGGCGATGAGTACGTCGGTGCGCGGCTCGATGAGCTTGAGCAGATGCTGCGGGATCAGGTAATCGGTGCCGAGCGGCATGTGCCGCCCGTGGCACTCCACGCTGCCGATGCTCAGCAGCACGGTGTCGCTGCGGGAGAAATATTCCTTGGCCTGCGGCCAGGTGATGTCGGTCAGACGCATGGGAAACTTCACGCTCCTTTGCGTCTATTTTAGTCCCCCGCGCGGCAAACGTCAACGCGCCGCGCCTCAGCGCAGCGATTTTTTGAGCGCGGCGGCGATGCTGCGGCCGGTCCCGGCGCGAAAGACGTCGGACAGGCCCGCGGTCTTGAGCGCCTCGCCGAAATACCAGTCCTCGGTGTTCATCGTCACCACGGCGCGGTAGCGCGCCAGGGCGTCGTCCGGGTCGGTCTGGGCGATGGTGTACAGCTCGAGCGCCGGCAGCGCCGAAACGGCGTAGCTGATGTAATAGAACGGCTGCTCGAAGTTGTGGATCTGACTCATCCATTCGCGCTGGTAGCCCTCATAGGGGGCATAGCCGTAATCGGCCCAGACCGCGGCGAAGATCTCGCGGACGCGCGCGCTGGTCAGATCCTTTTCGGCGTAGACGCGCTGCTGGAACTCGTCGTACAGGGCGCCGTCGGCGACGCTGTACATCAGTCCGACGACGGCGGCGCGGCGCAGGGCCGCGGCGTTCTCCGCGCCGAAGAGCCGCTCGTAATAGGGCAGGGCCAGCATCTCCATCCCCTGCGATTGCAGCTCGCTCAGGTCCATGTCCGGCACGCCGAACACCGGGTCGCTGTCGCAGTAAAAGGCGTTGAGGAAGTGCCCGAACTCGTGGAACAGGTCCATGTAGTCATAGCAGACGCCGGAGGCGGCGTTGAAGATGAAGGGCTCGCGGTAGGAATAGAGCCAGATGGTGTAGCCGGTCGAGAGCTTCTGCGGCTCGGGGGCCGCGTCGCACAGGCCGTACTGCTCCATATAGCGGAAGGCGGCGCCGAACTCGGGCGCCAGGTCCTCCTCCGCCGCGCCCACCCCGGCGAGCACCGCCGCCGCCGTGCAGTCGACGTCCGTGATCGCGTTCACCTGGTCATAGACATCGTCCAGCCCGGCCAGCAGGGGCAGAAAGCTGCTTTTGGCAACCTTCCAGATCGTCTTGGCGTCCGCGGGCGTATAGGAGCGCGCATAGAGGGAGGAATAGGCGTATTCGGCGTAGGTGTCGTACCCCTCCGCCGCGGCGATCTGCTGCCGCAGGGCGACCAGCTCGACATAGAGGTCGCAGACGGCGTCGTAATCGACCGGATCGGCCGCCATCAGGGTCTCATAGCGCTTGGTCAGCGCGGTCTCGCGGTCGTAGAGCGGCCGGGAGGTGCCCTCGTCGTCGGCGACATAGTCCTTGAAGGCGTCGCGCTGATCCGCGGTGAAAGAGGCGTCGAGCAGGCCGGCGTGGGACGAGGCGGCGACGGCGCGCATCGCCGTCCAGTAGAGGTCCCAGGCGTCCGAGTAGTTGTCGTTGGCGGTCAGATCGCGCTGCGCCAGCGCCGTGTCGGCCGGGTCCTTGGCGGCGTCGAGATCGAGCAGGGCGGCCGCGGTGGAAAAGCTGCGCAGCCCGTCGAGCAGCTGGGCGGCGGCGAGGTCAAAGGCCGCCTGGGTGCCGCCGTCCGCGAAGGCGGCGACGGCGTCGGCGCGCGCGCGGTAGGCAGTCAGGGTGCAGTCGGCGGCGCGCGGCATGTCGGCAAAGGCGACGTTCGCGCGCTGCGGGGCGCTGTCAAAGTCGGCGGCGGGCGGCGCGGAGCGCGCCGCGGGCGCGCAGCCGGTCAGCAGCAGGGCGAGACAGAGCGCGGCGGCCAGCAGGCGCAGCGCACGGCTCCGGGATGCGGTCATCGGCGGGTCCTCCTTTGTTTGATGGGCGTCAGCGGCGCGCGGGCGTTTGCGCCACGGGCAGGTTCCAGTCGAAATGCGCGGCCAGCAGGCGCAGCAGGATGACGGCGGCCATCCCGGCGGCGATCGCCGCGACCTTGCCCGCGCGCGGCAGCAGCAGCGCGCACAGCGCGCCGCCCGCCAGAGAAGCGACGGCGTAGATGTTCTTGACGAAGATGTAGGGCGTGTCGCCCGCGAAGATATCGCGCAGCGCGCCGCCGCCCACGCCGGTCACGCAGCCGACGAACAGCAGCAGCACGAAGCTGCGCTGCGGGTCCTGGCGGTAGGCGCCGCAGACGCCCGCGACGGTGAACACCGCGAGGCCGACGGCGTCGGAGAAGAGCAGGGCGCGCTCATAGTGCCGCCCGCGCAGGCGGCGGCGCGGCCAGGGCAGAAAGAACAGCAGCGACACCCCGGCCGCCACCAGCAGATAGACGGGATCGCGGAAGGCGACGGGCGGCGTGCTGCCGAGGATCAGGTCGCGGAGGATGCCGCCGCCGGTGGCCGTCGTGATGCCGAGGACGGCGACGCCGAACAGGTCCATCCCCTTCTCCACCGCGGTGATCGCGCCGGAGATGGCGAAGGCCACCGTGCCCAGCAGCTCGACGATAAACAGAAAGGTGTCCATGCGCGCGTTCCCTCCCCTGCTTCAGTGGTTTTATGATAGCACAGAAACAGGCCGAAGAAAAGGCAAATCAGACCGCTTTGCGGCCCGGTTCGCGCCAGGGCAGGCCGGTGCGCTCGCTGAGGAAGCGCTCGAAGTCGGCGGGCGCGCCGTCCGAAAGGCCGGACGCGGGCAGAATATAGGCGTGCCGCTTGTCCAGAAAGAGGAAATAGCGGCCGCGGAAGCGCCAGAGGGCGTGCAGCGCCCGGTAGGGGTGAAGGCCGCTTTCCAGCGCGCATTCGTGCGAGAAACAGTCCTCGGAAAAGCGAAAGCGGATCGGACCCGTCCCCTGAACGGCGTGACGGCTGCTCTGAAGGGCGTTCAGCGGCCCGGTGAAAATCGCCGTGACGAGAAGAAGCAGCCCGACGATGCCGACCCAGAGCCATTCCAGCCCGAAGCCCTCCGTAAAAAGCATCAGCAGAGAGACGGCCAGAAAGCATCCGCCCGCGAGGCCGAGCAGCAGGCGCAGGACCAGCGAGAGCCCTTTCTGATAGGTCCGCATGACGAGCCTGGCGAAGGCCAGGTAGTCCTGGTAGGTGTATTCCGTGCTGATTTCAAACATGGCGCCTCCGTGTCCCGGGGCGTGGCCCCTGTATTGTCTGTTCAGCATACCGCGCCGGGCTTTCGTTTCCATGCAGAGAATCTTAAGATTTGTAAAGGCTGCAAGAGATTGCGCGCCCGCGCGTATTCCTTGTCCCCGGCCCGCATGCAGCGGCGATTTATTTGCCGCTGCGCAGAGGTCTGTGAATTCGGCAGGCAAGCGCGGAGGGGTCCGGGGACGCATGCGCAACGTCCCCGGCGCTTTTCGCTTCCTTTTCACGCTGAAAAGGAAGCGCCGTGCGGCCGCGTAGGCCGCAAGCGGGCT
>JGI20225J20221_1003917_pt1 | contig 15214 bp, 12 predicted proteins | sample BioMet4_FD_20221 | JGI IMG/M metagenome (IMG submission 20221) | reverse complement strand
TTAATTAATGTTGAACGTATCTGTGATTATGTAGCTACCGGACTTTCATTCAATGAAGCAATTGAACTGGTTCGTGCTTCGTCACTTTATACAGTACACACTCCGGTTCCTGCAGGACACGATTATTTCGATGAAGGTTTGTTCGGCAAATACATGGGAGGATATCCTAAGAAAATGGGTATCACCTGGAATGATTTGATGGATATGGGACGTAATAATCCTGGTGATTCTGGCGAACGTTTCTGTATGTCTGTATTTGCATGCAATACTTCTCAGGAAGTAAATGGTGTGAGCTGGTTGCATGGAAAAGTATCTCAGGAAATGTTTGCTTCAATCTGGAAGGGGTATTTCCCGGAAGAAAGTCACGTAGGGTATGTTACCAACGGTGTTCACTTCTCTACATGGACTGCAACTGAATGGAAGAAACTTTATGGCAAGTATTTCGATGCTAGCTTTATGTATGATCTTTCTAATCAGAAAATTTGGGAAGCTATATATAATGTGCCTGATCAGGAAATATGGGATACACGTGTGATCTTGAAAAATAAGTTGGTTGACTATATTCGCAAGCAATTCCGCGATACATGGCTTAATAACCAGGGAGATCCTTCACGTATTGTTGCCTTATTGAACAAGATAAACCCGAATGCCCTTTTAATTGGTTTCGGACGTCGTTTTGCTACTTACAAACGTGCACATTTATTGTTCACAGATTTAGATCGTCTTTCTAAGATTGTAAACAACCCTAATTACCCTGTTCAGTTTATATTTACTGGTAAAGCTCACCCACATGATGGTGCAGGACAAGGCTTAATCAGAAGGATTATAGAGATATCTCGTCGTCCTGAGTTCCTTGGAAAAATTATTTTCCTTGAAAATTATGATATGACTCTGGCTCGTAGATTGGTGTCTGGAGTTGATATCTGGCTGAATACTCCAACTCGTCCTTTGGAAGCTTCTGGTACATCGGGTGAGAAAGCTTTGATGAACGGTGTTCTTAATTTCTCTGTACTTGATGGATGGTGGCTTGAGGGTTATCGTGAAAACGCAGGATGGGCGCTGACTGAGAAAGTTACTTATCAAAATCAGGAACATCAGGATCAGTTAGATGCTGCTACTATCTATGCAATGCTTGAAAATGAAATCATTCCTTTGTACTATGACAAGAACGATGATGGCTATTCTCCAAAATGGGTTCAGTTCGTAAAGAACTCTATTGCTCAGATTGCTCCTCATTACACAATGAAGAGACAGCTTGATGATTACTATATTAAGTTCTANAANAAGCANGCTAANCGTTTCCATGTTTTAGCTGATAATAAAAATGCAAAAGCTAAAGAATTGGCTGCATGGAAAGATGCTGTAGTAGATAAATGGGATACAATAGAAGTGAAATCTGTTTCAGTAAATGGCGAATCAGGCAAACTAATTATTGAAAGTGGACAAGATTATGACGTTGAAGTTNTAATTGATGAAAAGGGATTGGATAATGCTATTGGCGTTGAACTGGTAACTATTATAGTGGATAAAGATGGCAAACAGCGTATCTATTCANCTGACGAATTTGAGTTAGTAAAGAAGGATGGTGACTTGTTTACGTTTAAAACTAAATATAGTTTGTCGAATGCNGGTAGCTTTAAGGTTGCATTCCGTATGTATCCTAAGAATATTGATCTTCCTCATCGTCAGGACTTCTGTTATGTNCGTTGGTTTAATTTAGGAGTTTAACTTCCTAAGTAATAATATAAAAAACGAGGTGCTAAGGTTTTATTTTAGCATCCTCGCTTTCTTTATATAAGATTGTCACTGTTGATTAAACTTTAACTTATAAAAAAAGTGAGCTGTTCTAGCTTAATAAGAACGGCTCACTTTTTTATAACTGAATATTACTAGCTGTTACTAATAGATAGAATTATTTGATTAATTCTGCTAATTTACTTAGCAACTCTGCACCGTGTAATCCACGAGCAATGATTTTTCCGTCTTTATCAAGTAATATAGTATGAGGGATACTGCGTATAGCATAAACCTTAGCACCTTCGCAATCCCAGTATTTCAAATCAGACATTTGAGGCCAAGTAATATTTAATTTTGTAATNCCGTCTTTCCANGATTTTCCGTTCTTGTCNAACGAAACNCCTACAATTTCAAANCCTTTGTCTTTATACTGNGAGTAAGCTTTAACAAGATTAGGCATTTCCTGACGGCAAGGACCACACCAGCTAGCCCAGAAATCAATCAGTACATATTTTCCTTTTCCAGCATAATCAGATAATTTAATAGATTTGCCNTCTGGAGTAAGCATTGACAAGTCTGCAAATTTTTGACCAACAGAAGTTGCTTTGGCTGTCTTNANTAAAGCCTTCAAACGAAGAATATCTTCATTGTTTTGGAATTTAGCNGGAACCTTNGCAAGAATCTTTTCCAGATTATCATACTCAATATAATAATTGTATGCTTTCAACAGATGAATACCAACCGGATTAGTTATGTTTCCATCGATTGTTTCAATAATAATATTGGTCTGACTACTTTCAAGAGCGCTTAATTCATTCTTTTTTGTTTCTCTTTCTTCATTACTCAAGTTAGGAGCCTGCATTAAATTATATACAGCTTCCATCTTATCATTCACTTCATTCATNTTTGCTTTGAAAGCATTATAAGTATCGTTGGAAGGAGTACCTACAATATTTTCTCTTTCTCCAAGCGTAAGACTGATATCACCGTTTTCCAGGAAGAAATCTGCATATAACTTTGTCTCTCCTTTTGTATAAGTTATATACCGATTTACTGTTGAATCCTGTTTTCCTTCGAAAACAAATTTNCCGTCTTTAATTACAGCAGNTGCAACTTTTACAAATTCACGGTTTACTCTGTTCTGAATATANACAGAGTCGCCATCGGCAGCTCCTGTTACTGTTCCTGTTATTTTATAGGTATTCCCTCCGGTGCATGATAATGCAGTAAGGGAAGCCATCGCAAATAAATAACTAATTCTTTTCATAATTGATGTATTTGTTTTTATTGTTGAATACAATATGCAAATATAGCAGTTTTTTTTCTCTATCCTATTTTGCCGAAACATTATTAGATGAGCATTTCTTATTACATTCAAATAATGATAGCATTAAGTCGTAAATAAACAGATGAGTCTTTAAATTTCTAAAATGTATTTAGAACGATAAAAAATATCTTGTACAAAATATTGTTTTCTTTTGTACAGAACAATTAATTCTTTTGTACAGAAGAATTAATTGTTTTGTACAAGGGAAATGGAATGTTTCTTTATGTTTTAATTATGTCTGAGCAAAAATCATAAATATTTTTTTTAATTTTCTGTCTTTTTAGGAATTACTTTATCTCTAAATATTGACTATAACTCGCATTATTTAGTTACATTTGCACTGCAAATAAAAGATAGAATCAGAATGACTACGACTTTAGTGGTGCTTGCCGCAAAAATGGGTAATAAATATGGTGGCCTAAAACAATTAGAAGGAATTGGGCCTAACGGAGAGACCATTCTCGACTATTCAATGTATGATGCTATAAAAACAGGATTCAATAAAGTAGTATTCGTTATTAGCAAATATTTTGAAGAGGAATTCAAGAAAGTTGTTTCTTCAAAATACGAAGGTAAGATTGAAATTGAATATGCTTTTCAGGAAATAGAATCTGTTCCTGAGGAACTAAGAAATAGCAAAAGAAACTTGTTGTGGGGATCGGCGCATGCTTTGCTNATGGCTAAGGATGNTATTAANGAACCTTTTGGTGTAATTAATGCTGCAAACTTTTATCAGCGTGAAAGTTTTGAAATGCTCTACAATCAATTACAGAATATTCGTAATACCCGTGATAAACATTTCCTTGTTAGTTTTCGCTTNGCNAATGTATTAGCNGAAAGTGGNGGACTGACACGTGGTATATGTGAAGTAAACGAAGANGGCAATCTGATTTCNATTGTTGACCGNAAAGGAGTGGAAAGAATAGGAGGNGATCCTATGTACCTGAATGAGTTTAATAAATGGGTAGGACTTGATGTTGCGTCTCCTATTTCTATGAATATGTGGGGATTTACTCCCGATATATTTACTTCTTTAACTAATGAATTCAATTCTTTTATTGCTAGAAGCGGTATGGATTTGAATTCAACCTTTACAATTCCTCAGTTTATGAATACTATGGTCCAGAAAGGGCTGAAAGTTAATACTATAAGTACGCCGGCAAAATGGATGGCATTAGTTTCTCCTGATGATAGAATTCAGGTAATNCTNCGTATTAATGATCTGATTCGCAAAGGTGTTTACCCGCAAAAACTATTTGAACTAACCAACCTATAAAATAATTATAATGAAAAAAAGAATTTTAGTAACTGGTGGTACCGGTTATATCGGTTCTCATACAGTTGTAGAACTCCAAAATAGTGGATATGAAGTAATCATTATCGATAACTTATCTAATTCAAGCGCCGATGTTGTTGACAATATTGAAAAAGTATCTGGCATTCGTCCTGTTTTCGAAGAATTAGATTGTCTTGATTTTGCTGGTCTTGATGCTTTGTTNACTAAATATAAAGGTATTGAAGCTATTATTCATTTTGCAGCAAGTAAAGCTGTTGGTGAATCTGTTCAAAAACCATTGCTTTACTACCGCAACAATCTTGTTTCATTAATTAACTTATTAGANCTGATGCCTAAACATGGAGTTAATGGCATTGTTTTCTCTTCATCTTGTACTGTTTATGGTGAACCCGATCAGCTTCCTGTAACAGAACAAGCTTCGATTAAGCCTGCAACTTCTCCTTACGGAAATACAAAACAGATTAATGAAGAAATTGTAAAAGATACTGTAACTTCAGGATCTCCAATCAATGCAATTCTTCTTCGTTACTTTAATCCTATCGGTGCTCATCCAACAGCTTTATTAGGTGAACTTCCTAATGGTGTTCCACAGAATCTGGTTCCATATATTACTCAAACAGCTATTGGNATCCGCGAGCAATTAAGCGTATTTGGTCATGATTATAATACTCCTGACGGAACTTGTATTCGCGACTTTATCAATGTTGTTGATTTGGCTAAAGCTCACGTTATNGCTATNGANCGTATTTTGAATGGAAAACAAAAAGCTAAGGTTGAGACTTTCAATATTGGTACAGGAACAGGACTTTCTGTATTGGATTTAATCAATGCATTTGANAANTCTACNGGNGTGAAGTTAAACTATAAGCTAACAGATCGTCGTGCCGGTGATATTGAAAAGGTATGGGCTAACCCTGANTATGCAAATAACGAATTGGGTTGGAAAGCNGAAACAAGTACTGAAGATACTCTTTTATCTGCCTGGAAGTGGCAATTAAAATTAAGAGAAAGAGGTATCCAATAATACATAATGATTGTTTAATTCTATTTAACAAGAAAAATTAAACAATACTATAATATTAATGTTTATACTTTGTGAGTATGCCCGAAACCGCAGCATAAATGTGAATTTAAGCTTNTTTGGTTAACGTATGTCTCCCCGGCATAGACAGGTGTACTTGCATAGTAGTTTTGTCGTGTTTTATTTTGTGTTTGTGTTGTGGCGGTGCATGACGTGAGTCGTCGCACCGTCTTTTTTTTATTATGTTGTTTTTTTATGTGTTTTTCTTTAGGGTATTTTATTACTCAATGGTCTTATATATAGAAACCGGTGATCCATTAGTAATCAAATTAAAAAAACAACATTATGAAAACACTATTTAAAAGCTTAATTTGCACGCTTATTTTGATACTTGGAGCAAGTATTCAAAGTGAAGCTTTTGCTTCTGNTGCAGAAGATTATATCACAGTAAACGGAATTGTAAAAGATTCACAGACAAAAAAGAAAGTAGAGTATGCTACAATTTCTATCCCTGGAACTACAACAAGCACGATTAGTAATGTAGATGGAGAATTTTCTCTGAAAATTAAGTCATCTGTTGAAGCCCGGGANTTAGTGATCTCTCATGTTGGTTATTTAAGTTCACACATNTCTATTTCAAAAAGTGAACAAGAAGCTAAAACCTATTATCTTAGTCCCAATGACTATGTTTTGAAAGAAGTTATTGTTCAACCTGCGTTAGCTCGTTCAATAGTTGAAGAAGCGGTAAGTAAGATTGAAGCTAATTATAGTCCAAAATCTAATATGTTNGANTGCTTCTATCGTGAAACNGTTCAAAAAGGAAAACGCTATATCCAAATATCTGAAGCNATTCTTAATCTTTATAAAGANCCTTACACCAAGGGTATAGAAAGAGANCGTGTACGTATCTTTAAAGGTCGTAAATTGGTTAGCCCTAATCAAAAAGATACATTGGCAGTTAAATTAATGGGTGGCCCGTATATGTCTGTTCTACTCGATGTTGCCAAAAATAAAGACATATTGCTAGATAAAGAAATGCTATCCTCTTATGAATACACAATGGAGGAACCTGTAAATCTGGATAATCGTCAGCAATATGTTATCAGTTTTCGTCCTGCTGTAGTTTTACCTTATGCGCTTTATTTCGGTAAATATTATATTGATAAACAATCNCTNGCCTTTACNCGTATTGAATTTAGTTTAGATTTGCGTGATCGTGAAAAAGCTATCAGTCAGATTCTTATCAAAAAACCTGCAGGCTTACGCTTTAAACCGCTTGATGTTAACTTCGCTGATTACATACAAAGTGCAAAATGGAGTTAGCTATATAAATTATATATACGTACAGAATCTCAGTTTAATTGTGATTGGAAACGAAGATTGTTTCAAGAGTTAAAATATTACTGTTCTTTCAGAAGTGGTGGCTACAGAACGCGATGATGCCACCAACAAGAAATCTATTCCCATCTCNCNNNNAATCCTTTAAGTACGATCAGACTTTCTCTGATAAAGTATCTAGCTTTACAGATGAAGACTTCTGGGGCGGTTACAACATTATAGCACCTACAGAATCATTGATGGACGGTGTGAAGAAGCTGAAAAAACAATATAAATAATAATTGATAAAGAAAAAAGAATTGTATATATTTGAATTCTAATCTAAAGAAAAATGATTAATTCAAAGCGAATTAGATATGCTGAATGATTTGCTCCTTCTTAATAAGATAAAAAATGGCGATGTCCAGGCTTTTGAGAAATTATTCCGTTCTTATTATAAGCCTCTTTGCTATTATGCAGATTCTTTCTTAAATGATATNATGATCTGGAATACAAAGAATTGGAGAGCAAATTTACATCTTTACTTCAACGATTGCCTGAGCGGCAGAGAAGAATATTCTGTATGAATCGTTTTGGTGGGAAAAAGTATAGTGAAATAGCCAGGGAACTTTCAGTTTCAGTTAAGACAGTGGAAGCAGATATTAGTAAAGTACTAGTTATTCTGCGCAAAGAATTGAAACATTATAATCAGTGAAATTATGTTCAGAAAAGAACCAAATACAGATGTTGCATGGTGTGCGCTTTATTCAAGGTTGCAAAATGAAAACCTGTTGAATGAAGAACCAGTGCAAATTAAGCAGAGAAAGAGAATAATTCCTGTTTATTGGGCTGCTGCTTGTATAATAGCCCTTCTTGGCACAACGATATTCTTCCTTTATAATTCTGATAAAAAGAGTGCAGATTTACTTACGCTTCAGAATACTGAGAACGAGAATATTCTGGTCAAGACATTGGAAGACGGCTCTACGGTTTATTTAACCTCAAATGCTTCTGTTAGTTATCCAAAATCCTTTTCTGGAAATAAGAGAGAGATCTCTTTAAAAGGAGAGGCTCTTTTTGATGTTGCTAAAAATCCTTCAAAACCATTTTTGATTGAAACTGATAAGGTTACAGTAAAAGTTTTGGGAACCGCATTTAAAGTAAAGTCTTCAGCCGATGGAAACTTTGAACTGGTTGTACAGAGAGGAAGAGTCAGAGTAACAGAAAAGATAAACGGTAATTCTATTGTAGTAACCGCCGGTCAGTCTGTTTCTTTTATAGATAATCATCTATTTAAATATTCAAATAAGGATAGTGATATCTTCAATAGATACACCTCTAAAATGCGGTTTAAAGATGAAACGCTGCAAAATATAGTGCACGTTATCAATCAAAATAATGATTCCTTTGTTGTTCTTAAAGGAGATTTATTGAAGGCTTCNAGNTTAAATGTGCAATTCTATAAAAATAATGTAAATGAAATGACACAGATTATTAGTNTGGCCCTTAACCTGAAGCGAGAAATTCGTCAAGATACAATTTTTATATCTCAACCTTAAAGCAATTCAATGAAACGCTTGTGCTTCTTTTTTATATTTGCATGTGTCGTCCTTCATACTCTGTGGTCAGGGAATGGAGGCGATCCTTTAAGTGGACGTATACAGATTGAAAAGAAAAAGANCACTATTTATGAGTTGTTGAATTATATTGGAGATGTTTCCGGTTACTATTTTATTTANGATAGTAAGATTATTGATAACGAAAAAAAATCTCAGACAAAATCTGGCACATATTCAATTCGTGAAGCTATTTATCAGGTGCTTAAAAGTGAGAACTATACTTTAAGAGCTGTTGACAGATACATATTAATTAACGATAAAAACTCTCCGGCACCTCAACCTGTACATCATGCGGCTGTATCAAAGACAAAAGATAGTATATCTTATAAGAATATATCCGGGGTTGTACTGGAAAAATTATCATCAGAACCTATAGCTTANTGCTCTGTAAGTCTGGAAGGTACAGCCATTGGCACAATAACAAATAGCAATGGAAAGTTTTTATTAAGAGTGCCCGATTCTTTAAATGTAGAAAAGCTGCATGTTTCTCATATTGGATATGAATCACAGAGAATACCATTAACTATTTTAGAAACAGGTTCTTCTAACATATATTTATCTCAGCGCATTATTCCTCTTCAGGAGGTAATCTTTAGGTTGGTAAATCCGCGTAAAATTGTAAAAGAAGCCTTGGAAGCCCGCGATCATCTTTATCTGGATAAACCATCTTATTTTACGTCATTCTACAGAGAGGGGATTGAACGGAAGAAAGATCTGTTAAAGCTTACGGAGGCGGTTTTTAAAGTGTATAAGCAAAGTTATACCCATTCAACTGCCGATCAGGTCAAGCTCTTAAAGATGCGCAAAATTACAAATAATGCAGTGAAAGACTCGCTGGTACTGAAAATGAAAGCCGGTGTTGAAGCCTCTTTGATGCTTGATTTAATGAAGAACATTCCCGATTATCTTGAAATTAATGATAAGAATATCTATGATTATACCAAGATTGATATGACGGAAATAGATTCACGTATGGCACATGTTATTTCTTTTGAGCAAAGAAAGGGTATCACAGAACCATATTTGAGGGGGAAATTATATATTGATGCAGAAAATTCAGCCTTACTTAGTGCAGAGTTGGAAGTCCATCCTTCATATATTGAAAAAGCAGAAGAATTGTTTGTTGAAAAACGCGGTAAGAATGTAAAAATTCACCCTCAGCAAATAGTATATTCTGTATCTTATAAAGAATTAAACGGCAAATATTACATGAATCACGTAAGAGGTGATTTGTATTTTAAGATGAAAGGCAAAGGACAACTTTTCTTCAATCCGCTGCATATATTCTTTGAAATGGTAACGTGCAAGGTTGATACGAATAGTGTGATTCCATTCCCTCGTGAAGAAAGATTGCCCGTTAAGAAGATCTTTTCAGAGGAAAACTTTGGTTATGATAATAATTTCTGGGGAGATTTTAATGTTATCCTCCCCGAAGAAAATATAAACAAAAATCTGTCTCGTATAACTTCCAAGATTGAGGAATCTGAAAGCAAGGCTTTATAATTCTCCCTGCCAGATAAAATAATTCTGGAATATAAGTTCCGGATTATCAACCGGGGCTTTGAATAAGCCGTATAATGAAGAACCTGAACCAGACATAGAAGCATATATTGCTCCAGCTTCGTATAGTTTCTCTTTGGCTTTTCCTATTTCCGGATATTGAGCAAATACACTTTTCTCGAAGTCGTTTATTAAGTTGTCTTTCCACTCTTCAACAGGAGATTGAATGACCTCTTTAATACTTTTTTCAGGAAAAACTGGTTTGATTAGTGAAAAAGCATCGCGGGTAGAAACAAAAATCTCTGGTTTAATAATTAATATATATAATCCTTTTAATGAGATGTTTATTTCGGAGAAAATATTCCCGGTTCCAGTGGCAAAAGTAGGTTTGTTTTTAATAAAGAAAGGACAGTCGGCTCCCAGTTTAGCTGCAATAACTTCCAGCTCATCATCTGATAAATTTAAAGAGAATTTGTCGTTCAGAAGCTTTAGCATAAAGGCACCGTCTGATGATCCTCCTCCCATACCGGCCCCAGATGGAATGTTCTTTTGAAGAAAAATAGAAATAGCCGGAAGGTTAAATCTTTCTTTCAATAAATAGTAGGCTTTCACTACTAAATTATCTTCAGGATTACCGGCTATTGAAGTGCCAAATACCTGCAGATTAAACTCTTTATCGGAATCATTAAGAGGCACAACTTCTAATGCATCTTCTATATGAACAGGATAAAAAACTGTTTCTAAATTGTGGTAACCATCAGGACGTTTTTCTGTGATGTTAAGTCCCAGGTTTATTTTGGCATTTGGAAATACAATCATTCTTTTATTTTTTATATGCAAAAGTATATGAAAATAATAAGATTCCTATACATTTTGTAGAAAATATGAGATTATATGCAGCTCCTTGTGCTATCTCTTAACCTATTGTATTATATATAAAATACTGTATAAAAACCTTTGAATATTTCCAGCTCTTCATTAAAAACTATATCTTTGTCATCCCAAATATGTCAAAATAGATATGGAACAAAAAAGAAATACGCGAAGTACTAAATCTAAGATACAGCCTATAGCTGATTACGGCCGTCTGCAACCGCAGGCTCGTGAATTTGAAGAAGCTGTATTAGGAGCGTTAATGCTTGAAAAAGACGCTTATCCTCAGGTTAGTGAAATTCTTCGCCCCGAATCATTTTATGATCGGCATCATCAAATGATTTATGCTGCAATTACAGATTTAGCCGTCCGTCAGGAACCTATCGATATCTTAACTGTTACCGAACAACTTAAAAAGAGGGGAGAACTTGAAGATGTTGGTGGTCCATTTTATATAACAAAATTAAGTAGTCAGGTNGCTTCTTCTGCTCACATTGAGTATCATGCGCGAATTATTGCTCAGAAGTATCTAGCTCGTGAATTGATATCTTTTACAAGTGAAATTCAAACAAAATCATTTGACGAAACACTTGATGTCGAAGATTTGATGCAAGAAGCTGAAGGTAGACTGTTTGAAATCTCTCAACGAAACCTAAAAAAGGATTATACACAGATTAATCCAGTTATTTCTGAAGCTTATGAATTATTGCAGAAAGCTGCTGCAAGAACCGATGGTTTAAGTGGTTTGGAAAGTGGTTTCCGTGGATTGGATAAAATGACTTCAGGTTGGCAAAACTCCGACTTGGTAATTATAGCAGCTCGTCCGGCGATGGGTAAAACTGCNTTTGTATTGTCAATGGCTAGAAATATAGCTGTTAATTTTAANAATCCGGTAGCNNTGTTCTCTCTTGAAATGAGTAACGTTCAGTTAGTGAACCGTCTTATAGTGAATGTTTGTGAGATTCCCGGTGAGAAAATTAAGAGTGGTCAACTTGCTCCTTATGAGTGGCAGCAGTTAGACTATAAACTGAAAGATTTGATTGATGCACCATTATACGTGGATGATACTCCTTCGCTTTCAGTCTTTGAATTAAGAACAAAAGCCCGNAGNTTGGTNCGTGAACATGGNGTNAAGATTNTTAATNATTGACTACCTTCAGTTGATGAATGCCAGCGGAATGTCTTTCGGTAGCCGTCAGGAAGAGGTAAGTACCATTTCCCGATCCTTGAAAGGATTGGCTAAGGAACTAAATATTCCTATTATAGCCCTGTCACAGTTAAATCGTGGTGTTGAGAATCGTGAAGGAATTGATGGTAAGCGTCCACAGTTGGCCGANCTTCGTGAATCTGGTGCCATTGAGCAGGATGCCGATATGGTNTGNTTTATTCACCGTCCGGAATATTATAAAATCTATACAGACGAAAAAGGAAACGACTTGCGTGGTATGGCCGAGATTATTATTGCAAAGCATCGTAACGGTGCTACCGGCGACGTACTTCTTCGATTTAAAGGTGAGTTTGCCAAATTCCAGAATCCGGATGATGACACAATTATTCCTTTGCCAGGTGAGAGCGGAGTACTTGGATCAAAGATGAATAAACAACCTCAAGGTTCGGTACCTCCACCTCCTGAAGAATATCCTTCTCAGGTGTCAAATCCATTTGGGAATTATGGAAATGACGGTCCGTTGCCGTTCTAACTCTTTTTTCTGATATATAACCATACAAAATAAAAAAACTTATTACCTTTGCGAGTCAATTCTGCAAATAATAAAAAATTAACGATATGAATATCTCTTATAATTGGCTGAAAGAGTATGTCAATTTTGATTTAACGCCCGATGAAGTTGCTGCGGCACTTACTTCAATTGGTCTGGAAACTGGTGGGGTAGAAGAAGTACAAACCATTAAAGGTGGTTTGGAAGGTTTGGTAATTGGTGAAGTACTTACATGTGTAGAACACCCTAATTCCGACCATTTACATATTACCACTGTTAATTTAGGAAATGGAGAACCAACTCAGATTGTTTGTGGAGCACCTAACGTTGCAGCTGGCCAGAAAGTGGTTGTTGCTACATTAGGAGCAAAGCTTTACGACGGTGATGAGTGTTTTACTATAAAGAAATCAAAAATCCGTGGTGTTGAATCTACTGGCATGATTTGTGCAGAAGATGAGATAGGGATTGGTACTGATCATGCAGGTATTATTGTTCTTCCGGCAGATGCAGTTCCTGGAACATTAGCTAAGGATTATTATAACGTNAAGAGTGATTATGTACTTGAAGTAGATATTACTCCAAACCGTGCAGATGCTTGTTCTCATTTCGGAGTAGCACGCGATATATATGCTTANTTAATCCAGAATGGATACAAGGCTGAACTTAAGAANCCATCTGTAGATGCNTTTAAAGTAGNCAATCACGATCTTGATATTGATGTAGTTGTTGAAAACAATGAAGCATGTCCTCGTTATGCCGGAGTTTCTATTAAAGGCATTACTGTAAAGGAAAGTCCTGAATGGATGCAGAATATATTAAGAACTATAGGCGTTCGTCCAATCAATAATATTGTAGACATAACAAATTATATTGTTCACGAATTAGGTCAGCCACTTCACTGCTTTGATGCCGATGTTGTAGGCAAAAAAGTTATTGTTAAAACATTGCCCGAAGGAACTCCTTTCACAACACTTGATGGCGTGGAAAGAAAACTTAGCGATCGCGATCTTATGATCTGCAATGAAAACGGTCCGATGTGTATTGCCGGTGTATTTGGTGGACTGGATTCAGGCGTAACCGAGAATACTGTAAATGTATTCCTTGAAAGTGCATATTTCCATCCTACATGGATACGTAAATCAGCTCGTCGTCATGGCTTGAATACAGATGCTTCTTTCCGATTTGAGAGAGGTATTGACCCATTGTATACTGATTATGTGTTGAAACATGCAGCTCTGTTAGTTCAGGAATTGGCAGGTGGTACTGTTTCTTCTGAAATAAAGGATGTATATCCAGTTCCTTTCAGTAAATTCAATGTAGATATTACATATAAAAAGATTAATACCCTCATTGGTAAAGATATTCCGGTTGAGACAGTAAAAAGTATCGTTGGAAGTCTGGAAATGGAAATCACAAACGAAACAGCTGAAGGCTTGTCTCTTGCTGTACCTCCATATCGTGTAGATGTAACTCGCGACGTAGATGTTATTGAAGATATTCTTCGCATTTACGGATATAATAACGTAGAAATACCTTCTACACTGAAATCAAGTTTAACTACTAAAGGTGAAGCTGATAAATCATATAAGCTTCAGAGCCTTATTTCAGAACAATTGGTTGGTTGCGGATTCAATGAAATATTAAACAACTCATTAACACAAAAGCTGGCTTATTACGAAGAATTTGGAATCATTCCCTGCTAAAAAATCTGGTAATTTGTTGATTGAATCCATTGAGTAATGATCTTAACTGTATGCGTCAGACATTATTGTTTGGGAGGTTTGGAAGTATTACTCAATAATGCAAATCGTAAAAATGCCGATCTTTAAATTTCTTCGAATTTGGTAACTGCTACTATTTCATTGAAGAAAAGAAGAACCCGAGAAGTTCTTGCGGCATATAATTGAAGATTATGCATTTAGGTTTATGGGGTAAGCGGTAAGAAATGTAGCAAACCTCATGGGGCTCATGCCTGATGAAACAAAGTTCTGTTATGAGCCTTAAAGCTTTATGTAGAGAATGTATTCCTACTACGTTTAGGTATCGATATGGCGTAATTCTGGTTGTTGGTAATCTTACAGACGATCTTTTCTCTTGCAGCACTGTCTGTTAAATACCAAAGGTTGGCAAACGTTTGGCTGTGGTTTGGTGTTGATTACAAAGAAACAGTTAATAGGGCATTCGATATTGGATAATGAAGTTTATTATGCAGCAACTTGAACTGGAAGGGAGCCTTATGAAAGCTATTAAGTCTGTTAAGGTATCATTACAAGGAAATTTGCAAATTCGCCCTGCAGTGAAGGAGAGATTCTTGCATTAGCTTCTTGATAAACAGGTTTGGCAGTTTTGCTGAAGATTGATAAAGATTGCTTTTTGGAATCTGAACGTAAATTTCTTAAAGGAAGTTTCTTTGTTTGGATGTTTACGAAGGGACAAGAATCTTGGAGGGCCGGGGCCAAGGAAATTGCATATATGGCGTAAGGGGCTTATGGCTTCCAGGATGATAGAATATCAAACGTTGAATGGATGAAGGCCATATGGATAAGATTTATGAGCAAAACTCACTTGGCTAATCTTGAAAGCCAAGCTAGGCAGCATAAACTCAGATTATTCCTATTAACTAAATATATATTAAGATGAAGGATGGAAGAGCGGGTTCCGAATTTCAGGAAAAAGGCCCCACCGAAAATGAAGAGATGTGGTAAGTATGGGCTCGTACGATTTACGAGGAATTGCAAACCCAAATCGCTATTGCAGTAAAAGGCTTGGGCGGTCCAGATGCCTGAGAATATCTTCTCTGCAACA
>JGI20225J20221_1002254_pt1 | contig 15216 bp, 16 predicted proteins | sample BioMet4_FD_20221 | JGI IMG/M metagenome (IMG submission 20221) | reverse complement strand
CGCACCAGTTTCTTGGTGGAGTGTGAGAGTGCTACATTGTAGTGCTTACCCTCTGCTCGTTTCTTGTCAAGATAAGTAGCGAATGCCGGGTCCCAATAGCAAACGTACTTGGTCGCATTGTATAGGGCGTAGCGTAAATATCTGGAGCCACGCTTTTCCATGTGGGCATAGCAGTTTTGAAGCTGCCCGGATTGGTAAGTGGAGGGAGACATTCCGGCATAGGCCAGCAGCTTATCAGGAGAGCAAACCTGGAGAAGTCTCCAATCTCCGCAAGAATCAAGGCTCCCATGCGAGTACCTATGCCGGGAATCGTTGTAATCGGAGAATGCATTTTATCCATAATTCTCTGAATGGCATCTTCAATCTCACTAATTTCGGCATCCAACACGCGGATGAGCTGAATGGTATGACAAAGCTCCAAGGACTTCGCCGGCATAACGGCGCCAATGGAATCTCTGGCGGCATCTCGCAGTTCAATAGCTTTTTCACGGTCGTAATGGCCTTTGGAGGCAGTTTCCAGTAAAGACTTTAAGTGAGTTAGGTTGGCTGCGGCAAGCTGGGCAGCACCCGGGAATTCTTCCAATAGCGCATAAATAGAGACCATATGGATTGTTGGCAGCAGCTTCTTCAGTTCAGGAAACAGGATACAGACTAGCCGTGAAATTGACGATTTCAACTTGGCACGTTCTTTTACTTTATCAAAGCGGTATCTTGTCAGTGACTTTAATTCCTCATTGTGGTATGCTGTGTCCGTGTAGGGCTTGAGGCCCACATCGGACAAAAGCATAGTTGCAATCGTACGCGCATCCACCCGGTCTGTCTTCGTCTTTCTAAGACTGAGACTCTTTCGGTATAGGTTCGTGTGCAAGGGGTTCAAGACATAGGTGGCGAGACCATTGTCAAGAAGAAACCCGAGAATGTTGTAGCTGTAATGGCCGGTTGCCTCAAGCCCTACCTTTATTTTGCTTTGAGGTGGAGAACAGGCTTGGATTCTCTGGAGCATGTAACGAAAACCCTCCATAGTATTGGAAATGGTGAATACATCCGCAAGGACTTCACCCTCCGAGCTGATGATGCAGCAGTCGTGCTTGTCCTTTGCGACGTCGATTCCAACAGAAATAATCATAGCAAACCTCCAACGGTAAATATGTGATGCTGCATCCACAGGACACTTTGCTCTTGTAACCTCGTTCCAAATAAACCGTCTGGCGGTATCTAACTGATTAACAAAACTGCAAAGGGCTGTGGTTGGAGCCTCCAAAAAATCGTCTGTGCGATAGGGATTTCAAACCAATCCACAGCATCCTTTGCAGTGTAGCATACCCCTGGAGAGGGGTCTATAAATACTACTCTTTTATAATACGAGGGATATCATAGAAGTGCAGAGAGCAAACACCCAAAAAGTGATAGAATCAAGGAAAGGACAAGGTGGTGTTTGCTCTCTGCACTTCTATGATATCCCTCGTATTAAGCTTGTTATTGATGGAGTGGAAGAATCCCATTATCCTTCAGAGCCACTGGAGAGTTACTACATAAAGAATAAGCGCGATAATAATGGCTTTATTGCCAAAGCCAGCTTTAAGTATGAAAACAATCGAATTACCTTAGCCTCGAATGATTTCTTCAATAATAGAATCATTGCTTCCCATGCCGTATCACCTCTTTCCTCTCTCGTAAACTTTTATCATCCTAACTTTCATTTTTGCTGATTATCTGGTAATATCTTCAATAGCTACGTGTATGTATGCGTACCTGTATGGACTTTTCAAGGTGCAATAAAGCAATTGCTCAACCTACCCTTTGGCTTTCGGTCTCCTGGGGATTACTATTCTCAGGTTTGTTTATCTGCTTTCCGCGCATGAATGCAAGAAATGCCTGCTTCGGAATTCGCACACGCGTTTTGGTGCAGATAACAGGAAATCCTAACAGTTCCGGATTCTCGTGTGCTTGAATTCTTATGCTCTGCGGATTAAATCCAATAATTGGGCCAACCTGCGCAGGAGTTAAGGCCTCTTCCTCAATGGCCTCAATTTCCTGAAGCGTCATGATAAGCTCCTTCTCTAAAGATTTGTGCCTAAGCCACTTGTATTTCTGAAATTATTTATCAGCATACTTTGAATTCCCACATACTAATCAGCGCTACGACCATACAGTTCATTAATGGTGCAGTTGAGTGCATCGGCAAGTTTCGGAATCATTTCCGCTCGTGGTGAAGCTGAATTAGATTCCCAGCAAGATACAGTAGACTGCCTTACGCCCAATATTTTTGAAAGATCCTCTTGCTTTAGACCTGCCGCTAAGCGAAGTTGCTTTATTTGCATTTCATCACCCCTTAAATTAAATATTTTGATATCAAGTTTACATTTAAGCAATTATGAGATAAATTAATATTAAGAGGGTGGTCAAATGAATCGACTAAAAGAAATCCGACTAGCTCACGGATTCAGGCAAATTGATCTTGCCGAAAAGTTGGGTGTGCTTCAAAGTACAATTTCTCATTGGGAAAATGGAAAGGTCGAACCTGATTCTGAGGCTTTGATTAAAATGGCAGGCATCTTTAATACAACTGTTGACCATTTAATTGGTGGAAAGCCTACTAAACCTACTATTTGTGGTCCCACGCCCATTGGTTGTATAATTCCTGTATTAAGCACTTTTAAAGCTGGTGACTCTGCTGAATTAAGTGAAAACATCTCAGGTTATATAGAGACTTATAGTTCCGACACAGAGTTAGCCCCCTTTGGCCTTCGGCTTCAAGATGATTCCATGGCTCCAAGAATATGTGCAGGAGATATCGTTATCATTGCGCAAAATTATGAGAATTTTTTGCCATGCGATGGTGATACCATGGCAGTTTCTGTTGCAGGCGGTAACGCTATTGTTAGAAATATTATCCGTACTGATCCACATGGAATATGGTTGCTTCCTTCTAATCCAAATTTTAATTCTCAGTTTTATACCCACGAAGATTTGTCAAAATTACCTGTGCAATTCATTGGATATGTGATTGGAATCCGAGCAAAGATAGATTATAAAAAAAGGTAGCCATCCCTTATAGAGAAGGCTACCAGTATGTTCATGGAGCAGGAAAGGAACGGCTCATGATGAAAAAGCGCGGAAATGGACAAGGACATGCAAAAAAGCGTGGTGATACGTGGACAGCGGTTTGGACTGTTGGCTTTGAAGCTCTCGAAGGCGGAAAGTTACGCCAGGTCTATAAAACTAAAGGAGGCTTTCGCACAAAGACGGAAGCTCTTCAATATGCCGCTAACCCCAATGGAAACAGTGATGGTAAAGCGCCAAACCTGCACTATTACTGGAAGACCTGGTCTGAAAATGGGCTATCCAAACTAGGTTCATCAAAGCAAATTGCTTACAAGATCGCCAAGGAAAAGGTTGAAAACCTTTTCTTCGTCCCGGTCGACCAGCTTACAATTCAGCAGATGCAAGAAGCCGTCAACAAGAAAGCACCCACATTCTATCCAGCCAAGGATATTAAAACAGTGCTGACAACATTGTTGAATTTTGCAGTAGCTGAACAGTGGATTCAAACGAACCTGGCAGAATTTATATCGCTCCCTGAGCTTCAGGAAAAGGAGCTGGAGCCATTTACTGAAATAGAGCTACACCGGCTTTGGGACGATTATGGAAAAGGCGATGTGTTTATCGGTTTTATTCTGTTGATGATCTATTCTGGTATGATGCCAGGAGAGTTGTTTTTATTCAAGAAGGACATGGTTGACTGGGATTCTTATGAGATTCGCGGCTGCGGCTTGAAGACGAAAAAGCGAAAAGAGACGCCAATCGTATTCCCCGAGATCATAGCTCCAGTTCAACTGGATTTATGCCAACAATCAAAAAGCCGAGTAGGAAATGTTCTTTGCATGAATCGTGATAATTGCTACCATGAATATCATTCTGCGCTGCAGCGTGCTGGTATCCGAGATTTACCGCCTTATTCCTGTCGACATACAACGGCCACCGCATTAGCTCTGGGCAATATCGCTCCCAGCGTAATTCAGGAGGTTATGCGCCATACAAAGTTCACTACGACACAAAGATATATCCATCCAGACACCGCAGCTGCGCACAAAGCTGTTAATCAGATGGACAAAGGAAAAGCTCAATAAAGTCCTATAAAATCCTAAAAAAGACTATTCTATAAAGGACACGGTAAAGTGCAAAACGCCGCAATCCATTGCGGCGCAACAGGCAAACATCCCCTGCTAAGGGAGTGGTGCGGTTAAACGCAGCGAGGGTTCAAATCCCTCCTTCTCCGCCAAAAAGTACCTATAAATCGCATTAAATTGCGATCTATAGGTACTTTTTATATGCTAATTCCATTTGTTTTTACATGCAAGCGATCTTTAAAAGTTCCGTAAAATTCCACCCAGAAACACAAATTCCGCTGTGTAATGTACATGGTAGTATACAAAAAATTTTCAAGGAGCATTTGCTCCCTGGAAATTTCTCTATTTAATAGCTTTTCCTTTATCCAGACTATTAATTGCATAATGCGCTGAAGCCATATCTGGATGAATATAACGTTGAGTTGTAGTGAATTTTGTGTGCCGCATAACCTCTTGAATAACAGAAGGCGCAATATTACCAAGTGCTAATGCGGTTGCGGTTGTGTGTCGGCATGAATAGGGCGGTAAATCTCTTACTCCCGCAAGCTTCAATGTATCGTGGTATTTGGTATAAAAATTGTCCCGGTTCATGCATAGCACATTTCCAACACGACTTTGAGATTGTTGACACAAGTCCAGGAGTAACGGAGCAATAACTTCGGAAAATACGATTGGCGTTTCCTTCCGCTTTTTGGTCTTGAGACCGCAACCTTTAATCTCGTATGTGTCCCAATTAATTATATCTTTCTTTAATTGGAATAGTTCGCCCGGCATCATCCCAGTATAAATCACCAAAAGAACGAACCCGACAAAATTCGTAAAGGCAGACAGCAAATTTTGCTGTTTGCTTTTGTTTGTTAAACGGCGATTTTCTTTGTTTTCTCTATGGCTTACGGTGCACAGGTACGCTATGGAAACGGCCTGTCCGCAGACGGGGTTGTTGGTGATGTAGATTAGGGGTACGTTCTCGGGACCACAGGCTTTAATGAGCTGCTCCAGCTTCTTAATATCCATATAGCCCCTTTAAATGAGTTCTTCGACGGCAAGCACGGCCACGAGAGCTTCGCGGGCGAGGGCTTCTCTCTGAAGCTGATTGGCCGCTACGGCATCCGCATCTCGGAGCTTGGCAACTACTCCATGGAGTAGTATGACCTAAAACGCTGGATGAGAGCACACAGCGCCACTTACGCCCAATGGTGAGTATTGATCATATACATCTTCAAAGCGATCTCCACAGCCAGGCGTCCCTCATGATCCCGCAAGTCTAGACCCATCAGTTCGCAGATTTTGGAAAATCGGTATTTAACGGTATTGTAGTGAATGAAAAGCGCCCCGCTCGCCTCCTTCAGGTTCCAGCCGTACTTTATCACCATGCCCAGTGTATCCAGCAGATTCGTATGGTTTTTCGCGTCATAGTCCATCAGCGGCTTGACATAGCGGACAAAAAAGTCCTCCGACTCCGGTGTGTGCGCCGTGGTGGCAAGCAGACGGTAGACCCCAAGGCGGCTGTAAAACAGCGCGCAGTCGAACATCTCCAGCTGGTAGCCCAAGTTGATGGCCGTTCGGGCCTGCTCATAGCTCAGGTGAATGTCGCGGATGTTTTCCATGTATTCTCCCACACCCATGGTGATGGTAAAGGAGACCCGATTGACAAGCTTTTGACGGACTGCGTTGAAGACTTTTTCCAATTGATCGTAAACCGCGTCCCTGTCAGACTCCCGGGCAGAAATAATGAAAGCGACGGTGTCGCTCTGCTTATAGTACTTCGCGTCCGGAAAAGCGTTCAGCATACATTGAATGGACACGGCGTAGATGCTCTGCGTGAACCCCTCCAGCCGCTGGTTTGTCTGGGCATCCAGGCTCTTGAGATAGTATTTTTTAATGTTGTTGATATCGATGACCACCACGACTCCGCCGCTTTTGAAGTTCCATCCGTAAAGCTGGGCGCGGTTATGAATTTCGTTCTCCGTCTTTACGTTGTTCAGCAGCAAGTCCTCCAGAAAGGCATCCCGGTACTTTTCTTCAATGTGCTGGTTGGAAATACGCGTCTGCATCCGGAGAATCAGCACAACGGCGGCGTATTCAATCGCTGTCTGTGCAACAGACTCGTCGATTTCGCCACCGCCCAGCGGTTCCATCAGAAGGTATCCGAAATTCTCGCTCTTGTTCTTTACGACGTAATAGTTGTATTGGGGAAAGGCTTCCTGCATCAAATCCTCAAATTTCAGCCCCATGATTCGCTTTGCCAGCGAGCTTTCCTGGTCGGAATAGTAGCAGTTCCGAAAGTGGATATCTACGAACGCCGCTGAACAGTTCAGCAGCGAACTGAGCGTCTTGAGAATTTCCGGGATACTGTTGCTGTTTACCGCCATCTCCTGAAAGGTTTTGTGAATCTTACTGGCCTGCATCAGCAGGGCGGACTGCCGGTTTACAATTAACGACAGCACCGGATTGATAATGTCGCAAAACGCATATCGGTTTGGAACGAAAATGATTGGAAAGCTCTGCTGCTCCGCAAACTCCAGCACTTCGGGCGGAATGCTTTTAATGTATCGCTCCGTCTTGATTCCCAGGCCCGACGCCTTACATGCCACCAGCTGCTGGATTAGCGTCATAATCAGATGGCTGCCATCCTTGAGGGCAAAGCCCGACGTGATCACGAACTCGCCGCCCTTGCACCAGATGACACCGTCGGGCGCGTCAATCACTGTAACGGTGGATATTATTCGATGAATTCCGGTTTTTCCCGCGACCAGTTTCAGCTCACTCAGAGCCGGCATTTCAAGCAGCTCGCCTACGGTCATACCCTGCTCCCTCCCTGCGGTTTTCGAATATCGTACTGTCTTCCGTCAGACTCCATATGTACTTTAAGGACAAAACTTTTTATTCCAATTTATACTTTGCATTTCTTTTCAGAATGCTATGAATGTTTGCTACGCCGAAGTTAGCCTTCACGTACAATAAAAGATCAAAAGCTATTATAACACATGTACTTCTGCAGGAGTCCAAGTACTGTTCTAACCACTTGCTTTGTCTCTTGAGTACTATAAAGCAGGTCATTTTTTATCTCAAAATGAAAAATCGTTTCTGATATATAAATATACCAGCCCTAAATTATCTGTCAAGCATAATTTATTTTGCAAAAGGCTGTGATAGGATAACAGCATGGTACAACACTCTGCGGCAGCAGAACTCAATCAGTCGGAACTGCTCGACCAGTCATTGAAGGGAGAGGAATCTATGGAAGACTACTTGAAAATAGCAAATTCAGGCACAGCGTGGGTGCTGTGCGCAATAACGGTGGCCATTGCTTTTATTCAGGCACTTCTCTACATGCGTATGGCACGAAAAACTGCAACAAAGATTCATTTGCCCGAAGAAATTCCAAACAAAGCATTTCGCATTGGTTTGATTTCCGCAATCGGACCTGCAATGGGTGTTTTTATTGTGATGGTGGGTCTGATGGCCGCTATCGGCGGGCCGATGTCCTGGACGCGCCTTTCCATCATCGGCGCGGCGCCCACGGAGCTTACCGCCGCCACTTACGGCGCGCAGGCCTCCGGCGTGGAGTTGGGTGGCGCGGGCTATACGCTCACGGCTATGGCTGCTTCCTGGTTTGCCATGGCGTTGAACGGCGCAGGCTGGCTGATGGTGACAGGCCTGTTTACTCCCGGTCTTGAAAAGCTGCGGGACAAAATGAGCGGCGGCGACACACTCTGGCTGGCAGTTCTCTCCGGGGCCTGCTCTCTGGGGATCTTCGGGTATCTGAACGTCAACGAAATCTGCAAGGGCTGGGGCAACGCCCTGGCCGTGATTGCCGGTCCGCTCAGCATGATTATCCTGGTAAAGCTCGTTGTCCCCAAAGTCCCCAAGCTGATGGAATATACATTGGGTATTGCAATGATTATCGGAATGTTCTTCGCGGTACTCTATGATCTCTCAGTTGCCTGAGAAGCGGACAGGAGGAACAAAAATGGATAATAACTATTTGACTGAGTGGAAAAAGAAAAGTGTCCGTATCGGAGCGCCCACCAATCTGCTGGCTGCGGCCACAGCTTTTATCCCTGTTTTGTGGCTGTGTTCCACCTATGACTGCTGGCCCTCCGCCAGCGTTATTCTGGCAGCGTGGGGGATGGTCGTCCTGTCCTTCGGCCCGTTCTATATTGTGGAGCCCATTTCCTACTACGCCGCCCTTGGCATGACCGGTACCTATCTAGGGTTCCTGTCGGGCAACATCGGGAACATGCGCGTTCCTGTGGCCGCTCTGGCGCTGGAATCCACAGACAGCAAGCCGGGAACTCTGCAGGCTGAGGTTGCCTCCACCATGGCAATCTGCGGCTCAATTTTTACTAACCTCGCCTTTACGACACTGGCCGCCCTGGTCGGTACCGCAGTTGTGGCGGTTTTGCCCGATTTTATTGTGGCCGCGCTGACGAAGTATGCTGCCGCCGCAATATTCGGCGGTACATTTGGAAACTTTGCCATCAAGTATCCCAAGGTTGCCGTATTTGCATTGTTTGCCACATTGGCCGTGAAGAAGCTGTTTGCCCCTCCGGCTTGGGTACTGATTATTTTCGCCGTATTTGGAAGCCTGTTGGTCGCCAGAATTCTCTATAAGAAGGACCGGAAAAAGGCCTCCGTCAATTAATTGGGAGGTAATTTTATGTGGGAAACGTGTAAGGAACAGCAAGATTACATTGTTGCTGTACGGAGGGAATTGCACCAGATTCCCGAAATCGGTACGGACTTGCCGGAGACCCAGTCGGTAATCGCACGGGAACTGGATCATATGGGCATCTCCTATCGGAAAAACCGGAAGGACTCCGGCATCATCGGGGAAATCAGGGGCACGCACCCCGGAAAAACCATCCTGCTGCGCGCAGACATTGATGCGCTGCCCATTACCGAGGCCACTGGGGCGACCTATGCCTCCAAACACGAAAACCGCATGCACGCCTGCGGTCATGACGCACATGCGGCTATGCTGCTGGGAGCGCTGAAGGTTCTGCAGGAAAACAAAGGCTGTTTGACCGGTACGGTCCGTTTTGTTTTCCAGACCGGAGAGGAAATTTGCAGAGGCGCCAAGACCGCCATTGAAGAAGGCGTTTTGGACAGCGTCGACAGTGTGTTTGGCCTGCATATCGGCTCCATTGCCGGGGCGGAAATTCCAGCCGGAACGCTTGTGGCGGTCTCCGGATGCTGCATGGCTTCCTTTGACCGTTTTATTCTGCATATTCGCGGCGTCGGCTGTCATGGCTCCACACCGGAAAAAGGCATTGACCCGATTACGATTGCCGCGAACATTGTACTCTCGCTGCAGGAAATTCTCGCCAGAGAAATTCCAACCAAGGATCCGGCCGTGCTGACTATGGGAAAAATTGCCGGAGGCTTTGCCTATAACGTGATGCCCGGCGAGGTGGTAATCGAGGGCACAACCCGCGCGCTGGATGACGGTGTTCGAAAATACCTGGCAAAGCGGATCAGCGAGATATCCAAAAGTATCGCGGAAGCCTACCGCGGTACCTGCGAGTGCGAAATGGACTGGGGCGCGCCGCCCGTGGTAAACGATCCGGCCATGGCAAAGCTGGCGCAGAACGCCGCCGGAAAAGCTCTGGGGAAGGACCATGTGATGGCATCCATGTCTCCCATTATGGGCGGCGAGGATTTTGCTTACTACTTGGCTCGTAAACCCGGCGTCTTCATGTTCCTGAGTTCCGCCAACCCGGAAAAGCACACGGACGGACCACACCATAATCCCAAATTCAACGTCGATGAAGACGTTCTGTATATGGGAAGCGCTGCCTTTGTCTCCATTGCGGAGGATTTCCTGAATTCCTGATTCTGCGTAAAGTGACCTGTGAAATCAGCGGAGCACTTTTTGCTCTGTGCCGGATAGAATCCGGCACAGAGCCCCCCTCTCAGTCGGCAGATAACGGAGGTGCTTATGGGCAAGACAATTTCACTTCTTTTGTTATATTTTCTGGGAGTTTTGGCATTGATTTATGTCTTTGCCGTTATTCCGGGCAAAAAGAAAAACCGGCAGGTTCGTGCCATGCATGACGCCGTAAAAGCCAGCGATGAGATTATTACCATCGGCGGAATTTTTGGAACCGTCCTTTCGCGGGACGGAGATGAAGTAGTCGTCCAGATCGACAGCAATGGTACCACCATGCGGATTTTGATTTTTGCCGTGCAATCTATCCGAACGCCCGCGGGTACCTCCGGGTCTTAGCGCCGCATTGTTTTCTCGTCGGACGGTGACGACACGATTTTCTTTAATATCGCAGACTCCACTTTCACTAAAATTGCAAGCAGGACCCTCTGGAGTAAATCCCGAGGGTCCTGTTGTATCTTCAAGTTGCCTGGCATTACAATGAGAATCCTGACTGCCCTGTATTTTTTTGAAATAGCGCCTCAGCAGGCCTGCGAATGCCTTGCCATGTCTTGCTTCGTCTTGAAACTCTGAGGTCAGTCAGGCTCTGTCCGGTATTTTTTGCTTTTCGTACCATTATTTCTTACTCCTTTTGCAAATGCTCAGGCCGGCTTCTTTATATTGCTGAAATGTACGTTTATGATTAAAAGGGCAACAAAAAAAGACTCACACAGCGTGGAAATAAAGCGCTGCAAAATAACGCTTAAAAGTTCCATTGCATAGTGTACACCGTAGTGTACTTACAGTGCTAAACCCCTTGTGCTGCAATGTTTCATTCTCCCCTGCTAAGAGAGTAGTGCGAACGCAGCGAGGGTTCAAATCCGTCCTTCTCCGCCAAAAGCGCTCAAAAATCACTGTTTTTGTGATTTTTGAGCGCTTTTCTTTTGCTCTTATTTGCTCTTACAAGTACCTAAATTGCAGTCATTGTTGAAAAGGTCTTAAAAAAGTCCTAAAAAATACGCTACAGAACTAGAAAAAACCAACCTGTAAAGTACACGGTAGAGTACATGGTAAAGCACAAGTTTTACAGGTTATGGGCCATGCAGCCACATTTTCCAATAATGCAAGCACAGTTCATTTTATTGATGGCATGAACCATACTTTTAGAGAAGTCAAGAAGAGTGCAGAATATGAACACCCAAAATCTGCGGCTTATGCGGCCAGGCCTCTGGCGGCCTGACGATACATGGCTGGCGGCAGGCCGCCGGGGTTGGCAGTATAGATTCGCCGGCGGTTATAGTAGGTCATGATGTACCGGAATACGATGCTCTTAACCTGTGCCATGGGCATCCGCTCCGTCCTGATTCGATAAAGTTTTTCTTTCTTCAGCGTAGCAAAAAAACTCTCCATCCGGGCGTTGTCATAGCAGCGGCCCGTGCCGCTCATACTTTGAACCGCGCCGTATTGCGCCAGCGCCTTTCGAAATGCGGAGCTGGTAAATTGGCTGCCGCGGTCGCTGTGCAGGATCATCCCATAGGCCCCCTGCGCCTGGCAGGCTGACCGGAAAGCCCAGATACACAGCTCCTTCTTCATGTTGTCATCCATGGCAAGACCAACGATCTCTCCGTTATAACAGTCCAGAACTGCTGCCAGATACAGCTTGCCGCCCAGACACTGTATCTGCGTGATATCCGTCAGCCACTTCCGGTTGGGAGCGCCTGCGGTAAAATCTCGGCAAATCAGGTTCTCCGCTTTCTGCGCAGCCAAGTCTGCTTTTGTCAGACTGCTGGGGTGGCGAGGAGCGCCATGGAGCAGACCTCCACGCTTCATGGCCCTCCGCACGCTGCTTCGGCTTACCGCGATACCGCGCTGTGTAAGTGCCAGAAGAATTCGGCCAACACCATAATTGTCATTGTCCGGATTTTCATTATAAATTTCTCGTATTTTGACCAGAAGCAACTGCCACGGTTTTGGCTTGCCAGCCGACTGCAAAGAGCGGTAGTACCCGGATTCACTGACTTTCACAACCCGGCACATGGCATGAACGCAGAACCGCTCACGGCGCAGCGTGATGTACTCATACAACCGCTCCGGCTTTACCGTTTCCGGTCTTTGGCGAAAAAACCCAGCGCATCCTTGAGAATCTCATTGGCTTTCCGCAGCTCGGCGTTTTCCTTTATCAGCCGGCGTTCGTTCTCGGAAAGCGGCGCGTCGCGGCGAATGCCGCTGCCGACGAAGGCGTGATCTCCGAATACCTTTCGCTTCTGCCGCCACTCCGCCAGAGAGTAGTATGGAATACCCAGTTGTGCCGCCGCCTGCTTTACACCGATTTCATCGGACAGCTTGACCGCTTCTTCTTTGAACTCCTTGTCATATTTGCGCATCGCAAACACCACCTTGTCCTTTCCTTGATTCTATCACTTTTTGGGTGTTTGCTCTCTGCACTTCTATGATATCCCTCCATTTCAACGTCTTTTCTGAAGCAAACTTTCACAGATAGATGGATGAAGTAGGGCGTACGACATCTTTCTGAGATTCAGTGACAGAATATAACATATTACAATAAAAATTGAGGGATAATGTTAAACAGGCCAGAGTGGGAGGAACACAGGCGGGCCATCTGCCTCTAAAGCATAAAGCAGTGGGCCGTGGTTTGAATTCCCGCCGGGTCATAAAGATTTTCCCCAGAGCCGCAATGGCTCCGGGGATTTCTTCTGTTCTCATTGACCACAATGTTGGGCAACCTTATCCGGTAAAATCGGTCGTACAATCGATGTCCATTTTAGATTTAACAAGGTACTTTCCAGGCTCCACGTTTGGGAAAAGATAGAATCCGCTCTCGTTCGTCTCCTTCGTCGCCACAAGAACATGACCTTTCTCCTCCACCTTGTAAAGTGCCACGACAGCATTTGGAACGTGTTGTCCATAATAGTCTACTTTGCCGCTGATAGTTCCGTCTGCTGATGATACGTCGGGATATAGAATCAGATTCACACAGGATATTTCGTTTAGGGTTAATTCAAAGGATATTTTTTGCGGCAAAAAATATCCTTCTTTTGACGCTGATATCCAATATTTTTTTGGCTTCAGACCAAAAACTAGGAATTCACCGTCTGCATTTGTCTGCGTAAAAGCTTCACAAATCTCAGGTTTGTCGTAATCCGTTATCAGAATTTTGGCATTCGCCAGCTCCAAATTGACCTCGTTATACACAACGCCGTAAATGGTTGCAAGATTTACATAATTGGAAACTTCTAGCCAAATGAATATTGAGGCCGGTTTTCTTGACTCCAGCTTGAGTCTGTAAACTTTAGAAACTTTATATTCCACAGCCGTTGCAATGACTTTATATTCGCCCGGCGAAAAAATGTTTTCAAAAATGAATTTCCCTTTATTGTCGGTAACGGTATGCGCAATCGGCTTATTGCACCTGTCCAATACTTTTACCGTTGCTCCTTCAATCTGCCCATATTTCCCAGCAACACATCCCATCAAAACGGTGCATGGCTCTTTTGGCGCTTCTTTAAGCGAAAGGTCAACCGTCATTTCCTGTCTTGGACCGAGATTAAATTGTTCGGATCTCTGAAGCTGGTAAACATCTCTGATAGCCATAGGACAGGTATTCTATATTGCAGGAACGTCTGTCTGTGCAATTGCTTTGACGATATATTCACCTTCGGTGACATTGCCAAACAGATACCTTCCGCCGGTGTTTGTCCGGGCTATTTGGACGATTGTCTCAACACTGCCGACAACCGAATACAGGGCGACGAGGCAGTTGGCAATCGGCAGCAGCGTTGCCTGGTCGGTAATAATCCCGCTGACAGTACCAACATTCGCTGCTGTGTTAACCTGGAGAAACAGATCCAGCGGCTGGATATCGGTTCCGGTCAGCGTGATAATGGTACTTGCGCTCTGTTCATAACCTGTTTTATTGGCGACAACGACATAATCTCCAGTGACCAGCCTTGGCCCAAAATACTGTCCGCTGCTATTTGTAACCGTAGTCAATGCCAGCGTCTGAACTCCGGCAACGACTTGAAAAATGTTAACGGTTGCGTCTGCAATCGGCGTAAAGACCACCGCTTGTTTGATAAAACCATAAAGCGCGTTTTTGTCAACATCGGGATCGAGCGTCAGCTCAATATTGACGGTTGTCGGGCGACCTGCAGTAACTGAAAAAGGTATGGCATTAGGCGTCAAATACGTGAATTTTGTCGCGGTGATTTTATACGAGCCCGCAACGACTTCTGGGATCGTATATTTACCTTCAGCATTTGTCAAATCGTGCGCAATCGGGTGGTCATTGACATCGAATATTTTTACAGTGGCACCCTCGACAGGCGTGCCACCGGAAGTGACGGTACCTGTTACAACTCCTGCTGACGAAGCCGTGCTTGCGGTCAGCTGCAAACTTTCAGTGACCTCTTCTGTACCGGTTATCGGAAACTGCCCACTAGCTTTCAGGTTATATTTGTCAATAATAGGCATTTAGCATGCTCCTTCTTATTTTATAATAAAAATGGATCTGCCACGATCGTGGTCAATCCATAATATGTTTTATTGTCGAGGCGCTGTGACTCGATATTTGATCAATGAGGGACAGATCCTCTTTGACAAAAAAGCAGGCGATTAGGAATATATAGAAGAATACCCCCTAAGGCCTCCTGTCGAAACGTATTTCCTGCTCTTGCTGTCCCTCCAGCTCTGGATGCGCCAGATTGACCGTTGACACTGCCACCCCTGAAAGTACCGCAAGACACCGCTAAGAGGCGAAAATCCTATTCTGGTCATTAGGCAGAAAAACACAATGCCCATTTGCTTAGTCAAGGGGGAAAACGTGGCATCCCGGATCAACCGTGTTGGAAAATAGAGGTATACCGAGATGTGGTGCGGCATATGCACCTTTAAAGCTCTGGTGAGAAAGGCGAACTGAGCATGGTTATACAAGGCGGTGCGATCTGGTGCCGCCTGTTTTTTGTTGCGGCGTACTAGTATTTCAAATTACGGAAACTGTGTATTTTCTTTCTTTTATTTTATGAATTCCCGTTATCATAGGCCTATTTTTCGTTGTTATGAATATCGGCGCACCTAGAGAAGTCAAGAAGAGTGCAGAATGTGAACACCCAAAATCTGCGGCTTATGCGGCCAGGCCTCTGGCGGCCTGACGATACATGGCTGGCGGCAGGCCGCCGGGGTTGGCAGTATAGATTC
>JGI20225J20221_1003327_pt1 | contig 15219 bp, 13 predicted proteins | sample BioMet4_FD_20221 | JGI IMG/M metagenome (IMG submission 20221) | reverse complement strand
AGAGAGTTGAGATGGTAATCTTTCAAATGAAGTATCATAAGATATTGAACCCTTACGGGCACTTATAATAACTAGTAGATGGTCGAAGTTAACCTGTCCGGTTAACAATAGTAAATCATCCCAATCAACCAGTTCCGAAAACTCACTTCTCAAACCTTTAAACTTCTTACTTATTAGAACTTTTAGGCGATCCAGCGTCTCGGGATGCGCAAAGAAATGCACTCTACACCCCAACTGCTCTCCCATTCGACACAACTGATTTACCCATTTAGTAAATCCCGCTTCATATTCAGCCTTCTGAGGAACAGCTACTATAATCCGGCGAAGNGTATTAACAGGCATTAANCATTTTGCGATCATAATCTGGCGATGAGTACCTTTCAGCAAGCTTTCTGCTGTTCCGCCCCAGAAAGAATCCACTAAGTTTATCTTGCGGTGAAGACCTATCACCACATCAGAAACATTATATTCTTTAATTGTATGGATTATNCCNGCAGCTATATTTAAATCATATCGGCTTACTGTGTGCATCTCTACATCAGCGGCAGCAGATATCATTGCCGATTTCTCAAGATATTTCTCGCCTTGAACCTGCTTTACAGTAGATCCATGATGGTCATTTACAACATTTAGAGAAACCAANCCGTCTTTNCTTTTTGGANTNTTNATAATCAAAGCAAGATTCACCAGATTTACAATATTATCCGGATTAGATATTGGAATCAATATATTTTCTTCACCTTTTGTTTCTCCAACTTTTTCCTGTGCTTCATTATTGATCGCTATTTTCTTTGATGCACGTTCGGTTACAAAAGAACTGACAATAGTAGTTATTAAGATCATCAATATGGTTCCATTCAACACATCATCATTTAGCAAACGCTCTCCATTATTCATAATAATATCATGCCCAATCAACACTGCAGCTAGTGATGCTGCCACTTTTGCACTACTCAATCCGAATATAATTCTTCTCTCGTTAGCGTTCATTCTATAAACTTTCTGAGTAATAAAGGCTGCTATCCACTTACTTATTAAAGGAACTAAAGTCATAACAATTGCCACTTCAAATGCTTTGCCTTCCAGGAAGAAGCTTTTCACATCAATAATCATNCCCACTCCAATAAGGAAATAAGGTATAAAGAGAGCATTACCNACAAATTCCACATGATTCATTAGCGGAGAAACATGAGGAATCAAGCGATTGAATACCAATCCAACCAAGAATGCTCCTAAAATTCCTTCCAATCCGGCTAATTCCATAATACCAGCACCGAGAAAAAGCATGGCAAGAACAAAAACGAACTGCATTACATTATCCTGATACCGGCGGAAGAACCATCTACCTATGCGAGGGAAGAAGAAAATAATCACAAAACAAGCCAAAGCTATTTTAGCAATAAGTAAGAACCAAAAAAGTTGATCTACTTCACTTTTAAACATTCCGGCAATTATTACCAACACAAATAATGCAAGAATTACAGTTATCGCAGTTCCACCAACCGTAATATTTACGCTCTTTTGCCGGCTAAGTCCATAACGACTGATAATTGGATATGAGACCAAGGTATGTGAAGCAAACATACTAGCTAATAATATAGAAGTAACAATCCCATAATTCAATATTGTCATATTGCTTAATATTCCCAATACAGTTGGTATGGTAAAAGTTATTAAGCCAAAAACAAATGCTTTTTTCTTGTTTTTCTTAAAATCAGCCATGTCCATTTCAAGACCGGCAAGGAACATAATATAATATAGGCCAACTTTCCCAAACAACTCAAAACTGCTATCTCGTTCCAGAATATTAAAACCGTGTCCTCCAATTAATACTCCGGCCAAAATCATGCCGATAATATGTGGTATATGCAGTCTATCCAGTAATATTGGGGCAAAAAGGATTATTGCCAGTACTAAAAAGAAGATCCAGGTGGGGTCTGTTATGGGTAATTGTAAGCTAAAGTCAAACAAATACATAAGGTAGATATTATTAAATTCACAATCCTCGCACAAAAAAACAAAAAAAAGAGGAGATTACAAAAAAGAGTTAGTAAAAAGAATCACACANGCCTATTTCTGATGATAATAGCAATGCGCTTTATCTTACCACAGCGAAAGGAAGTTTATACTTTCTTATAGCGCCAGCTAAACTATGCATCTCAACGTACGCAATATATAAACCTACCCGGCAAGTGCTTTTATCTTCTTGTTTTCCGTCCCATTCAATCATTCCTTCAGCTGAGAGTTCTATATTTTTGCCTAAAGAACAAACCTCACGACCTGANGCTTCAAAAATTTTAATATTAGCAACAGNTCTCTCTTCAGAAAGCAGATAGCGAATCTGCAATTTATTGCTTTCACTACTTTCTGGTGAAAAAGATTTCTTTTCTAGCCAAAACTCAGCATCAGTCTTATCATTGTTACTTATAATACATTTATTCGGGGCACCAGGAGTTCCATATCCNGNAGAAAAAGAAGCNGACATCCAGTTTGANNNNTCGGAAGAAAGTAATTCCGGACTTTTCTTTTCCAGAGCAACACCACTTCTATCCGTNAATNATGTAGTGTGNATNGANTCAGAATAAGTCATTTCATCGAGCAAATCTCCCTTTGTTGAAATCAAAAACAATTTTCCTTCTTTATTGGGCAAATCTGGTAGATTTTCTATTTGTATACCTCTGGATGAATCACATTTATACTGAGATGACACCTTATCAATCTCATTTGTAAAGAAGATTTCGGTATGTGGAATGAAACTTTCAGAAGTATTATTCAAAGAGATCGGTTCAGAACGAGTTCCATCCTCTTTTTGGTAAGAAAGAAACAACTGATTAAAAGGCAACACTTTTTCTGANACATTGNTCAATTCAATATATGGAACACCTCCTGACCGAGGATTAAACAGCACTTCATTAAATAGCACATCACCTGTTTCAATCTGTTCGGGAATAGAAATATTCAATATAATAGGAGCCACAAGAGTATTCCCTGAAACATCAATCAAATCATGCAACTTAATTTCTACTTTTTCACCAGCTTTTAAAGAACTGTTTAGAATCAATTTCACATTCCTTCCGCAAGGAAAATCAGGAATAGCTTTATTAAAAGAAATGGCAGAGTTTAANCTANTATAATTATCTAGTCGACCAAGTGAGATAACGTTCATCGGTTTACTAAAATTTATTACCAGTGTATCTGAAGATTGAATAAAAGAAGAAAGAACATCAATCTTTGCTTTATCAGGCAAACTCTTTTTTAAAGAATTAGCTTTCCCCGGAGTTCCTCCTTTCGCATCATTTGTTGCACACCAGTTTNCTGCATNATTAGAAAGATTATCGGNATCAATACATTCNAANGAATATCCNCCATCCTTCTTTTTATTATCTTTATACCAGGAATCTGTATACTCCACCCAGGAGATAAGATTACCGTACTCATCTTCCAGCCAAAGAAGCTTACCCGTATTTAACAAAGTTGGGAATGAAGATACTCCGGTAACTGAAATTCCGTTTGCAGTCCATAAATCCTTGTATTTTTGATTACAAAGAACAATATAGTTTTTAGCATCAACTGTTATATCCGGCAAAAGATATTTTTTGCCTCCATAATTGAGAGTGCATTTTTTAAGAGAAATAACATTATCTGTTCGGTTATACAGCTCAATATATTCCGATTCGGGTAGTCCNCTTATTCCCTTTGGATTANCCATTATTTCATTGAAGATAATAGAACCAAATTCTATAGTATTTGCCTCACAAACAGCGGTTTTATTTAAAATTTCATTAAAAAAAAGCTTGTTNGCNAATNCAAAACAACAAAAAGAGTATAAAAAACAAATAATAAATGCAATTCTTTTCATTTTATCTCATCTAATATTGCAAAATGTTATATTTTTGCAGCTGAATTCATACCAGCTGTAAAGGTATGATAAAAAAGGTATTAATTACAACTAAAGAAAAGAAAAGATGAAAGTAGCTATCGTTGGTGTAAGCGGCGCAGTAGGTCAAGANTTCCTACGNGTCCTCGATGAAAGAAATTTCCCTATGGATGAGTTAGTATTGTTCGGTTCCAAACGTAGTGCCGGAAGTAAATACACTTTCCGCGGTAAACAGATCGAGGTTAAACTATTACAACACAACGACGACTTTAAAGGTGTAGATATAGCCTTTACTTCTGCCGGAGGGGGTACTTCATTGGAATTTGCAGAAACTATAACTAAATATGGTGCTGTGATGATTGATAACTCCAGCGCTTTCCGTATGGAAAAAGATGTTCCTTTAGTAGTTCCTGAAGTGAATCCGGAAGATGCAAAAGATCGTCCACGTGGCATTATTGCAAATCCAAACTGTACAACTATTCAGATGGTGGTAGCTCTAAAAGCTATTGAGAAGATCTCTCATATTAAAAAAGTACATGTATCCACTTACCAGGCTGCAAGTGGTGCCGGTGCTGCTGCTATGGACGAGCTATACGAACAATATCGTCAGGTATTAGCTGGTGAAGAAGTCACAGTTGATAAATTTGCATATCAGTTGGCATTCAACTTGATTCCTCAGGTTGATGTATTTACAGACAATGGATATACTAAGGAAGAAATGAAGATGTATAATGAAACCCGCAAGATTATGCACTCCGATATAGAGGTAAGTGCAACTTGTGTTCGTGTACCATCTTTAAGAGCTCACTCTGAAAGTACCTGGATTGAAACAGAACGTCCTATTTCAATTGAAGAAGCACGAGAAGCATTTGCAAATGGAGAAGGTTTGGTATTACAAGACAACCCTGCAAAGAAAGAATATCCTATGCCTTTATTTATTGCAGGAAAAGATCCAGTATATGTAGGCCGTATCCGCAAAGATCTGACAAATGAAAACGGTCTAACTTTCTGGACAGTAAGTGATCAGATTAAAAAAGGTGCTGCTTTGAATGCTGTACAAATTGCCGAATATCTAATTAAGGAAAAAAATATTTAATTGATTATCAGGCACAAAAGTGTCATTTTTATGATTAAAAACATCAGAAATTTGTGTAAAAAGGTCAATCCTTCTACACAAATTTCTTTTTTTTCTGCATACATTTGCATCTAAAGACCGCCATGACGTTGTCAGCGGTAGTTTATTTGGAACCGGCCCTTTCAAGTAAAGACTTCGTTCTTGTGTGGGGCCCGACTATGGTGAATGGTGGTAAACTATTGTCGCGCGTTGAAGATGCGGCCAATACACCTCACATACAGGGGCCTTTAGAACAAAAACCAAAAGGTACAAATGAACTTGTTTATACTAATTAATTAATCCATTCCTGGCAATAAAATAATGTTTTTCTGTAAGTACCCCCAGANTATTTGATGCGACTGTTGCAGACAGGAACAGAGGAAAACTATGACAGAATACTTCGTTCCAATACGATTTGGCTTTGTCTGAACTGCGAAAACTGTTTAGGTCGATGTCCGATGGAAATCGATATTCCTAAAATTATGGATTATCTTCGTGAGCAATCGCTCAACAAGAAAAAAATTAATCGCGATGCAAATCCGATTGTTTCTTTTCACAAGTCATTCCTTGATTCCATTAAGTACACCGGCCGGCTTTATGAAGTTGGTTTAATTGCAGCATTTAAAGCTCGTACATTCCGTCTCACTCAAGACGTAAAATTAGCTCCTAAGATGTATTTGAATGGGAAATTAAATCTAATGCCAGAAATGATAAAAGATAAGAAAGGTATTGGACAGATTTTTTCTAAGACGATTGATAACCCTAAGACTAAAAATAAATGAAAATAGGTTTTTATCCGGGTTGCTCACTCAAAGGATCATCCCGTGAATACAATGAGTCGGTAGTAGCGATTGCCAAAGCTTTAGACATTGAATTAGTGGAAATTAAAGACTGGAACTGCTGCGGTGCAACAGCTGCCCATTCAATGAACGAAGAACTCTCACTTTCACTTCCTGCCAGAATATTAGCTCTTGCTGAAGCACAGGGATTAAAAGAAGTTGTTGTACCATGTGCTGCTTGCTATAACCGATTAATGGTTACTCAGCATGAACTGAAAGATAATAATAAAAGAGAACGAGTTACTGATATTATCAAGATGCCATATAGTGGAGATCTTAAAATTATCAATGTACTGCAAATGTTGGAAACTTATGCAATGGACAAAATCCAGGAGAAAGTAACCAAACCATTTGCTCACAAAGTAGCTTGTTATTATGGATGCTTATTGATACGTCCACATAAAATATTACAATTTGACCGCGTTGAAGATCCACAAAGCATGGATGCTATGGTTAAACTAATAGGTGGAACTCCTATTAACTGGGCTTTCAAAACTGAATGTTGTGGTGCTGGATTATCAGTTTCACGCACTGATCTTGTTGCAAAACTATCTGGAAATATTCTGAAAGATGCAGCAGAACGCGATGCAAAGGCTATTATTGTAGCTTGTCCTATGTGCCAGTCTTAATCTGGATATGCCCGCCGCGGAGCTACTCAACGGGGGAAACTTTAAGTAAACCCTTCTGACATTTCCNGGTAATCTTTATCACTCAGGCTATTGGTCTTGCATTAGGCCTCAGCCCGAAAGAATTAGGATTGGAACGTCATTTTGTAAATGTAAAATTGTAATAGTATGTCAAAGATAGGAGTTTTTATCTGCCACTGCGGTGAAAATATCAGTGCTACCGTCGATTGCGAGAAAGTAGCGCAAGAGATCCGCAAAGTGGAGGGCGTAGAATATGCCATTGACTATAAATATATGTGTTCCGATCCGGGACAAACGCTTATAAAGGATGCTATCAAAGAGCATCACTTAGATGGTGTAGTTGTAGGTTCCTGCTCTCCCCGTATGCATGAGCCAACCTTTAGAAAAGCATGTGCAGAAGCCGGCCTGAATCCTTTTTTATGTGAAATGGCCAACCTTCGCGAGCACTGTTCATGGGTGCACGAAAAGAGTGAAGCTACAACAGAGAAAGCATTTGACCTTGTAAAAATGCTGGTGGAAAAGGTTAAGCGCAATAAACCATTAGATTCCATTAAAGTGCCTATCACAAAGAAGGCTTTGGTTATTGGTGGTGGTATTGCCGGCATACAAGCAAGTTTGGACATTGCCAATACCGGTCATCAGGTAATCTTAATCGAAAAAGATCCTTCTATAGGTGGACACATGTCTCAGCTATCTGAAACATTCCCTACCCTGGACTGTTCACAATGTATTCTTACTCCACGAATGGTGGAGGTTGCACAGCATCCTAATATCACTTTGTACACTTATGCAGAGCTTGAAAGTCTTGAAGGATTTATCGGTAATTTTACTGCTAAAATCAGATTAAAGGCTAAAAGCGTAGATCATAGTAAATGTACTGGTTGTGGCGCTTGTCTGCAAAAATGTCCTCAGAAAAGAATTCCTAGTGAATTCAATGCCGGACTTGGTACACGTACTGCTATTTATGTACCATTCCCACAAGCAGTTCCTAACAAACCGGTAATTGACCGTGAACATTGTAATTATTATAAACGCGGCAAATGTAAGATTTGTGAAGCAACTTGTCCAACAGGAGCTATTGAATGGGATAAAGAAGATGAAATCCTTACAGAACAGGTAGGAGCAATTGTTGTAACTACAGGGTTCAATGTAAAAGGTACCGACTTCTTCCCAGAATATGGTTACGGACAATATAAAGATGTGATCACTGGTTTGCAGTTTGAACGTCTGGCATCGGCTTCTGGTCCTACTTTAGGAGAGATACGCCGTCCATCAGATGGTACAATTCCTAAGAAGATTGTCTTCATAGCTTGTGCCGGTTCACGTGACGAAGCCAAAGGTATTCCTTATTGCTCTAAGATTTGCTGTATGTACACAGCTAAGCATGCAATGCTTTATCAACATAAGGTTCACGATGGTGAATCGACTGTATTCTATATGGATATCCGTGCCGGAGGTAAGAACTATGAAGAGTTTGTACGCCGTGCCATTGAGGAAGATCATGTAAACTATGTTCGTGGTCGTGTTGCCAGAGTATATGAAAAGAATGGTAAATTAATCGTTAAAGGTGTAGACACTTTGCTTAGCGGAGAACAAGTGGAGATTGAAGCAGACATGGTAGTGCTTGCTACTGCCGGTGTATCCAATTGTGGAGCAGAACAGCTGGCACAAAAGATGCACATCTCTTATGACCCATACCATTTCTTTGCAGAAGCTCACCCAAAGTTGAAGCCTGTTGAAACAAATACTGCGGGTATCTTCCTTGCCGGAGCTTGTCAGGCACCAAAGGATATTCCTGAAACAGTAGGTATGGCATCGGGTGCAGCAGTAAAAGTTGCCGGACTTTTCTCTAACAACGAATTGGTACGTGAACCGCTTATTGCTGTGGTTAACCGTTCTGCACCTCCTGTATTCAGTACTTGTGTGAGTTGCTTCATGTGCCAGACTGCTTGTCCTTACAATGCAATTGAGCGCGAAGAAATCAAAGGTAGAGATGGAAAAGTAATTAAAACAGTTGCCAAGGTTAACCCGGGACTTTGTCAGGGTTGCGGAACTTGCGTTGCTTTCTGCCGTTCTAAATCAATCGATATCCAAGGCTACTCAAACGAACAGATGTTCGCTGAAGTGATGTCTTTATTGAATCATTAACAGAAAAACCATGAACAATAATAATTCAGAATTTGAACCCAAGATCGTAGCTTTTGTATGCAACTGGTGTACTTATGCAGGAGCCGACTTAACGGGTACAAGCCGATTAAAATATGCTACGAACGTGAAAATCGTTCGTTTCCCATGTACCGGACGTATTGACTTTATGCTCCTTCTNAAAGCATTTGCTCAGGGAGCCGACGGAGTAATCGTTTCCGGCTGCCACCCTAACGACTGTCACTATACAAGTGGTAACTTCCACGCTCGACGTCGTTGGATTACATTCCGCGGATTGCTCGATTTTATGGGTATTGATGTAAGTAGAATTCAGTACTCATGGGTTTCTGCTGCCGAAGGTGCAAAATGGGCCGATGTAGTTAATACTACCGTTGCCAATATCCGTGAGCTGGGTCCTTACACAGAATATCAAAAAGTTGCCGACTATTTAGATAAGGAGGAATACAATGGATAAGTTGAGAGAAAAAGCCGCCGCATTACTTGCCGACGGAACCGTAACTATGGTTTTAGGTTACGAAGAAGGAACCAATAAACCTCGTCCTGTATTCTGCCACACAGCCGAACAAGCTTCTAAACTGGTTTANAGNAGCCAATGTATAAACAACNTGGCCGTTTATCTCACTAAGAAAGATATTATGGGCGCTGGTAAGGTAGCNGTTATTGCAACTATCCCAACTCTTAGAAGTATTCTTCAATTATCNGTTGAGAACCAGTTAAACGAAGATAACCTTGTGGTTATAACTGTAACAGATAAAGACGAGGTAAAGCAGTTTGCAAACTTCGCAGAGATNGAAGCGTATATTGCCGATTTCGAGTTGAAACTTGAAGGCAAAGAACAGGAAATTATTAACAAGCTCGAAGGCATGAGCCGTGAAGAACGTTTCAAGTTCTGGATGGAAGAGATGTCTCACTGCTTTAAATGTTATGCCTGTCGTGCAGCTTGTCCGCTTTGCTACTGTACAAAATGTATTGTTGAAGAGAACCGCCCACAATGGATTAATCCATGGGCTNCNCCTTTGGCAAATATGGAATGGCAGATNAACCGTGCAATGCACATGGCCGGACGTTGTACCGGTTGCGGAGCATGTGGTGATGCTTGTCCGGTAGGTATTCCTATCCATTTGCTTACNCGCAAGATGATAGAAGACCTTGCACCGGAATTTGGTTTCACACCTGGTCAGCCATCTAAGAATGGAAACGCTCTTTCCACTTGGAAAGCAGACGATAAAGAAAACTTTATACGATAAGGAGCCATGGAAACAAAATATATCAGTAAAAACGGACTGAATGAATGGTTCAGCCAGATTGTAAAAAGCGGAAAACGTGTTTATGCACCGGTTGAAGAGCGCGGAAAAGTAGAATTTAAGAAAGTTCAGGCTCTCAGCGAAGTTGCCGAAGAATATATTCAGACTACACAGTCTATAAAATCGGCTGTATTCCCTCGTGCCGAAGTTTTATTTTCATACGAGAAAGAAAATGGCAAAGTAAAGGTAGAAGACTTTAATCCTGACGCAGTAAAAGAAACTGTTCTCTGGAAGGTTCATCCATGCGATGCAGCAGGATTCAAACCATTGACTGCTATCTTTAACTGGGATTATACAGATAAATTATACAATGCTCACCTGGAAAAAACTACTCTTGTAACATTTAGTTGTGCTAAAGCAGACAAGAGNTGNTTCTGTACAAGTGTGAATGGCGGACCGGGTAATACTACAGGAAGCGATGTTCTGCTGACTATGCTTCCAGACGGAGGAGCTATTGTTGAGATACTTACTCCTAAAGGCGAAGCATTGGTGCAACTAGCAGCCTCAGCATTTGAGAACGATAAAGGCGAAGATAAATCTAAGTATTTAGCTGATGTGCCTCAGGCATTCGATATTGAAGAAGTAAGAGCACGTCTTGCTACAGCATTTGACAGTTCTGTATGGAAAGAGCAATCAGAACGTTGTCTTGGTTGCGGTGCATGCGCATTTGTTTGTCCAACCTGTGCTTGTTTCGATATTCAGGAAGATGCCCACGGCTCTAAAGGAAAGCGCATTCGTTGCTGGGATTCATGCGGATTCTCTTTATTCACTTTGCATACATCAGGACACAATCCTCGTGCCGTGCAAAGTCAACGCTGGCGTCAACGCATTTTGCATAAGTTCTCTTATATGCCCGATCGCCTCAGCGTATTTGGTTGTACAGGCTGTGGACGCTGTTCACGCGCTTGTCCGGTAGATATGAATATACTTGAACACATAACTTCAATTGCAAAAAAATGAGCGAACAAAATATATATCTTCCATACCTGATGACCATTGATAAGATTACCAATGAAGCTCCGGGTGTGAGAACTTTCAAATTGAAATTTCAAAACGAAGAAGAGGCTAATGCATTTAATTTCAAAGCTGGACAGTTTGGTGAATATTCTGCTTTCGGTGAGGGAGAATCTACTTTCTGTATAGCCTCATCCCCTACTCGTAAGGGATATATTGAATGTACTTTCCGTGAAACAGGAAAGGTAACCTCGGGACTTGCCAACCTTGAAGAAGGTAATACCATGGGATTTCGCGGACCTTTTGGTAACACATTCCCAATGGACGAATGGAAAGGAAAGAGCCTGGTATTTATTGCTGGAGGTATCGCCTTGCCACCAATGCGTTGTGTAATCCAGAACGCACTCGATCTTCGTGAAAACTTTAAGGACATTACTATAGTTTACGGTGCAAAATCTGTGAACGACCTTGTTTATAAAGACGAACTAAAGGAATGGGCCGACCGTCCGGATGTAAATCTTGTAACTACAGTAGACCCAGGAGGCGAAACTCCTGATTGGAAAGGTGAAATTGGCTTTGTTCCTTCTGTAGTTGAAAAGACTGCTCCATCACCAGAGAATACCATTGCTATTGTATGTGGTCCTCCTATCATGATTAAGTTTACCTTCCCTGTATTAGAGAANNTAGGCTTTAANGANGATCAGATTTACACTACATTGGAAAACCGTATGAAGTGCGGCGTAGGTAAATGCGGCCGTTGCAATGTAGGCAAACTTTACGTATGCAAAGACGGTCCTGTATTCAGCAAAGAGCAATTAAACAACATTCCTGCTGAAGAGTATTAATCGTATTACGATTCATTATAAGCAACAAAGCGGAGACAGTGCTAAACATTGTCTCCGCTTTTTGTTTTTCAAGTAAAACATTTGTATAGCAGATTATATAAGCATAAATCTCAAAACTTAAAATTAATTGGGATAAACGCTGAAACACGGACTGGAATATTATCGATCATTCCGGGATTCCACTTTTTATTTGTCAATTTCAGGACCCTGATTGCTTCGCTATCTAATAATGGATGAACAGAATCCAAAACATTAATACCTTCAACCGAGCCATCTTCCATAATAACAATTTGTAGCACTACACGCCCCTTAATATTTTTCTTTAGTGCTTCCTCCGGATATTTCAATTCTTTTCCAATAAACCCAGGCATTGAGCCAACAGTAAATTTTGGTTCTACCTCTACTTCTTCATATCCAAAAACATTAGAGATATCTTCTTCTCCATTTTCTTTCCATCTGAGGTTACTCTTTAAACGTCCATTTTCGTAAATACACACGCTTCTTTTGATTCCATTTTTATAGAATCTTTCTATTTTTCCATGATATTTCATCGGTAAAAGATCTAATGCTGTACCTCTCTCGATTATAGAATCATTAATAAACTCTACAAACGAAAATAAAGCATCATTCTGTTTCTTATATATCATTTTTATTATGCCACAGACTTTGCTGTTGAAATAGTGTTTTATGGCGATAATTGAATCGTTCTCAAAAGAATAAGTATTGTATCCATTGGTCTGCGCTTCCCAGTTATTATCAATTTTCATACTTACTTCTTCTTTATACACATTTTTATTTAACTTGCTAATTACATATTTAGTTTTAGCTACATTTCTATCACAAGGTTCACCATGTATTGAGAAATAAAATGTTCCTGTTTGCTGTCCCAATATAAACATTGATTTAATACAGAAAATTAATAGCAGTAGTTTTCTCATTTTATTAGTTATTAATTCGAATCAGTAGTTGAAATTACTAGCTGATCCAGTTGGTTAAAATGTTGTTATTCAGTTAATTATCTCATTATTTTATTTCTTAATCTCCTTGAAAATCAGTATATTAGAAGAATAAAACCACTCATTGTTCTAATTATGATTCCCAAGGAGAAAGAGCTAAAACTTATAAAAATATATATGTATATCTGCGATGTTTACCAGTCTTCACTGAAGTTCTATTGCCAGAGATTCAGCAATAATGCCAGTCCAGTATTCACTGATGAGGAACTACTTACTGTATACCTGTTCTGCGGAGCATACCAGCGGTACTTCAGCATCAAAGAGATACATACATTCACAAAAGAATATTTGCTCTCATGGTTCCCTAATCTACCTTCCTATCAGACCTTCAACTATCGGCTGAATCTAATGAGTGAAGCAATTAATGAACTTGTGAGACAACTCATTACATTCTTTAAACCAGCTGATTGCGATTCTATGACGTCACTTATTGACTCCATGCCTATTATCACTTGTGCAGGAAAAAATAAAACTGGGAAAGTGGCTACTGAAATTACGACCAAAGGATACTGTTCTACAAAAAACATGTATTATTCCGGACTCAAACTTCATACGTTAGCTTTCCGCAGAGAAGGGACAATACCGTTCCCTGAAATGATTATTCTGTCATCTGCTGAAGAAAATGATCTGACCGTTCTCAAAAGAGAAGCCGCTGATTGTCTGGCAAACAGAGACATCTTTGCTGATAAGATATATTCAGATTTCCGGTTTTGGGGAGAAAAGCAACAAGAGCAAGAAGTAACGATGCTTACTCCCGTGAAAGCAATTAAAGGAGAACCTCCAGTTATTACCCAAAGAGAAAAAGCAAGTAGAGATATATTCTCTACTGCTGTTTCAAAGGTCAGGCAGCCCATAGAATCATTTTTCAACTGGCTGAATGAGAAAACAAATATTCAAAGAGCGATCAAAGTCAGATCTACATCTGGACTTTTAGTACATACGATGGGAAAAATTGCCATCGCATTCATTTATCTAATTTTTTAAAACAATGAATCAGAGTTCAAATACTGATTCGCATTATTAATTTAAAATGTAAATTCTGGTTCTTTTTATCTATTTGTTCTTTATAGATAGTGCGCTCAAAGATAGAAATATTTTTGTATAAAATTATTAAGTAAATTAATCTACTATAATTTAAATATATATAACTTTGAATCGGAAAATAAAATACACACAGAAATAAATCATAAAAAGCTGGTTATTAACCAATTAATAAAACATAGCCATCTATAAATACTACAACCATGAATGAATCAGGCATAAAAGAATTAAGAAAAAAAGAGAAAAGACCAAGAAAAAAGATAACTACTATCGCAATCTATGCCATAATAACAATAATAGTTNCATTGATTGCAATTGACATTTATAACAGTAGAGACGACATTGTTGCCGGTTTTAAAGATGGTTATCAAGAAGCTTTAAAAATCAAATAAATCATGAAAAAGAAGCTCTTTTTACTAATCGGATTTACTCTTACAATTTTACTTATTGTGTGGGAATTCTACTTCATCCCCAACTTCAAACAAAGTATAACAGAATGGGGAGATTATCTCTTTATTGTTCCAATGATTTTCTGCTATGCTGCATTCTTCCTGAAACCCGATAAAATTAATCCATTGAGTATTATTTGCGGAAGTACCTTTGGAGTGATAATATCAATAGTCCTGGGTATCCATTTATCAGATAATATCTGGATCTATAAAGCTTGTGCAACTATTGTTGGAGCATTAATAATATGGGGAATAACCAGAAAGTTAAAATACGAGTAAAAAATGTGACGAGCAACCGCACCTTTACAAAACGCTCCATACTTTTTTGCTTTTAACAACTATAGAATTCTCCGTCCACCCGGATGTACAAACCTCCTACACCCGGATCTACCCAAAAGGTACACCCGGGTGGACGCTCTTGTTACACCCGGGTGGAGATATACATTTCCGAGCTACTTTCCTGAATAACAAACACTTGTTTTGAAATAATAATACCAGAAATACAAAAGCGCTAGACTGCTAGACTTCTGCTAGACTTCTTTAAGCATATCTAGCACCTATATTTTATTCATTTACAACCCATTAAGCAACTACCGCTAGACTGCTAGACTTTTAACTGTTTTTTTATTTTTCTGAAAGAAAATCCGGGGATAAAATTGCTTGTAGTATGGCAATATATTAAAAATTAACAGACCGTTTTAAGTTAAAAAAGACCTGTTGAAAACTTACTGAAATATTTTTCTTAAAAAAAGTGGGGAATTGTGGAGAAATGTGTAATTTTACAATCTCAAACTATATAGTACACTTGATGGATCGATTTTTGGGTAATATTGAAGCCAAAGCGGATGTAAAAGGTCGCCTTTTTATTCCCGCTTTATTCAGGAAACAGCTCCAAGCTGCCGCCGAAGAAAGGCTGATTATGCGCAAAGATACCTATCAGGACTGTTTGGTTCTTTACCCCGAAAGT